>Ga0081455_10000214_pt1 | contig 73963 bp, 68 predicted proteins | sample TabmetS3T2R1_FD_70207 | JGI IMG/M metagenome (GOLD analysis project Ga0081455, IMG submission 70207) | Tabebuia heterophylla rhizosphere microbial communities from the University of Puerto Rico - S3T2R1 | ecosystem: Host-associated > Plants > Roots > Rhizosphere ...
CCGTGCCATCGGTGCCAGGACCCCGAGTTCGTCAGCTGGGGCAACGCCAGGGGAGCCCGCCGGTCCGGTGCACTCCACGCTCGTCCGGGCGTGAGCTCCTTGCGCGCTCCAGAGCGCAGACTGCCCGCGGCTTAAGTCACTTTTGGACCTAGGTTCTGTTTCAAAAGCGGCGGAGCCGCTTGCGGTGGGCAAGCAACTGGCACTCTGCTGCCGAATTCTGAGGTGGTTTCTGGCGAGGACAGCGCCGACGTGGTGATTGGCATACCTGAGGAGGCGATCCCACAGCCAGGGGCCGCCTCAGGTTCCGCCACCCGCACCGCCACGCAAACCACCCTCAAACCACTCCCTAGTCGTCGGTGAGGGCGACCGTCAGTCGGCGGCTGTCGGCGCGGTCGCCGCCCGGCGCGAGCGCCCGCTCGGCGTCCGACAGCACGCCGCGGATCGCCAGGTACGCCTTGGGGTCGGCCTCCTTGAGCAGGTCCGATCCCGCCCACACCAGCACGTGTTCGCCGTAGGGCAGCCACGACAAGTCGGTGAGACAGTCGTAGAGTGCGTCGAGGTTGCGGCCGAACCAGTCCGGAAAGGACAGAGCCGCGGCGATCGCGTCCAGTGCGGACATCTTGTCCGCCGGCCGGCTGCCGAGGAGGTGCGAGTAGGCGCCGCGCGCGCGGGCCTGCTCGACGATCGTCTTCGAAGACGTCTGGGACATGGGCGTTCTCGTTACTTCGACGGGTCGACCTGGACGAACGAAGCGTAGTGATCGCCGGTGTAGTACAGCTCCGGCGGCGTCCCGGTGATCAGGCGCCGAGCCCCTCGATCCGGGCTCCCGGGCGTGCGCACCGTGTACTCATGGTAGTAACCGCTGTTCTTGACGGGGAGCCGCTTTTCCCGGTTCTCGAACACGGCGCCGTCATCGCGATACGGGAACGGCCCGCCCGCCTGGATGAGACGCCACGCCTGCCCGGCCTCGGCGGGCAGACTGGACAGCGCCGTCAATCCGGTCGCGGGCTCGGTCGGCGCGGTCGTCTCACGCACGATCCACCCACCGAACACGAGCACGATGAGCCCGACGAGCGCGGCGGTGATCCGCCTCCTGCTTGACACCAGCGACACCTTAGGACCGGCTCGAAACATCCTCGTCGCGGCCCGGCCGCAACCACGCGGCCACCCGGTCGACGATCCGGTCGATCAGCCACGCCACCCCGACGCACAACGGCGCCAGCACGGCGATGACCAGCAGGAACTGCAGCGGGAACCACAGCTGCGCGAGCCACAGTTCCGCGTTGTCCCACCAGGTGGCCAGGCCGTCGAACACCTCACCAGGGTACGCCAGCGCCCTCGGCGGGGTACGTTGCAGGCATGTTCGCCGTCTACGCCCGAGAACCAAGCCCCGAAAACCCGCTCGACGCGCTGACAGTCGGTGAGCGTCCGGAGCCCGAGGCGCCATCAGGCTGGGTGAAGGTCGCCGTCAAGGCCGCCAGCCTCAACATGCATGACATCTGGACCCTGCGCGGGGTCGGGATCAAGCCGGACCAGTTCCCGATGATCCTCGGCTGCGACGGGGCCGGCGTGCTGGAGGACGGCACCGAGGTCGTCCTGCACTCGGTGATCAACGCGCCGGGCTGGCAGGGTGACGACACCCTCGACCCGAAGCGCACCCTGCTCACCGAGAAGTACCAGGGCACGTTCGCCGACTACGTGGTCGTGCCGGCCCGCAACGCGGTGCCGAAACCGGCGAGCCTGTCGTTCGCCGAAGCCGCCACCATGGGCACCGCGTGGCTGACCGCGTACCGGATGCTGTTCGTGAAATCCGGCCTGCGCCCCGGACAGACGATGCTCGTGCAGGGCGCGTCGGGGGGCGTCTCCACGGCGCTGGTCCAGCTGGGCCGGGCCGCGGGCCTGCGGGTGTGGGTGACCGGCCGGTCCGAGGAGAAGCGTGCCCTGGCCGAGCAGCTGGGCGCGCACCAGACGTTCGAGTCCGGCGCGCGGCTGCCCGAGCGGGTGGACGGCGTGTTCGAGACCGTCGGCAAGGCGACCTGGGGACACTCGCTCAAGTCGCTCAAGCCGGGCGGGGTCGTCGTGGTCTCGGGCTCGACCAGTGGCCCGGACCCGAGTGCGGACCTGCAGCGGGTGTTCTTCCTGCAGCTGCGGATCGTCGGGTCCACGATGGGCACCCGCGACGAACTGGCCGACATGCTCAGCTACCTCGACCTGACGGGCATCCGTCCGCAGATCGGCAGCGAGCTGCCCCTGGCCGAGGCCGCCGACGGCTTCGTTTCGATGCAGGAGGGCGAGACGGCCGGAAAGATCGTTTTCCTCGCCAAATAGCGCCGACCTGCACAGACGCCTTGTTGACATGGTGCCGATACCGGTTTGTGACCAACGTCAAGTGGGCCGAAACCGAGATTAACTCGCTAATCTGGATACATGACCGCAGTGCAGCGGGAGATCGAGGCGACGCCGGGCTCCCGGTCCGCCGGTCCGGAGGACATCCGGGCCGGTCACCGGAGCTTCGCCGGCGTCCGCACCAGGGTGCTGGAAGTGGGTCCGAAACCCAAGCGGGGCACCGGAAGACTCGTCCTGCTGCACGGCTACTGCGACAGCGCGGACACCTGGCGGCCCGCGCTGGCCGAGCTGGCCGCGGCCGGCATCCCCGCGGTCGCGGTCGACCTCCCCGGATTCGGTGCGGCCGATCCCCTGCAACCGGGTGGGATCCTCGCCCAGCTCGACGCGTTCGTCGCCGCGGTCACCCGGTTCTACGCCGACCGCGGGAAGGTAGTGCTGGGCGGCAACTCGCTCGGCGGCACCCTGACCCTGCGCGCGGCCTGCCGTGAGCAGCTGCCGATCGCCGGTGTGGTGTCAATCGCCGCGCCCGGGTTCGTCGACTCCTGGCTGGTCCGGACGGTCGGGAAGTACCCGCTGCCGCTGCGGATCGCCGCGTCACTGCCCTTGCCGGTGCCCGGATTCGTCGTGCGGACCATTGCCGGGTTCGTGGTCCCCCGGTTGCTCTACGCCGACCGGTCGGCGGCGGATGTCGCGCACGTCTCCCGTTTCACCGAGCTGTTCCCGGACTTCCGGTCGACCACGACTCGTCTGGACCAGGCACGCCAGCTGGTCGCCGAACTCGCCGAGGCGTACGAGGGGCTGGACGCGATCAAGGTGCCCGTGCTGGTCGTCGCGTGCGGCAAGGACCGGCTGGTGACAGCCGCAGCCGGAGCCCGCCTGCACGCCCTGGTGCCACACAGCCAGCTGATGCTGCGGGAGGAGTGGGGCCACTGCCCACAGCTGGACGACCCGGTGGCGGTCGCCGAACTGCTGAGCTACTTCCGGGCCGGTGCGCTGCACAAACGCTCCCGCCGTCGTGCGGACTCCGCGCCGGACAAGGCGGCCGCCGGCTGACCCTGTCACATCCTGCCGGGCTGCTCCGTCAAGGAGGTGTAATCAACAGCAACGGCAAGGAGTTCGTGATGGATGCTCGGCTGAACCTCTTCGGCTCCCCGATTTCGGCCAAGTTCTTGAAGTACATCAACTCGGCGGGCAAGGTCGTCTCGGACTCGACGCTGCCGGCCGTGACGGAAGAGCTGGTGAAGCTGCGCGCCAGCCAGATCAACGGCTGCGGCTACTGCACCGACATGCACTACAAGGACGCGGTGGCAGCCGGGGAAGACCCACTCCGCCTCAACATGGTCGCGGCCTGGCGCGAGGCGACGGTGTTCACCGAAGCCGAGCGCGCCGCGCTGGAACTGGCCGAGGAGGGCACCCGGATCGCCGACGCGGCCGGCGGGGTGAGCGACGAGGTCTGGGCCAATGCCGCCAAGCACTACGACGACGAACAGCTCGCGGCGCTTGTGGCGGTGATCGCTGTCATCAATACCTACAACCGCATCAACGTCATCACCCGGCAGCCCGCCGGCGACTACCAGCCGGGCCAGTTCGGCTGACCGGCCCAGCCGCCCCGGCCCCGTTTCGGGGGCCGGGCCGGCCATCGGCGGTCACCACCAGAGGTAGACGTACCCGGGAGCGCCGGGCTGACCGGCCACGCCACCACGACCGATCCCGCCGGGCGTCGCACTCGGGATCACCCCTGCCGCGCCGGGCTCGTCCGCGGTGCCGCCACTGCCGGGCGCGGCCAGCCCGGGCGCCGCACCGCAGTCCGCCCTGCCACCGCGGCCAGGCGCATCGGCTGTTCCCGGCTCACCCCCGTATGCGACGACCACCGCCACCGGGCTGCCCGCGGGGCCAAGACTGGACGCGGTGCCCGCCTCCCCGGAGATCCCACCCAACCCGACGGTCACGGTGTACTCAGTGGCCGGGGCGAGCGCGACGGAGCACCACGCCGCTCCCCCGCCGCCGCCGGGGTTCACCTCACCGCCGCCGCCACCGGCCCCCCACACCGCGACGAACACCGACGTGATCCCCTCCGGTGGGGTGAACGTGGCGTCGGCGGTGAAGGTCTGCTCGCCGTGGACCGGTTCGGCCCCGGCCACGGGCGCGGCGGCCGTGATCAGGACAGCCGCCACGGCCACGGCCTTTCCGAACGCCATGGTCGAAAGAGTGCGCCGCCTGACGGTGCCGCGCACCCGCTACTCGTTCGAAAGAGTGAGCGCCCGCTGCAACTCGTGCGAACCGCCCCTCCCCCGGGTCGTCACATGCTCCTCAGTTTGGCCACCACCTCGGCCAGCGAATGGTCGTCGCCGACATTCCCGGCGAACACCACGTACGGCGTGCCCTGAAATGGTCCGGCGACCGGCTCCCAGAGCGAGACGATGCCAGGCAGGAGCGCGCCGCGCGCGATGGCGCGGCGGATGCCGAGGCTTTCGGTGGCGATGTCGCTCGACGTGATTCCGCCCTTGGCCACCACCCAGGCCGGACGGGTGACGCGGACCGCGGCGGCGACCGTATCCACCAGCGCCGCGGAGATCCGCCGGGCGATGGACAAGCTGGCTTCCGGATCTTCCCCGGTGATCAGCGTGCGGCTGGTGCGAATCACCACATCGGACTCGGTCATCGCGGCTGCGGCCGCCCGCGCTGTCCGGGCGATGTGCTCGTCGCGCGTTGTTCCGTCGAGCAGCGTCGGCACATCGAGCTCGAGTTCGGTGATACCACCGAGCTCGCGCAACTCCGCGAGTTGCCTGGTGGTCAGCCTGACATGCGATCCCACCGCGACGAGGCCATGCCCGCCGCGGGACAGGTCACGCAGATCTCCCGCCGTGAGCGGTGGACGCTCGTCCTGTCCCACGCGGGCACGGACGAACGACGGCCCGACCCGGTACAGGAGCCGCGCACCGGCCGACTCCGCGCGCACCGATGCGAGTGCGAGCACCCGCAGATCGTCCTCCTGCACGGCGTCGACCACGGCCGGCCGCCCGGCCCGCAGCAGGCCCAGCAGCTCCGCTACCCGACCCGGGCCTCCGACACGGAGATCCGTGCACGTGATGGCGAGCACCTGCCCCGCAAGAATCCTGCCGCCGGTCTTTTCCTCCACCCACGCGCACAGGTCGGAATTGCGATATCCGAACGTGGCGTCGGCGGCGAATTCGCTCTGCCCGACCGGAACCGCCCCGGCAGGGGTGGCCATCCAATGCACCGAATCGATCGTGAACCGGCCGGCCTGAAGATATGCCGGCACGAGCACCACCCCGTCGACGGGGCGGCCGTGGCGTGCTTCCTCCTCCGCAAGCACGTCGGTTTCCAAGGGAAAGTGGCCACGTAGCGTCGAGTCACTCCGGCTGGCCACCACGTAGTCGATGCCTTCGAGGTGTGCGGCCTCGGCCAGCGCCCTGATCACCTCTCGATTTCGGGTGGCCGCGTCCGCAGCCGGCAGGCTTCGCGTATTGGTGAGCACGTAGCACGCGTTCTCCGGCCGGCGGAGCGCCCAGCGCAAGTCGCCGACACCCCAGGTCGTCAGGACCGGGATGCCGGCAACGCTCTGGGTTCCGGTGGGGTCGTCGTCGAGGACGACCAGGTGGGGGCCACCTTCGAGCGCCGCAGCTAGTTGAGCTGCGCTGACCGTCCACACGTCAGGCAGGCCGGTCACCAGCCGCACGGTCGGAATCGGTCCGGCTGGGACGGCTCGCGACATCGGCCTGTTCCTCCCGCTTTGCGCCGGTTCCACGGACGCCGCGCGAGACTACCATATTGGCCGACCGGTGGACCAATATTACTCGAGAACTACCAGCACCTCCCCCTCGGCGACCGTCGTACCTTCGCTGACCGTCAGCTGATCGATCCGCCCTGCCGTCTCGGCCAGCACCGGTATCTCCATCTTCATCGACTCCAGCACGAGCACCGTGTCTCCGGGCAGCACGTCCTGCCCCACCGCCGCCACGACCTCCACGACTTTCGCGACCATCTCCGCCCGGATCGGGGTCACAGCGGGATATTTCCGTGGGAACCACGTGCTGTCGGGAGGCCGGCGAGCGCGTCCGCGACGGCGGACCGGGTCCGATCGGGCTGGATGATCTCGTCCACGACGCCGAGTTCGACCGCCGCCGCGGCATCCCCGGCGTTGGCGAGATGCTCGTCGACGAATGCGGCCTCCAGGGCGGGTCGCTCTTGGTCGGAGACGGCGGCGAGTTCGCGTCGCCGGAGTAGACGGACGGCCGCGGTCGCACCCATGACTGCGATCTCGGCCCGCGGCCAGGCCAGCACGCGATCGGCACCGAGCCCACGACAGTTCATGGCGATGTATGCGCCGCCGTAGGCCTTCCGCAGGATGAGCGTGACGCGCGGGATGGAGGCCTCGGCGAACGCATGCAGCAGCTTCGCGCCGCGGCGCACCACGCCACCCCATTCTTCCGTTACGCCGGGCAGGTAGCCCGGGACGTCGACGAGCACGACCATCGGCACGCCGAGGCTGTCGCACATGCGCACGAACCGCGCGGCTTTCTCCGCCGACAGGGAATCGAGACAGCCCCCGCGTCGAAGCGGGTTGCTGGCGAGGACTCCCACCGTGCCGCCACCAAGCCGGCCGAGGCTGGTGACGATGCTGCGGGCCCATCCCGGATGGAGCTCGACGGGCGCGGCGTCGAGGAGGCGGTCGATGACAGGGTGGATGTCGTACGCGCGTCGCACCCGGTCCGGCAGCGCATCATCGAACGGCCGATCAGCCACGGTCGCGGTATCAACGCTCCGCCGGGCGCCGAGCAGCTCGACCAATTCGGCGGCCCGATCAAGGGCGTCATTCTCCGATTCGGCGATCACGTGGGCGACCCCGCTGGTCTCGCCGTGCGCCCGTGGTCCCCCCAGGCTGTCGATGTCGATCTGCTCGCCGGTGACCTCCCGGATGATCGAAGGGCCGGTGATGAACATTCTCGCGGCGGGCGCCATGATCACGATGTCGGTCAGCGCGGGGCCGTACGCGGCGCCACCCGCGGCCGGGCCGAGGATCACCGAGATCTGCGGGATGCGACCGGATGCCTCAGTCATGACGTGGAAAACTTGTGCTACCGCGTGGAGGCTCCGAATACCATCCTGAAGCTTGGCTCCCGCCGAATGCCAGAGCCCGACGACCGGCCGGCCGTCCCGGATGGCGAGTCGGTAGGCGCTCACGATCAACGCACAGTTGCCCGCGTGCATCGCGCCGCCCTGGAGCCGATGGTCGAGCGCGAACACGATCGACGGCACACCACGGAGATTCGCGGTGGCCCAGAGCGCACTGTCGGAACGTTGTTGCACGGTGACCGTGCCCGGGTCGGCGAGCGCGCCGATGCGTTCTTCGGGTGAACGAACCTCGTTGCCGGCGAATACGGCTGTCATGTGGAAGAAGTCTCCTCAGGATCGCTGGGTCGGGCTTTCCTGCCAGCGCAGGAGGCAGTGCCCCATGGCCATCCCCCCGCCGAAGGCGCTGAGCAGAATGAAATCCCCGTCGCGGAGTGAGCCCGCGCGATTGGCGGCGTCGAGTGTCACGGGGACCGACGCGCTGCCGACGTTGCCGTAACGCTCGACGGTGCGGTGCATACGTGCGTTGGTGAAGCCGGCCTGCTTGTCCAGCTCGTCGAGCAACATCCCGTTGGGCTGGTGGGGAACGATGTGTGCGACCTCGTCCGGCGCGACGCCCGCCGACTCGAGGAGGCGAACCATCGCCGCCGGCACGTGCTCGAGCACGAACTCACGCACCTGCCGACCTTCCATTTTGAAGAAGTGCCCACCGCCTGCCACCGTTTCGACCGAGGCCGGGACGCGCGTTCCGCCCGCCTCGACGCGAATGAGGCGCTGCAGGTCCCCGCGCGCGACCAGGTCGATTCGCTCGATGCCATAACCGCGACCGACCTCGCCCACCACGGCCGCGCCCGCCCCGTCGCCGAGCAGTACCGCGGTCCGGCGATCGGTGAAGTCGAGTGACCGGGAGTAGAGGTCGGCCGCGATGACGAGCACCCGTGAGCCGGGGCGCCCGGCGATGACGCTTCGCGCGAGGTCGAGAGCGTAGATGAAACCGCTGCACACGACGTTGATGTCGAACGCCGCCGCGTTCCACGCGCCGAGCAGGTTCTGAACCAGACTCGCTGTCGGCGGCTGCGGCGAGTCCGGTGTGGACGTCGAGACGATGATCAGGTCGATCTCGTCGGCTCGCAGCCCCGCCGAAACAAGCGCGGCGCGGCCTGCCGCGGCTGCGAGATCGGACGTAGCCTCACCACCATCGGCGAATCGGCGAGACTCGATCTTCGTCTTACGGACAATCCATTCTTCGTCGACCCCTACCCGCGCCGCCAGCGTCGCATTCGACACCTCCTCGTCGGGCAGATAGGAACCAGTGCCCAGAACACCGATCGACATTGCACCCTCTCCTCGTGAGGTGGACATGGGTCTACGTGCCGGGCACGCCGCTGTGGCCCGGCACGTGAGGTTCTGTACTGAGACGCGCAGTCACGCCCCGTAGGTGTGAAATCCGATGCCGGTCTTCTTCCCCAGCCGCCCGGCATCGACCATCCGCTGCAGCAGCGCCGGCGGAGCGTAGTGGGGGTCCTTGAACTCGTCGTAGAGTGCGTCGGCGACCTGGACGATGACGTCCAGTCCGATCATGTCGACGAGCGCCAGCGGCCCCATCGGGTGTCCGCAGCCCAGAACCATGCCCCGGTCGATGTCGGCCGCGGATCCGGTGCCCGAATCGAGCATGCGAATGGCGGACAGCAGGTACGGCACAAGCAGCGAGTTCACGAGGAATCCCGCTCGGTCGGGCACCCGGACCACCTGCTTGCCGAGAACGTCGGTGAGGAACAGTTCGGTCCGCAGCACCGTCTGCTCGTCCGTGAGCAGGCTCGGGATCACCTCGACCAGTGGCATGACCCTGGCGGGGTTGAAGAAGTGGGTACCGATCACCCGGGAGGGCCTTGACGTCGCGCGTGCGAGCTTCATGACCGGGATCGACGAGGTGCACGTCGCCAGCACGGCATCGAGGTCTTCGACAGCGCTGTCCAGAGCGGTGAAAATCTCCCGCTTGATGTATTCGTCCTCCCGGGCACATTCGATGACGAGCTGCCGGTCGGACAATGCGCCCAGATCAGTGGTCACAGAGACCCTGGACAGCGCCTCGTCGCGCGCCGATCCCGTCAACCGTCCTTTTTCGACACCGAGGTCCAGGGATTTCTTCAACCGGCTCCGTGCGGTGTCCACCGACACTTCTCGACGGCCGACCACCACGACGTCGAGCTTCCGCACGGCGCACAGCTCGGCGAGGCCGGCACCCATCACACCGGAGCCAACCACGCCGACACGGCGAAGCTCATCCATTCATTCCTCCCACAGGGGTCGCGCGGAACCTCCTCTCCTTGGTACGCACGAACCGAACGCCGGACCATCCACGTGGTGAACCAAGCGGTCCGGTTCACGCCGGGCCGCGGAAATGGGACCAGAACGGTCGCAATTCGGCGCTGAGAGACCCACTGACCTCGATGCCGAAGACCGTCACTTTTTCGACAATGTGCCACCCGGTCAGGCGGCACATTGTCGAGAAGGTGCCGCGAGCTGTCGCCCCTGCCCAACGTGATCGTGCCCGAACCAGTGTTTCAGTAGGCCTTTTCCAGAATCGATACGACTTCGCTCTCACCCTGGACGGGGCGTGGATTCGCGGCCACGATCATGTCGGACATCGCGTCCCGCGCCAACGCCGGGAAGTCGTCTCGTTGGACACCCACTTCGCGCAACGTGGTCGGAAGACCCAGTGATGCGACGAAGCGGCGGATGAGCTCAGCGGAACCGAGTTCGGCGGACAAGCCCATGCCGCCGGCGAAAATCTCCGCGATCCGCAGTTGCGGCGCACGCGTGTGGTCCAGGTTGAATTCGAGCACCGTCGGCAGCATCACGCACGACGTCACACCGTGCGGAACGCCGCAGCGGGCGCCGAGCTGGTGGCCGATGCCGTGGCTGAGGCCGAGGTTAACGTTCATCAGACCGAAGATGGACTCCCAGGCCGCGACTTGGCATTGACCCGCTGCATGCATGTCTGCCGCGTCGCGCACCGAAACGGGCAAATACCGAACCAGCCGGCGCAGCGCGTCAGCGCACAGTGCGTCGGTGACCGGCTGCGCATTTGTCGAGCAAAGCGCCTCCACCGCGTGATCGATCGCGCGGATCCCCGTCGAAGCCCACAAGTCACGAGGCGTATGTACCGACAGCACGGGATCGAGAACGACCAGCCGCGGCACGAGAGTCGGCGTGACATACAGATCCTTGACCCTGCGATCAGTGTCGGTGATGCCGATGATGCCGGTGAACTCACTCGCCGACAGCGTTGTACTCACCGCGATGTGCGGCACCTGCCGGCCCGTCGTGGTCGGAATCTCGACCTTGTCCGGATATTCGAAGACGACCCGCCACGCGAGCAGGTCCTCGCGGGTGCGCACATCCTCGGCCAGACAAAGTTGCACAGCCTTGGCCAGGTCGATGGCGCTGCCGCCGCCCACGCTCAGAACCCCGTCCGCGCCGGCTTCACGGGCCGCGGCCACCGCCTTGAGGACGATGTCGTCCGGCACGTGCGGACGTCCACCGGTGAACACCTCGACGACCCGGTCACCCGTCGACCGCGCGAAGTGCGACCGCACATCGAACTTCGCGGACAGGCTCGGCGAGGCCACCAGCAGCAACCGGCTGACACCCAGCCGCTCGCACTCCTCGGCCAGCGACGTCGACACCCCAGGCCCGAAAGTCACCCGCTCCAGTGGCACGGAGTCGAACCGGCCGGCTAACGGAGGAACCACCGTGGTTGCCTCGTCGGTCGTTGCCGTCATCTGGACCTCCCTACTGCCACGCACGCACCTATCGCGGGACCACCGCCAACGTACCTCCGAACGCGACAAAGGACAACCGGTTGACCTTTCAGCCGAGCGGTGCGAGGCTAGTGATGGTCCGCCGGGGCAACGGCCGCCGACTGGGAGGTGGCCGCTACCACGGCGCGCGCGAGGCAGGCCGCAGCGCCAGAGCCGGCAACACCCACACCGAAAAGAGGAACGGGACGTGGACTTCTCCATCTCACCGGAGCTGGCGATGTTCGTTGATTCAGTGCGTCAATTCCGGGAAAAGGAACTGATGCCGCTCGAGCACGAGTTTCTCCTCAACGGGCGCCTGGACACCGAAACCCGGACCGGGTTGGAAGAGAAGGCCCGTCACCAGGGCTTCTGGGCTATTGAGGCGCGGGAGGAAGTGGGCGGTCAGGACATCGGCATGCTGGGCACCTGCCTCGTCGCCGAAGAGCTGTTCAAACACCCCGCGATGTTCGAGTTCGGCGGGAGCCCTGAGCCGGTGCTCTATGAGTGCAACGACGAGCAAAAACAACGGTTCCTCCTCCCCATCGTCAAGGAGGACCTGCGGTGTTGCTACGCCTTCACCGAGCCGAGCGGCGGCTCTGATGTCGCCGCCATCCGCACCACGGCGGTCCGCGAGGGCGGTCGCTGGATCATCAACGGCGCCAAGACGTTCATCTCCCACGCCGAACGCGCCGATTTCGTCATCCTCTTCGCCAGTACGGACCGTGGCCAGGGCGCGAAAGGAGTGACGTGCTTTCTCGTCGAGAAAGGCACGCCGGGGTTCAGCCTCTCACGGCCGATTCCTACCATGGGGGACGACTGGGAGCCGTATGAACTCACGTTCGACAACTGCGTTGTCCCCGACACCAACCGTCTCGGGGAGGTCGGCGGTGGCTGGAATCTCGTCGTCGAGCAGTTGACCCACGGTCGGCTGAAGATCGCGGCGTACCAACTGGGCATCGCGCAGCGCTGCATCGACATCGCGGTCGAGTGGGCCAGGAATCGCATAACCTGGGGCAAGCCCATCGCGTCACGGCAAGCGGTGCAATGGATGCTCGCCGATTCGGTGACCGAGCTCGACGCGGCGCGTCTGCTCACCTACCGGGCCGCCTGCCTGCACGACCGCGGAGAGCATTGCGAGATCGAGGCGTTCAAGGCGAAGCTCTACGCCACCGAGATGGCGCAACGGGTGACCGACCGGTGCCTGCAGGTGCTCGGCGGTCTCGGCTACAGCAGGGAACTGCCGATTCAAAGCTTCTACCGCCAGGTCCGGGTGTGGCGCATCGGTCACGGGACCTCAGAAATCCACCGGTGGATGATCGCCCGTGACTTGCTCGGACCATCCGCACGTGGCTGACGGCACCACTCCACAACCCTGGTCGGAGGCAACGATGGACATCGTCGGACACCGGACACTTCGCGACCTCCTGCTCGAACGGAAAGCGCGCTTCGGCCGGAAGCCCTTCGTGACATTCGTCGACCGTTCCTCGTCCGTGACCGAGTACAGCTACGACGCGTTCGTCGAGCAGGTCGAGCGGGTCGCCGCCGGTCTGGCTGCCCAGGGCATCGCCAAGGGCGACAAGGTGGTCATCCATCTGCCCAATTGCCCCGAGTTCCTCTTCACCTGGTTCGGACTCGCCTGGATCGGCGCGGTCATGGTCCCGTCGAACATTGCCAACACGGCCGCCGAAATGGGCCATGTGGTGTCATTCTCGGACGCCGTCGGGATCGTCAGCGCCCCCGAATACCGGGACATGCTCGACATCGTCAGCGCGAGCATCCCACCCGTCCGCACCCGAATCCTCACCGGCGACCCGCTCCCCGGAAACGGATGGCTTCCCTTCGCCGAACTGCTCCGCCATGGCGCCACCCCTCCTGATGTGGACGTGACCTCCGACGACCTGGCCGAGCTGCTCTTCACATCGGGTACGACAGCCCGTCCCAAAGCGGTCATGCTCACGCACGCCAACTGCCTGTTCGCCGGGGAGAGGGAATGGCGGGTATTGGGCCTCGACGCCGGCGACCGGTGCCTCACCGCGTTGCCTGCCTTCCACGTCAACGCCCAGACGCTCACGATCCTGTCAGCACTCACCGTCGGAGCGAGCTGCGTTCTGCTCGCCGAATACAGTGCCGGCAAGTTCTGGGATCAGGTGCGTCGGCACCGAGCGACCGCGCTGTCACTGGTCGCGATGCAGGTGCGCACGCTGCTCGCGCAACCGCTGCGCGCAACCGACTCCGACCACTCGGTACGCCGTGTCATGTATGCGATCAACGTGCTCGACGACGAGCGAACCGAGTTCGAGCGACGCTTCGGGGTCGAACTCATCAACGGGTACGGACTGTCCGAGGCGATGACCATCGTGACGATCGCACCGGTACACGGCGAGAAGCGCTGGCCGTCAATTGGCCTGCCGGCCCTGGACCGGCACGTTCGTATCGTCGACGAGCACGGCGATGACGTCGCGTCCGGCGAGGTCGGCCAACTGATCGTGGGCGGTGTACCCGGACGGAACCTGATGCAGGGGTACTACAAGGATCCGCAGGCCACCAGGGACGCCCTGCGTGCGGGCTGGCTCTACACCGGCGACAACGCCTACACCGACGAGTTCGGCTACGTGTATTTCTTCGACAGGCGAAAGGACGTCATCAAAGTCGCTGGTGAAAACGTGTCCGCGAGTGAGGTCGAACGTGTCCTGCTCACGCACCCCGCCGTCGCCGAGGCCGCCGTGGTCTCGGTGCGACACGCGATCCGCGACGAGGTGCCGGCAGCATTCGTGGTCCGCAAGCCTGGAACCGAACTGACGCCCGCGGCGGTGGTCGACTACTGCGCCGAACACCTGGCCAAGTTCAAGATTCCGCGGGTGGTCGAAATCTGCGACCAGCTGCCCAAGACCTCGATCGGCAAGATCGAGAAGAAGATCCTGCGGCAGCAGGTCCAGACATGGGAGCCGATCCGATGACCGATCTGTTGGCGTCGCGCTACGAGCAGCTCAAGCACGAGGTCGGCAAAGAGCGTGTCGAGGATCTCGGTGTGATCAGCCGGCGAGATCTCGAACGCTTCGCGATCGCCTCACAGGCTCCGTGGACCGCGCCGGCCGACGACGACGTGGCCACGGCACCGCCGATGTTCCTCAGCTCTGTCATGGGCTGGGGCGCGGGCCCGCCCGAAACCGAACTCGACGGCGACGGCACCGCCCCGTCCGATACCCGAGGGCTGAGGCTCTCCGGTGTCCGCCTCATGGGCGCCGGCCAGGACCTCGAGTTCCACACCGCGGTGCGCGAAGGGATGCGGGTCGTCGCGCGCACGAGCTTGCGCGACATCGAGCTCAAGCACGGGAAGTCCGGCGCCCTGCTCCTGCTGCAGATTCTGCGGCAATTCACCGACGACCACGAGCGGCCGCTCGTCACGTGCCGGGAAACCTTCATCGCTCGTTGAGGAGTTCCATGACCAAGACCGTTCTGAGCGAGTCACCGCGACTTGCGGTCGGTGTACCACTTGGCCCCTACCCGGCACGGCCGACAACGGTGCAGCTGTTCCGGTTCAGCGCGGTCACCTGGAACGCCCACCGCATCCACTACGACCGCGAGTACGCCGAGACCGAGGGCTACCCCGGAGTGCTGGTCCAGGCCCATCTCCACGGCTGCTACCTGGCCAACGCCGCGCTCGACTGGGCCGGGCCAGGTGGACGCCTGTGCTCCTTTCGCTGGACGAACCGGTCAATCGCGGTCGCCGGCGACGAGCTGACCGTGACCGGACAGGTCAGCTCGGTCAGCCAGGACGGGGACAGCACGCTGGTCGGCCTCCAGCTCGAGGAGCACGATGCTCAGGGCACCCTGTGCGTATCCGGCGAGGCCGTGGTTGCCATCCCGATGAGCGCCCCGGTGGACCACCGATGAGCGCTACGACCCCTGAACTCCGGGACACGTTCCAGCGGCTCTACCGGACGATGTCGTTGATCCGGCACTTCGAAACGGCAGCGTCGAGACTACTGGCCGCCGGCGAACTCGACGGGTTCCTCCACCTGTCGATCGGACAGGAAGCGGTCGCCGCGGGTGTGTGCGACGTCCTGGATGCCGGCGACTACGTGACGACAACGCACCGTGGACACGGGCACTGCATCGCCAAGGGCGCGAGTGTGGAAAGGATGCTCGCCGAGCTCTTCGCCCGCTCCACCGGGTACTGCGGCGGCCGGTCCGGTTCCATGCACGTCGCCGATCCAGCGCTGGGGATTCTGGGCGCCAACGCGATCGTCGGCGCCTGCATTCCGATCGCGCTGGGCGGCGCGCTGGCCGCTCAGGTCCTGGGCGAGCGGCGGGTCGCGGTGGCGTTCTTCGGGGAAGGCGCCGTGGCCGAAGGCGTGTTCCACGAGTCGCTCAACATCGCCGCGCTCTGGCACCTGCCGATCGTTTTCGTCTGCGAGAACAACGGATACGCGGAGATGACGCCCGCGTCCAAGCACCTCAAGAGTGCCCGGGTCGCCGAGTACGCGAACCCACACCAGGTTCCCGCCGAAACCGTGGACGGCAACGATGTTCTCGCCGTCCGCGCGGCCGCTCACCGTTTCGTCGAGACCGCCCGCTCCGGCGGCGGTCCGGCTCTGCTCGAGTGTCGTACCTATCGATGGCACGGACACTTCGAAGGTGACGCCCAGCTGTATCGCGGGTCGGAAGAAGTCGACCAGTGGCGCGGGCGGGACCCACTGCAGCTGCTTGTCCAGCGGATCGACGATCCCGAACTGCGGACCGACCTCGAGGACCTGAACCGCCGGTGCGATGAGGAAATAGTCAAAGCCACCGAGTCGGCGCGCGCACAGCCGGCGGCCGAGCCGGTCTCGCTGACCTCGCACGTCTACCGCGCTACGCCGGAGGCCTGGCGATGACCCGGCGCAAGTACTGGCAAGCGATCAACGATGCACTCCGAGAGGAACTCGGCCGCGACGAACGCGTCGTGCTCTTCGGCGAGGACATCGCCGAACCCGGCGGACCGTTCGGCGCGAGCAACGGACTCCTCGCCGAGTTCGGACCCGGCCGGGTCCGCGACACACCTATCAGCGAAGCCGCCATCACCGGAATGGCGGTGGGCTCTGCCATGGCCGGCCTGCGCCCGATCGTCGAGATCATGTTCTTCGACTTCATCACGCTGGCCCTGGATCAGCTGGTCAACCAGGCCGCCAAGATGTCCTACATGTCGATGGGGCACTACTCGGTTCCGCTGACTCTGCGCACGCTCTGTGGCGCCCACCTCGGTTCCGGACCGCAACACTCGCAGAATCTGGAGTCCTGGGTGGCGTCCGTGCCGGGTCTCAAGGTGGTCTGGGGAGGAACGCCGGCGGACGCCAAGGGCCTGCTGAAAGCGGCCGTCCGCGATCCCGATCCCGTTGTCGTGATCGAAAGCGCCGGCTTGTGGTCGTCGCGCGCCGAGGTACCTGACGACACCGAGCACGTGGTCCCGATCGGCGAAGCCAGCACACGCCGCGTCGGCACCGACGTCACGCTCATCTGCTGGGGTAGTACCGTGCCGCGAGCCGACCGCGCGGCGGCGACACTCGCCGAGGAGGGCATCAGCGTCGAGGTGCTCGATCTGCGCACGCTCAACCCTCTCGATGTGCGCCACATCCTCGGCTCGGTGACGAAAACGGGGCGGCTGGTGGTCGTGCAGGACGCGACCGGTCCGTGCAGCGTCGGCACCGAGGTCATCCGCATCGCGGCCACACACGGGTTCGGGTCTTTGCGGACGGCACCGCAACTCGTCAGTCCCCCATTCGCGCCCACCCCTTTCCCGGGTCGGTTGGCGCGCGCCTACTTTCCGCAAAACGACGACATCGTCGCCGCGGTGCGTCGTGCGGTAGCGAAGGAGAACACAGTCGTATGAGCGAGATCGTCGTTCCCAAATGGGGCCTCACCGTCGAAGAAGTAACCCTGCTGGAGTGGTACAAGCAAGTCGGCGACACGGTCGCCGTCGATGAGCCCGTGTGCCTGGTCGAGACTGACAAGGTCACCCAGGAAATCGTGAGCCAGGTCGCCGGCACGATCACCGAACTACTCATCGGTGAGGACGACGAGGCCGCCATCGGAGCGCCGATCGCGAAGGTTGACCCGTAACGAACAGTTTTCAGGCATCCGCCACGTGAACAGGTATATCCGGTTCACGACGTGTCGCACCGATGGGACCGAAGCCGTCGCATCGGGGATGAATCACCAGCTGCCGATCCCTCTATAAACAGCTGAGTGACCTGCGTTTTGAGACACGGCGACAGCGTTGTCCCTGCCTCGGCAATCGACACGTTGGGACAACAGATGCCAATTACCTTCGCGACTGAAGCTATGCACGACGACACGGACCGCCCTGGGCTCTACACGTACAGCCCGAACATCGGCTCCTGGTTCGTGCGCGCCGCCAAGCCGGTGTCGTACGAGATCCGGTTCTGTACGGACGTGTTCAATCCGGATCGCGGCGACCTCGCCACCGCCGGCGGTGCCGTTGACGGCGCGCGCCGACGCATCGTGATCATCGACGAAGCCGTCGACCTCCTTTACGGTGACCGCGTCCGCAAGTACTTCAAACATCACGACATCGACGCGACCGTCACCGTGATTCCGGTTGACGAGACCGTCAAGAACTGCGACACCGCTACCCAAGTCATTCGCGACATCGACCGGTTCGGCATCGCCCGCCGCCACGAACCGATCATCGCGATCGGTGGCGGCGTCCTCATGGACGTGGTCGGTATGGTCAGCAGTCTTTATCGCCGGGGCACGCCGTTCATCCGGGTACCCACCACTCTGATCGGACTCGTCGACGCCGGTGTCGGCGTGAAGACCGGTGTGAATTTCGACGGACACAAGAACCGGCTCGGTGCCTACTTCCCCGCTGACCTCACGCTGCTCGACAAGTCGCTCCTGGCGACCCTTGACCGGCGCCACATCAGCAACGGGCTCGCCGAGATCCTCAAGATGGGCCTGATCAAAGACAAGCGCCTCTTCGAACTGCTCGAGGAGTTCGGTTCCCGTCTCCTTGCCGAAAGGTTCCAGAACAGCGGTCCCGAGGGCGACGAGGTCCTGGCCCGAGCGATCCACGGCATGCTCGAAGAATTGCAGCCCAACCTCTGGGAAGCGAAGCTCGAACGGTCCGTCGACTACGGACATACCTTCAGCCCGACCGTCGAAATGCGCGCGCTCCCCGCGCTCCTCCACGGCGAGGCCGTCTGCATCGACATGGCGACGACCACCCTCATCGCGTGGGAGCGTGGCCTCCTGGCCGACGACCAGCGAAACCGCATCTTCACGGTGATGCGCGAGCTCGAGCTTCCGAGCTGGGACCCCGTTCTCAAGCCGGAGCTACTCGTCAACGCGTTGCAGGACACCGTCCGCCATCGCGATGGCAAGCAACGCCTTCCGCTCCCCAAGGGCATCGGCGATGTGGTCTTCGTCAATGACGTGACCCCGGACGAGATCGCCCTCGCGCTGGGGTATCAGCGTCAACTGGGCCTCAGCCACACCGACCTCGCAACCGAGGCCCGCGCGTAGCCATACCCGCGACCGCCCAGGAATCCACGGCCTTCGGGCAATTGAAGGGGCACCATGGCCAAGACCGAAACATGCGATTCGCAACGTCTGTTCGTCGTCATCGCGAGCAGCAGCACCTCGTTCTGCGAGACGACGGCTACCGCACTCGGCCAGGTCGGCGGCGTGGCCCGGCAGGTCACGGGGGTCCCCGGCTTCGCAGGCCGACCACAACCGTCGTGGCCACCCGTCTGTCACTCGCTGGCCTCGCGGGCCAAGGACTACCTCGACGAGGTGCTCCCCGAAGCGAAGATCGATCTCGTCGTGGTCCCCACGATCGATCTGCTCAACGCCGTCCTGAGCAGGCGCATGTCGAAACGCGTCACCGACGAGGACGGTCCGCGTCCCTGGAACACGGCTGACACGGTGCTGTTCCTCATCGACGCCGCGACGGCGGCCGACGGCCCTGACGTCGAAAGCAGGCTCGACTCCGTAACGTCCACGCTCCGCGGACTCCAGGCTTCCTTTGGTTTCGGGCTGTCACCGTACTCGGCCTTCGTCTATGACGACCACGACGAGGGCGCCGTCTACTCCCGTGTCGTCTGCAATGCGCAAAAGACCCCGGCGGATCCGTGGGTACTGGCGGTGGACGCGGTGCGCGCGCTCACCGACCTGGTCCAGCTCCGCCACACCAATTCTCGCGCGATCCTGCCCCAGACCGAGGAGCCGGCGACGCTCGCGACCGCGCTGAGTGAGTTTCTGACAGAGCAATCGGGAACGGACTGGGGTCTGCACTTCTTCACCGGGTCGATCGTGTCGAAAATGATCCAGGACACGACGACGATCGCGCGGCAGGCGGGTAACCCAGTGCTTCGGGGCCCCAGCGAGCACAGCCTGGCCTGCGGCGCACTGGCGAGATGGCAACTCGGCCGTGCACCGTTCCTCATGGTCGTCACGGCGGGAATGGTCGACGAACTGCGCGGCACCCTAGCCAACCTCCGGGACGCCCAGGCCGAGGGGTTCATCGTGTTCGGTGAGACGGAGCCCGGTGGGTGGCAACCTTTCCAAGGCACCGTGCACGACCACGAAGACGCGCGCGCGGTGTTCGCCGCCCGGCGGGTGCCGTGCTTCTACCTGACCGACCCGAACCGCATAGGCCAGGATCTTCAGGCCGCGTTCCGGGCCTACCACCAGCGCAGTGGACCGGTGGTGCTGCTCGCGTCGCCGACCGTGCTCGCCCATACCGGAAAGATCGAACTGCCGAAGGCGACCTCCGGTTTCGCGCGACCGCAGGTCGCGGAGGATACCGTGGACGCGGTCGCGCACATCATCAACAACGAGGCGAGCACGCTGGTGTGGCAGTGCGGCCAGCTGACGGACGACGAGCGTGACCTGACCTACGAGCTGGCGCACAAGGCGGGTATCGCGCTCGTCGACTCGCTGGGCCGTCCGGGGACCGTCGCACGGTATCACCGGGGCCGGGTGGTCGACGAGTACATCGGCACGCTGGCCCTCTACGGGTCGTCGCCGGCGGTGTGGCGCTTGTTGCACCCGGGCGGGAGGTCGCTCTCCTACGACGAGCATGCGCTCTTCTTCCTCAAGAGCCGCATTCCGGACCTGGCAACGCCGTTCAGTGAAAAGGCGCTGTTCACCCGCCTCCGGGTCGTACAGGTCACCGACACGCCGCGGCACATCGCGCCCTTCACCGACCTGCCGGTTGTCGAGGACCTGCACTCGTTCCTCCTACGGCTGAAGCCGCATATCGCGCCCAACGCGCACATCGTCCAAGCCCGCCGCCAGGCGATCGCCGACGCCGTCGCCGGCCCGCCCGACCCGCTCAGTGACGTCCCGACGATGCCCATGACGCACGAGTACTTCTTCACGCAGCTCAATGGCGTGCTCGAAGGACTGATCCGCGACGAGGGCTACCGCTACACCGGCTTCTTCGACGTCGGCCGCGGCGGGATCTCGGCGATCCGGAATCTTGTGCGGACCGGTGAAGGTCTCTCCGGCTGGTACGGCCGGGCGTTGATGGGGGACGCGCTTCTCGCCATTCCGTCCGTGGCGCTGAGCGAACGCGGCAACATCCTCGGATTTGTCGGAGACGGAGCCGCCACGCTCGTCCCGTCGTTCCTGCCGAGCCTGGCTCAGCAGCTGCGGCACGAGTCCGGCCGGATCGACGGAAACGTCACGATCTTCTACCTGCTCAACGGTGGGTTCTCGATCATCAGGTCGTATCGGGAGCTTCAGCACGCGGCGACCGCAGACGCGCAGATGTCGCTCCTGACGCCGGTCGAGCCTGAGTGGGAGCACCGCTGGGGGGACACCCTTGTCAGGCACGAGCGGCTGACCTCCCTCGACCCCGACAGGATGTCCCAGCGGCTGCTCGAACCGGCCACCGTGAACCTCGTCTCGGTGTATCTCGCGCACGACAACGAGGGCGACAGCATCATGCCGGCCTCGCGGAAGAACTGGCGGATGTCATGACTCCGCGCGACAAACGGAGGTAACGGGTTGGATTTCCAGATTCCGGGCGAGCTGACGATGTTCGTCGACGGCGTCCGCCAGTTCCGCGAACGCGAACTGATGCCGCTCGAGCACGAATTCCTGCTCAACGGCCGGTTCACTCCCGACCAGCGCACACTGCTGGAGGGCAAGGCCCGCCAGCAGGGCTTCTGGGCGCTCGACGTGCCGACGGAGTACGGCGGCGAGGGCCTCGGCGTTCTCGGCACCTGCCTGGTCGCGGAGGAGCTGTACAAACATCCCGCGATGTTCGAGTTCGGCGGAAGCCCGGAGCCGGTGCTCTATCACGGCACGGAGGACCAGAAGCGGCGCTACCTGTATCCGATCATCAAGGAAGACAAGCGCTGTTGCTATGCGTTCACCGAACCAAGTGGTGGCTCGGACGTCGCCGCCATGCAGACGACAGCCACCCGCGACGGCGACAACTGGGTCATCAACGGAACCAAGACGTTCATCTCGCACGCCGAGCGCGCGGACTTCGTCATCCTGTTCGCCACGACGGACCGCGAGCTGGGTGCGAAGGGCGTCACCTGCTTCCTCGTCGACATCGACACCCCGGGTTTCAGCCTGTCGCGTCCAATCCCGACCATGGGCGACGACTGGGAACCCTTCGAGCTCAGCTTCGACAACTGCGTGGTCCCCGACGCCAACCGGCTCGGTGAGGTCGGCGAAGGCTGGGCGCTGGCGAACGATCAGCTGACCCACGGCCGGTTGAAGATCGCCGCCTACCAGCTCGGCATCGCGCAGCGGTGCATCGACATCGCCGTCGACTGGGCGAAGCGACGGGTCACCTGGGGAAAGCCGATCGCCAGCCGGCAGGCCATCCAGTGGATGCTGGCCGACTCGGTCACCGAACTCCAAGCCGCGCGCTGGCTCGTCTACCACGCCGCCTGGCTCGCCGACGAAAGCCGGCCGGTCAAGAACGAAGCCTTCATGGCAAAGCTCTACGCCACTGAGATGGCGCAACGCGTCACCGACCGCTGTCTCCAGATCCTCGGTGGACTCGGCTACAGCAAGGAACTGCCGATCCAGAGCTTCTACCGGCAGGTGCGCGTATGGCGCATCGGCCACGGCACCGCGGAGATCCACCGCTGGATGATCGCGCGAAACCTGCTCGGCAATCCCAGCACCGCAGGTGGATCAACCATACAACACCGGTTCGATATGAAGAACGGAGCCACCTCGTCGCGCACGATTACCACGACGGAACCGACAAGGACCGAAGTATCGGGTTAACATGCGAATCAACGCGTACCTACATCAGGCGCGAGTCTTAGCTGGACGAACGCCCAGCGGCCTTCACGAGTTTCGACACAGCATCGACTACCTGGAGCTCAAATGCATTTACCGGACAAGTTCGAATGGAAGTCGGCCGCGCCTCTGAAAAGAAACCTCGAACCAATAGAGATCCTCTGGAAAGAAATCTACATAGCCGCCGTATTGAAATACACCGGCGATCTACGGATTGAGATCCTGGAACACGCCTTCAAGCTACTTCAAAGTCGGCATAAAGTACTGCAAGGCGCCATTCGATACGACGAAACAGGGTACCTAGTCGAGGCCAGCACCGAAAACTTCGCGGAGTTCTCTCACTTCTACGGTGATGAAGTAGACGTGAAATTGGAACTACGCTCTCGCCCCAATTACCAAGACGCATTGTGCCGTCTAATCCTAGCCGAGTACGGTGGCGGTGGCTGTCTCGCTTTACAGGGATCTCATGCCGTGTTCGATTCGTCGTTTCTATTCGCCATGCTAAGCGAACTCTGGGAGCTTTACGCTGATCTCAACGACGGTAGAGAGATCAGATACGATGTCCGAAAACACCTACCACTTCCTCCATCGAGCGCACTCGGGGCGATCTGGACTCACGACGAACTCGACGAGATTGAGAAAGCCCTAAGGCGTCACGAGAAATTGTCGTTGGGGCTAACACCCCCAGACCTAAATTCAGTTGTTCCCGACCTAATCCCATACAACTCGAGAATTCGTCTGACACCAGAAAAAACGAGTCAGTTACGCGATTCCGTACGTAAACTTGGGACCTCCCTGCACGCCATAATATGCGGCGTAATTAGTGTTGCCCTTCGCGGCCAGGAAAATCCTTCGGAAATGATCCGCGTAGTTTGCACGACAATGGTTGATGCCCGAAGTCGGCTAACTCCCCCACTCGGCGCAACAGACACGGCTAACGTCAATTTCCCGGTCAAATCTGCGGTAGCCATTGACGCCAACGCAGACCTCGCGAAAATTGGACACGAGACCAAGGCACAATTGGAATCAGGCATTCTTAAGCGCTTGGGTACCCTTGGCGATGCCATATGCACACCGACCACAGAAGCCGACCTCGCAGCCGATAATCCGAAGTCCATCGAGTTTTTGATCGGAAATGCTGGAATCGTTCGGATGTTCCGCCATCCAGATGGGGTGACCCTGGAGGACCTCCGGTTGATGAATGATGTGATTCATCCATTTGTAACCGACATGGCCATGCCGCAATTCATAGCGTCGACCTTCAACGAGCAACTTGCCATCGAAGGCCTGTTTCCGCGACGCCTCTATCAGGAAGCAAAGGTGGACGAGATATCACACTCCATATCAGCGAATTTGGAGAAATTCGCTAGCCTGCGCAATACCTAAACTCCGGGAATGCTATTCTCTTGAACGCATCTCTTTGATACCTCACCGTCAATACGAGCGAACTGGCTGATGCGCTTTCTGACGAGGCTCGCGAACCCAAACAATTCCCATGGAGATCCGGATGAAAGTTTTGCTCCTCACTGTCGGCACTCGTGGAGACGCGCAACCATTTGTCGCGCTCGCTCAAACGCTCAAAGGGAACGGGCATGACGTTCAACTAGGAATACCGAGTGCACATTCCCACCTCGCAATAACGTACGGTATCCCACATACGCCGATCTACGATCCCACGCAGGAGGTCCTGGCGGCACCCTCAGTGCGCAGCGCAATTACAAACGATAAGCACAGCATCCAATATTTTATGAGGTCGATACCTCGATATCAACGCAGAATCGCACAGCTACTCGACGATACGGTCGCACTAGCGCGTGCAAGTTATGATATTCTAGTTTATCATCCGCTAATACCGGGCAATCAGATCGCCGAGTGGCTAAACGTCCCGTCCGTCCCTGTGGCGTTCCAGCCATTTCTGGCTCCGACGAGCAAGTTTCCTAATCCACTCTTTCCACTTCGGGTACCACATCGATTCTATTGGCATACGTACCTCTATAGTAGACTTATTATTCGTCTACATCAGGGGTCGACTTCAAGATGGCGAAGACAAGAGCTTGGCCTACCGAAACGCCGCCGACAAGGTGATATCCTCCGGCAACCCGACGGCCGTCGACCGAGCTTAATCCAGGCCTTCAGTCCAATAATTCTACCAGACCAGACGCACTTTCCAAAGTGGGTACATACCACTGGTTTCTGGCTTCTATCGGAAAACTCTGGCTGGACACCACCGAAACAACTGTCTGAGTTCATAAGTCAGGGTAGTCCGCCTGTATACATTGGTTTTGGTAGTATGACCGGACTCAATTCAGATCCCCAAACGACCAGTCGCATTGTCACGCAGGCGGCTCGAAACGCCCGTGTCCGTGCCGTGATCTCTGCCGGGGACGCAGATGTCGGCATCAAGGAGATCGATCGAGATGTCCTGACTATAGGACAAGTTCCACATAGTTGGATTTTTCCGCGGGTTTCCGCCATCGTCCATCATGGCGGCAGTGGAACAACCGGTGCAGCCCTCGCGGCCGGACGGCCTCAAGTGATTTGCCCATACGCGATGGACCAGCCATTCTTCGCGCAACGAATGCACCAGCTCGGGACCGCCAGCGCTCCCATCCCGCAACGTCGCTTGACAGCTGCCAGCTTGGCCGAGGCCATCCATCAAGCAGCCTTCAGCACCACTATGGCAGCCCAAGCTCGAAAACTTGGCGATCAAATGCGATCCGAGGAGGCCCTGTCGGCAGCTGTGAACGTCCTTCAGTCGGCCTGCGAGCGAGCCTAAGCGAGCTCTGATAGCAATTCCCACTTTTCACAGTACATGTCCCAAACCACCTACTCAAGAGCCAACCAATGAACGTCAACGAACGAAGGAACAATGCGGGACCATGTTCAGATACCTGGATCACGTCGAGCGACAATGGCGCCACAGGTACTTCGCCTTTTCAGCTGAGTACGTTGGCCTTATCGACAAGGAAAAGCTCCGGCGATCATTCGAGTACCTATGTATTCAGTATCCGATGCTTACTGCAGAGCTAGAACAAGACAATATTGGGATTCGACTCTCAGTTCCTCCCGAATTTGATGCGGAATTTCTGAGCTTTTCCGAGCGACAATTTGATATAGCCGCCGTCCTCAGATATCAACAATTTAGGCCCCGAGGTCTTTCACGTCTCCTACTTGTTGAAGGACCAGAAAGCGGCCACGTAGCGCTCCAGGTAAACCATGCAGTCTTCGATGGCGCAGCGACAAGCACGATGTTCAGAGATCTTTGGCAAATCTATACGGATCTCGTTGGCGGCGTCCTACCAACGCCGACTCCCCGGACAATTTTGACACATCCCCCGTCTATGTTCATGAAAGGCATTTGGAAGGAAACTGATGAAGAGGTTGCGCAAACGATTCTCCTCCGCTCTGAGGTTCACGACGACCCAGACACAGGATACACGGGTCAATTACCCATACAGCGGATTTCTCGCTTGAACCGTCGCGATACAGCCGATATTTCTATCCAAGCACGCACCCTGCAGACCTCTGTGCATGCAATTGTCGCCGGCGCTATAGTAATAGCGCTCCGACGCAGGGTTCCCATCACCGACAGTGTCACTATGACGTGCTACACTCAGATAGACATTCGGGATAAGGTAAGGCCCAAAATCGGTTCCACCGATACTGCGCTCGTCAGCTTCATGCACCGCTCGGAAATCGACGCGGCTCACGATGCGGAACTTCCTGCCGTAGCTCGGATGATCAAACGCCAGGTCGACATCGACGTAGCCGACCGACTAGCTTCACGACGGCGACGCCAGGCAGAAATCGACTACCAATTGCTCACTGAAACACGCACGATCCGTCCGGTCGAGCAGATAGTGCGCATAGGTAACGCGGGCAAGATCCCCGCCTTTCCAACCCCAAATGCACTAAGGGTTATCGATCTCGTCTTGCGATCTGAAGTGTCCGTGAATCCGGACCTTCCGAGTCCGCATCCAGATTTTACAGTCTCAACCTACGACGGACAGATGTCGATAAACGCTAGGTTTCCTTCGGAGAACTTCGATAACGATGACGCCGCTGCGATCGAGGCCGACTACTTGAATTTGCTGTCCGCTAGAGTTATTCGTTGAAACATTGCGGCATCAGGGCCTGTAACAGGATCGGTCGTTTCGGCATTTGCGGTTAGTACTTCTGGGCGCTCGTGCCAGCGGTCACCGAACGTGTTCGCGAACGCGTTCAACGCAAGGTGTCCAACGCATCGTCCACCGTGTTTGTCCCCTCCCGGCCGGGTGCAGCGACCTGGTGACTAGGTAGAGACACTTTAACGCAGCCTGCTCCGTGGGGAAATGAGCTCGTGCCCGCACCGCCTTACGATATACCGCGCATTGAGCGACTCAAAGGCGTTTGTGGAGCACAACCCACGTCAAATCTCTGGATCGTAATCCAAGAAGGGAGTCAAGTCCTCTCGCGCGTGGCGTCACAGTCGGATCATCGCAGGATACTGACCATCCCACTTCTCTTCCGACTCCTCGAAGGCGACGTCTGCGGCCGCGACTGTCGCAGTCGCGTAAACCGGCTTCACATCCTTCTTCAACGCCGTTCCAATCACGCTTCGACGCGATCCTGAACCAATTACGGATCAAATGAAGTAGCACAAGTTTGCACCCGAGATGAGGAGGCTGCACGGCACGATGGAAAACTACGGTCGTATGGCGACGCGATTTCCCACCTTCCCACAACGCGCAGACGTTGCGGAAGAGGAACTAGAAGACTATGAGTACCTCGTCGCCGCGTGGATCCAGCCACACCGCGATTTCCCTGCAGAGTGGGTTGATGGGCGGCCGTGGGGGGTTCCGCACTACGAGGCTCTGGCCGTCGCTGCGCCCTTCGGTGCCGCGCTGATGCGACTCTCGGCGGCTACAACGAGTCGGGAAGGACTACCCGGAACAGTCTCTCATGCAGACCACGAAATCATTGACCAGGTTCTTGCGTTTGACTCCGGTTACAAAGGACTTCTCGCTGGTCACACTCCAATCGCCGTCGCGCGTGGCGTGCGCATTGAGGCACTCGAGGCACTTGGTGGTGGTCGAGAAGGCGAACTCACAGAGGATGAGCGGCAACAAATCGAGTTCATTCGCGCCGTCCGCGACGGAAAAATGACTGATGAAATTTGGAGCCGTATGCGCGATCGGCTCGGAACAGAGCGCGGCGTTGTTGACTATGTTGCGCTTATCCTCGTCGTTTGGTGTCACCACCATTTTGCGTGGACGTGTGGGCTACCTGAGATTTCCGATGTAGCTTTGCGCAAGATGGTGCGGGATTTTAAGGAGGGTCGTAGAAGGGTCACTGCGAAAGCAGATTGAGCTTGTCGCGTCTTCTTGTGTATGGTAGGGGCCAATAGCTTACATATGCAAACTTCTCAGACTGCCTGGTTCTGGGTGAACCAGTCGGATTTGACCTCATTCGGAGTACGGTAGCCCAGTGAACCGTCACGGGTTGGGGGCCGCTTCCTTGCGTGAGGAAGATGGTCATCATGTCGAAGCGCTACCCGGCCGAGACGCTGCGGGTGTGGATCATGAAGGCGCTCAAGCAGCATCCAGCGCCGTGCGTTCATCTTCGACGTCTACTCCCGCGCGATCGGCGGCTGGACCGCGGAGAGCTCGAAGACACCGCGCTGGTGTCCAAGGCGCCGAACAAGACGATCTGGCGACGCGACCACTACGGGCCTCCGGTCATCCACCACAGCGACGCCAGGTCCCCAGGGGGTCTGTAACAAGATCGGTGTTTTCGGCGTTGGTGGTTAGTACTTCTGGGCGCTCGGCCAGCGATCACCGAACGTGTTCGCGAACGCGTTCAACGCGGGTTTCCACCGCATCGTCCACCGTGCCTGCCCCTTCCCGGTCGGATCCAGCGACCGGGTGACCAGGTAGAGACACTTTAACCCACGGCCTTACGATACCGCGCATTCAACGATTCGATGGCGTTTGTGGAGCACAACACGCGCCGAATTTCGGGATCGTAGTCCAGGAAGGGAGTGAACTCTTCCCACGCGTTGCGCCACAGTCGGATCATGGCGGAATATCGACCACCCCACTTCTCTTCCAGCTCATCCAACGCAACCTCCGCAGCCGTGACCGTTGCGGCCGCGTAAATCGGCTTCAGATCCTTCTTCAACGCGTCCCAATCACGCTTCGACGCGATCCGGAACGAGTTCCTGAGCAAATGGATCACACAGGTCTGCACCCGAGCATGCGGCCACACATCGACCACCACGTCCGGCAACCCCTTCAACCCGTCGCAGACCACGAAGAACACGTCCTTCATGCCGCGATTCTTCAGGTCCTGCAACACCTGCAGCCAGAACTTCGCGCCCTCTCCGCCGGTCCCGGCCCACAGGCCGAGCACGTCCTTGCGCCCCTCCAGCGTCACCCCGATCGCCGCATAGAACGCGCGATTGGCGACCTGCCCGTCCCGCACTTTCACCACAATCGCATCGATGAACACCGCCGCGCAACATTCTTGATTTCTATCGGTCGTTGCGAATCTTCACAGGGAAGGGATTCGCATGCCGAGGCACGCATGGAACAAGAGGCCGATCGCGGTCAAGCGCCGCTACTTCGAGTTGATCAGGACTGGGATGTCGGGCTCGGCGGCTGCCGAGCGGGTGGGCGTGTCGCTCAGCTGTGGGTCGTTGTGGTTCATCGACGCTGGCCGAGTGACCTTCGTGGACAAGCCCATCAACCCGCGGTTTTTGAGCCAGGACGACAGGATCGAGATCGCCGACGGGCTCCAGCGCGGCGACGCGGTCAAGACGATCGCCGCTCGGATCGGCAAGAGCTACCAGACCGTGTACCGAGAGATCAACCGAAACCGCAAGCCCGACGGGCGCTACCAACCCTGGTACGCGCACAACCAAGCCCACCTGCGCCGCCGACGCCCCAAGCCACGCAGGTGCGCCGTCGATCCCGGGTTGCGCGAGGCGGTGGCCGGCAAACTGACTGAGCGCTGGTCTCCGGCCCAGATCAGCCGGTGGCTGCGCCGCCACTACCCACGCCGCCCCGGCTGGCACATATGCCCCGAAACGCTGTACGACGCGATCTATCGCGGCCTGATCACCCCGGCCGACCAGACAACCCTGCGCACCGGGCGGACCTACCGGCACCGTCGCGGCCGCGGACGATCTCGTGATGGTGCGCTGAAGCAGTCCACCACCATGCGCTCGATCCGGCAGCGGCCCGCCTCTGTCCTGTCGCGGCGGCAGGCCGGGCACTGGGAGGGTGACCTGATCGTCGGAGCCGGGCAGCGCTCCGCAATCGTGACCCTGGTGGAGCGCAAGACCCGGTTCACGATCTTACGCAGGCTCGCCGACGATCACAGCGCCCAGTCGGTCGGCGACGCCCTGATCCGGACCTTCACCCGCCTCCCGGCGGGGTTGTGCCGCACGTTGACCTGGGACCAGGGCAACGAGATGTTCCATCACCGCCGGATCGAGGTCTCGACCGGCCTGAAGATCTACTTCTGTGATCCGCACGCGCCCTGGCAGCGCGGCAGCAACGAGAACACCAACGGCCTACTCCGCCAGTACTTCCCCAAAGGCACTGATCTCGGCGTGTGGAGCATCGACCAGCTCGACCACGTCGCCACCGAACTCAACCACCGACCGCGCTTGTGTCTCAACGACAAGAGCCCACACGAACTCATGCAACAATGGGAACGCCGACTAATTACCAAGATCATTCGCAACGATCAGTAGAAACCGCCATTCATCGAGCGGACGAGACTGCCATTCCTGCATCTCCGCGACCACACTGTCCGTGATCCGAGACACGGTTTCCTTCGACACCGACGCGCCATAAATCTCGGCGAAATGTGCGGAAATCTCGCCCGTCGTGAGCCCTTTCGCATACAACGACAACACGATCTCATCGACACTCCCCAGCCGACGCTGCCGCTTCTGCACAATCACCGGCTCGAAGCTGCCCTCGCGATCGCGCGGCACCCGAACCTGCACCTCGCCCACCGCATCGGAGACCACCGTCTTGGCCCGCGACCCATTCCGGACGTTCGTGCCCTCACGACCAGGCCGATCGGCGTGCTTGGCATGCCCGAGGTGCTCGGTCATCTCCGCTTCCAGCGCGGTCTCCAGCACCGTCTTCGTCAGCTGCTTCAGCAGCCCGTCCGGCCCGGTCAGGGCCAGCCCCTGCTCCTGAGCCTGCTTGATCATCTCCGCGGCCAGCCGCTCCTGCGCGCTCGTCTCCGGCGTGCCGGCCTTCTTCTTCATTGCCCGTGTCGTCACAGCATCAACAGTCATCACACTCCGTGCCCATCCCGCCGGACCTCAGCCCCGGCGTGTCGGGCCGAACCCACCGATCTTGAAACAGTCCCGTCCGGGTTAGTCGGTGATGGTGATCGCCAACCGCGGGCAAAGGTTCGCGGCTTGCCGGGCGCGCTGTTCCCATTCGGGTTTGATGTGCTCGGTCAGAAGGTGGACGTAGCCGTCGTCGCGCACGTCAAAGACTTCTGGCAGCTCGCCCATGCACAGCGCGTTGCCTTCGCAGCGGTCGAAGTCCACTGACACTCTCACTAGCCATTCTCCTTAGCGTCGAGTCGTTGTCCGGTGGGTGACGTGGTGGTGTAGTTGATCGACCGTGGGACTGCGCCAGCGAATACCGGTGGTGACTCATCTGGTCAGTCCGCTCGTGGCGAGGAGTTCCCGGGGAGAGTCATCAGTGCCCTGGCCGCTGTGGTCTTCGTTGGCTCAGGGGCATCGCGGAACGCTCTGTTAGGTCATCGGCGCGTCGCTGAAGTGGGTCGCGCGGGTCTTGCTTAGTGCGTCAGTTTGGTGATCTGTTCGGTAAGGGCTGGGGCGACGGTGAACACGTCACCGACGACGCCGAAGTAGGCGAGTTCGAAGATCGGCGCCTCGGGGTCTTTATTGATGGCCACGATCGTCTTGGATGTCTGCATGCCCGCCCGGCGCTGGATGGCGCCGGAGATGCCGATCGCGAGGTAGAGCTGCGGGCTGACGGTGACACCGGTCTGGCCGACCTGCGTCGTGTGGGGCACCCAGCCGGCGTCGACCACGGCGCGGGACGCGCCGACGGCGGCACCGAGCGAGTCGGCCAGGTTCTCGATGATCTTGAAGTTCTCCGCCGAGCCGATGCCACGGCCACCGGAGACCACCACTGAGGCGTCCGACAGTGCTGGGCGGGAGCCCTTATGCTCGGCGACCGACTCGACGATCGCAGCGGCCTTGGCCGCGTCGTGACCGTGAACGAGACCGGCACCTGCTCGGCCGCGCCGGCCGAAGCCTCGGGCGCGTACGAGTTCGGGCGGACCGTCACGACCGGCACGCCCGTGCCGATCTTCGACTGCACGGTGATCGCGCCACCGAAGATCTGCTGCGTGGCGCCCTCGCCGTCCACGGCGACGGCGTTGGTGAGCACGCCGGAGCCGATCTTGAACGCCAGCCGCGCCGCGACCTCTTTGTTCTCGGCGGTAGACGGGATCAGCACGGCGGCCGGCGACGAATGTCCGACGACGGCCGCGAGGGCCTCCGCCTTCGGAGCGACGCTGTAGCCGGTGATGTCGTCGCTCTCGGCGGCGTACACCTTCGCCGCGCCGTACTCGGCGAGCTGGCCGGTCAGCGCCGCCGCGGTGCCCGGAGCACCCACGACGACCGCGGCCGGCTCGCCGATCGCGCGAGCGGCGGTTAGCAGCTCGAGCGCGGCCTTCTTGACGGTGCCCTCGACGCTGTCGACGAGAACCAGAACCTCTGCCATGACTATGTCTCCTTCAGTCCTGAGTTCTCAGATCAGTTTCTTGCCGGCGAGGAAGTCGGCGATCGCCTCGGCGCCGTTGCCCTCGTCCTTGACGGTCTGACCGGCAGCACGCGGCGGGGCGTTCTCGAACGGGACCACTTGCGTCCAGGCGCTGGCCAGGCCGACCTCGCCGGCCTCCAGACCCAGATCGGCCAGCGACTTCACGTCGATCGGCTTGCTCTTGGCCGCCATGATGCCCTTGAAGGACGGGTAGCGCGGCTCGTTGATCTTCTCCACCACGCTGATGATCGCCGGCGTGGACGCCTGCACCTTGTCGAAGCCGTTCTCGGTGACGCGTTCGATCGTGACCGTGCCGCCCTCGGCGGTGACCTTGCGGGCCTGCGTCGGCGCCGGCTGACCCAGCACCTCGGCGACCAGCGCCGGAACGATCGCTGACCGCGAGTCGGTCGCCTCGGATCCGGCGATGACGACGTCGTACTCCAGCGTCTTCAACGCGGCGGCGATCGCCTTGGCGGTGCCGATCGCGTCCGAGCCGTGCAGCGCCTCGTCGGTCACGTGGACCGCCTTATCGGCGCCCGTCGACAGCGGCTTGCGGATCGACTCCGTGGCGCGCTCCGGGCCCACGGTGAGGATGGTGACCTCGCCGCCGTGGGCCTCTTTGAGCTGCAAGCCTTCTTCGATCGCGAACTCGTCGATGTAGTTGATCACCGCGTCGACCGAGGCACGGTCGACGGTGTTGTCGGCTGGGTTGAGCTTGCGCTCGGCCTCGGTGTCAGGCACCTGCTTGACCAGCGCCACGATATTCACGATGACTTCCCCTCTGAGATCGTGCATCTTGTTGATGAGCCGGCGATCCAAGGCGTTTGCATGAGACCGACAGCATTAGCGATGTTCTTGTCGGAGGTTGCTTGGTATTGCGGCGATGCGATCGTTACTGACTGGCTGGTTGAGTCCCGGCGGTTGGTAAGGATATGTAGTGATCGATCAGGGCTTTCGACTGGTCGGTGGTGGCCATGCGTGCGATGGTTTGTGCCTCGTTGTCGAGTTGGTGATCAAGTTCAGCACCATGGTCCGCTCGAAGGAGCGAGCGTGCCTGGCCGTAGGCCAGCGCTGGGCCGGAGCTGAGTCGCCGGGCCAATGCCTGCGCGGCATCGAAGAGTTCGTCGTTGACGATCGTTGTGGCCAGACCCAGCGTGACGGCTTCGTCGGCGGTGATCCGTCTTGGCAGCAGGGTGAGTTCGAGTGCGCGGCGTAGTCCCACGACACGGGGCAGGAGCCAGGACTGGCCGCAGTCGGGGGTGAGGCCGACGTCGAGGTAGGCGGTGGTGAACTTCGCTGACGGGGTGGTCAGGACGATGTCCGCGAGTAGAACGAAGGACAGGCCTGCGCCGGCTGCTGCGCCGTGGACGGCGGCGACGACGGGTTTCTGGAGTGCGGCGACGTGGCGGACGGCGCTGTGCGCGGCTGCGGTCAGACGCAGCAGGTAGTCATGGCGGTCTGTCGCTTGATGCATGGCGTGCAGGTCGCCGCCGGCGCAGAAGAGCGGCCCGTTGCCTTGCAGCACCAGCACGCGGGCGGATTCGTCATCGTGGACGGTACGCAGTGCCTGCTCAAGTGCGGTGGCCATGGCGAGGTCGAGCGCGTTGCCAACATCGGGTCGATTGAACCTGATGGTGGCGATGTAGTCGCGGACATCGAGTTGGATCGGAGCTGTGTCGGTCATGGGGCGGCCGCGACCAGTGCCGGCAGTCGCCTGCTCATGATCTGCTCCGCCTCAGCGACGATCGCCGTGACGACCTCGGCGCAGGTGCCTATCGAGTCGATGAGTCCTTGGGATTGCCCGGCCCACCACATGCCGCCTTCCATGTCACCGGCACCCAGCACGTTGGCGCGACCGCGAACCCCTGAAGCGAGCTCGGCGATGTCGTCGAAACTCGCGCCTGGCCGTCGGGAGATCTCGGCGATCTGCTCGGAGATGCAATTGCGGGCGACGCGGGCGGTGTTGTGGAACTGGCGGAACACGATCAGGGTGTCACGTTCGGTGTTGGCGACGATCTGCTTCTTGACGTTGTCATGGATAGGGGCCTCGGTGGTGGCCATGAACCGGGTTCCCATGTTCACCGCGTCGGCCCCGAGGGCGAGCGCAGCAGCTAGGCCGGAGCCGGTGGCGAACCCGCCGGAGGCGATGATCGGCACCGTGAGCTCGGCTGCGGCGGCGGGGATGAGGACCAGGCCGGGTACGTCGTCTTCTCCGGGGTGTCCGGCGCATTCGAACCCGTCGATGCTGATGGCGTCGACGCCTTTGCGTTGTGCGGACAAGGCGTGCCGGACGCTGGTCGCCTTGTGGATGATTTTGACGCCGGCGGCTTTGAAGTCCGGCAGGTGCGGTTCGGGGCTGGAGCCGGCGGTCTCGACGATCCGCACGCCGGAGTCGATGATCGCGGCCCGGTACTCGTCGTAGGGCACGGGCTTGATGGTGGGCAGAATGGTGAGGTTGACGCCGAAGGGTCGGTCGGTCAGCTCGCAGGTGCGAGCGATCTCCTTGGCGAGGTCCTCGGGGGTGGGTTGAGTGAGCGCGGTCAGAAAGCCCAACGCGCCCGCATTCGCCACGGCGGAGATCAGGGGCGCGGTGCCGAGGCCGGTCATCCCGCCGCAGAGGATGGGGTGCGCGACGTCGAAGAGTTCGGTGACCCGAGTGTGGATCATGATCGTGTCCTGTTCGGAGTGATGGTGACGGCGGCGACGATGAGGTCGGCCAGCTGCCGGTATGCTTGCGCGTCGCCGAGCGAGGTCGTCGCCGCGATTTCGCCGCGCTGGATGGATTCCATGACGGTTCCCGCGACGGCGCCGATGAAGGCCGTGTTGACACCGCGCGCTGCGGGTTTCGGCGGCCCGGACGAGATCCTGGACGCGCCGGGCCGCGAGTTCGGTGTTGTGCATGTAGATCTCGCGTGCCGGCGCGAACGCGTCGAGGTCGGCGAAGAACTGCTCCGACGCTGGCGCCAGTTCGACCGAGATTGCCTCGAGGTAAGCGCCGATCCGCCGCACTGGATTCGTCTGCGCCGCCACGGGCGCCTCGATTCGTTCGGTCGCGCGGCGGAAGAACGCCCGCACCACGGCCGTGATCAGCTGCTCCTTGCTCGGGGCGACCTGGTAGAGGGTGGATTTCGAACACTGCACGCGGGTGGCGATCTCGTCGAGGCTGAACCCGAGAAAGCCGTCAGTCAGAAGCAGGTCAGTCAACCCGTCAAGGACCTCCCGTCGCCGTGAGGAGAGCCGACGGAGCCGAGGGGGGCTTGACATGCCGGTGAGAGTACTGGGGTTGAGACCGAAGTACAATCAAGGTTTACTACGCTTATAAGTATTCTTGCTTCGGGAGGCTTGATGGCTGTCGTACGGCTCCTGCCCACGCCGGAGTCGGCTGATCTCATTGAGCTGACCCGCGACATCGTGAAACACGACCTAGGGCCGCTGGCCGGCGCAGTCGAACGCACCGGCGACTTCCCTCGCGAAGTCTTCTTCACCTTGGGTCGGGCGGGCTTACTCGGATTGCCGTATCCGGTCGAGGTCGGGGGTGGAGGTCAGCCCTATGAGGTCTACCTGCAAGTTCTCGAGGAGATCGCCGCAGCCTGGGCGAGCGTGGGTGTCGGGGTCAGCGTGCACGCCCTGTCGTGCTTCCCGTTGTTTCACGCGGGAACACCGACCCAGAACCAGCGGTGGCTGCCCGCCATGCTCGGCGGCGAGCTACTGGGCGCGTACTGCTTGTCCGAGGCGCACGCCGGGTCGGATCCCGCGGCGATGCGGACCAGGGCAGTGCGCGACGGCGACGAGTACGTCATCACCGGCGCCAAGGCCTGGACCACGCACGGAGGTAAGGCCGACTTCTACACGGTCATGGCCCGCACCTCGGACGACGGCGGACGCGGCATCTCCTGTTTCCTCGTCGCAGCCGACTCGCCCGGGCTGAGCGCCGACCGGCCGGAGGACAAGATGGGGCTGATGGGCTCCACCACGGCGACGATGCTCTTCGACCAGGTGCGCGTCCCGGTCGAGCGGCGCCTCGGCGAAGAAGGCCAAGGACTGTCCATCGCGCTGGCGGGACTGGATGCCGGTCGGCTCGGTATCGCAGCCGTCGCCACGGGCGTCGCGCAGGGCGCCCTGGACCTGGCGGTGCGCTACGCCAAGGAACGCGAAGCGTTCGGCAAACCGATCATCGAACACCAAGGCCTGGCCTTCCTGCTGGCCGACATGACCGCCGCCGTGGAATCCGCCCGCGCGACCTACCTACACGCCGCCCGACTGTGCGATGCCGGACGCGACTACTCCCGCCAGGCCTCCATCGCCAAGCTGATCGCCACCGACAACGCCATGAAGGTCACCACCGACTCCGTCCAGGTCCTCGGCGGAGCCGGCTACACCAAGGACTTCCCGGCCGAGCGCTACATGCGCGAGAGCAAGGTCATGCAGATCTTCGAAGGTACCAACCAGATCCAGCGCCTGGTCATCAGCCGCCACCTCGCGCGGTAACGCGCCGCCCGCACGTACAGGAGAACAATGCAACTCGACGGAACTTCGGCCATCGTCACCGGCGCGGCCTCCGGCCTCGGAGCCGCCACCGCCACCGCCTTGGCTGAGCACGGCGCTCGGGTGCTCGGCCTGGACCTGAACACCGCCGACGCCCCGCGGGTGCCCGGCGTCACCTACCTTCCCACGGACGTCACCGACGCTGACCAGGTCCGGGCGGCCGTGGACGCCGCCGCATGAGCGAAGAGAAGGCCGCCGCGCTCGGGCTGACACCACGGGCCCCGATTCCACACCGTCGCTGTCGCCGGAAGCGACCCGGAGATCATGCTGACCGGTCCGATTCCGGCGACCCACAAGGCGTTAGCCAACAGCGGCCTGTCGGTCGAGGATCTCGATGCCTACGAGGTCAACGAAGCGTTCGCGCCCGTCCCGCTCGCCTGGGCTGCCGAGTTCCACGCCGACCCCGACAAGCTCAACCCGCGCGGCGGAGCGATCGCCCTCGGGCATCCTCTCGGCGGCTCGGGCGTGCGGATCATGGTCACCCTGTTGACTCATCTCGAAGCCACCGGCGGCCGCTACGGGCTGCAGACCATGTGCGAGGGCAGCGGCATGGCCAACACGACGATCATCGAACGACTGGGCTAGCCGAACGTGACCGTGACAAGCGGCGCGACCAGTCAGAGGGACGCGGTCAATGACGTCTGCGCAGAGTAGGCCGTGACGCCATGAGGACGCTGGTCGTGGGAGCCTCGCTGGCAGGCCTTCGGAGCGTCGAGGCGCTCCGCCGCCGCGACAGCAGCATGCAGATCGTCATGGTCGGTGACGAAACGCAGCTGCCGTATGACCGGCCGCGGCTGAGCAAGGACCTTCTGCTCGGCCTGGCGGAGCCCGACGACCTGCAGCTCACGACCGCCGCCCGGCTCGACGACCTGGGCGTCGAGGCGCGCCTTGGGACCGCCGCAGCGGCGCTAGACCTTCAGGCCCATACCGTCACGCTGGACGACGGTGCGGTCGTGGGCTACGAGAAACTCGTGGTCGCGACCGGCTCGGCCGCGACACGGTTGCCCTCCGCCGACCGAGAAGGTGTCCACGTGCTGCGGACGCTCCAGGACGCCATCGCGCTGCGGACCGCGTTCACCAGCTGCCCGCGACCACGGGTGGCGGTGATCGGGGGAGGCGTGATCGGATCCGAGGTCGCCTCCGCCGCCCGCCAACTCGGTCTCGACGTCACGATCATCGATGTCTTGCCAGTGCTGATGCAGCGGGTCCTCGGGGATGTGCTCGGTCGACGGATGGCACGCCTGCATCGGCAGCACGGGGTCGCCCTGCGGCTCGGCGCATCCGTCGCCGGCCTCCTGGGAGAAGACCGCGTGGAGGGAGTCGTCCTGGCCGACCGAACCGTCGTGCCCGCGGACATCGTCGTGGTGGGCGTGGGCGCCACTCCCAATGTCGGCTGGCTGAAAAGCTCCGGGCTGTTGCTGCAGGACGGTGTCGTCTGCGACGAGTACTTGGCCGCGGCGCCGGATGTCTACGCGGTGGGCGACGTCGCCCGCTGGCGCCACGCTCGCTACCAGCAGCTGGTGCGTACTGAGCATTGGACAGGCGCGGTCGAGCACGCCGAAGCGGTGGCTGCCACGCTCACCGGAACACCGACGACGATCGACAGCATCCCCTACGTGTGGACCGATCAGTACGGCCTCAAGCTGCAGATCGCCGGACGACTGCAGGCCGAGGATGAGATCGTCTTTCTCCTCGACCAAGCCGACCCCCTGAAGTGGTTGGGAGTGGCTGGATCTCACGGCGCCCAGCACGCCGTGGTCGCCCTCTCGGCACCAGCGGCATTTATCCGACACAAGCAGCGCATGACCCACGGGCAGCCGACCTGGCCTCCGGCGCACCGATGAGCGGACCACTGACCGGGCTGCGCGTACTGGAACTTCCCGCCATCGGACCGGTGCCCTTCCTCGGCATGCTGCTGACCGATCTCGGAGCCGACGTCATTCAGATCATGAAACCTGAGGCGATGCGCAGCGACCTCGACACGCTGTTCGTCACCGGTCCGCTAGGTCGCGGACGACAGCCCCTCGAACTCAATCTGCGCGCGCCCGGCGCGAGCGAGGTCGTGCTGCGCCTGGCCGAACACTGCGACGCTCTCATCGAAGGATTCCGTCCCGGCGTCGCCGAACGCCTGGGCATCGGCCCAACCGAGACACTGTCCTGCAACCCGAAACTTGTTTACGGTCGCCTCACCGGCTGGGGTCAGGACGGACCATTAGCCCTCACCGCGGGCCACGACATCACGTACCTCGCCATCTCCGGCATGCTCCACGGGATCGGCAGCAAAACAGGCCCGCCGACGCCAGCAGCGAACTACCTGGCCGACTTCGCGGGCGGCTCGCTCTTCCTCGGCATCGGACTGGTCGCCGCGCTGCTTCACGCCCGCACGACCGGAATCGGCCAGGTCCTCGACGCGGCAATGGTCGAGGGCGCCGCGTATCTGACGACGATGACCCGCCAGCTGCTCGACTCGGGGCTGTGGCACGAGCAGCGTGAGTCCAACCTGCTCGACGGCGGCCGAGCGAACTACCGCTGCTACGAATGCGCCGACGGCAAGTGGGTCGCAGTCGGCGCCCTGGAGCCACAGTTCTGGGCGACGCTCTGCCACGCTCTCGGCGCGGATGTCACCGAGGTGCCCTCACCCTACGATCCGGCACAGTCAGCCACCGCCGGAACGTGGCTCAGCGGAATCTTCAAGACCAAGCCACGCGATGACTGGGCCGACCTGTTCGCACCGCTGGACGCTTGCGTAGCACCAGTACTCAGTCTCACCGAAACCCCGCACCACCCCCACAACGTCGCCAGAGGCGCCTTCGCCGAGTCCGACGGCGCACTGGTCGCAAACCCTGCACCGCGGTTCTCTGTCACACCAGCGGCTCTCACCTTTCGCCACCCGGGCCCCCTAGGGACCGACCTCTTCGGCGAGCTCGGCTACGAGCCGGCCGAGATCGCAGCGCTCCGTGACGCGGGCGCGATTCCATGACCCCTAGCTGCCCGCTCCATTTGCGGCCAGACCCATCCCCAACCTGGACAGCTGATCACGACCCCACATGAGCGTCGCTACGCCAGCTCGCTACACGGCACCGAACGGCGACAGCTCGACAATGAGAAAGCGCACGGATGACACTTCCCGATGCAACCCCAACCCAGCTCTGCGCCGACGGGTCGCGAATCCGCTGTCACTGGGCACTGGGCCCTGGCATCGGATTCTGGCTGCCGGGAGCCCGTGCCTAATCAGGGTCGACAAGGTAGACTCACAATGCTTCTAAGGATTCGATGCCAGCTGGGAGACGCTCGCGTGATAGATAGCCCCGGCGTGCGGTTGCAGTCGCCCGCACGTGCTCAGCCAGCCCAGTTCGAGAGTCTCGATCGGAGGGGGGTCTCGTGAGCGCTTCGTTGGAGACCCAGCGGTCGATGTATGAGGCCGAATCGGGCATCGCGGTCATGAGCGGTGTCCAGGCAGTGGTCCGGATCGTTGTCGCACAGGTGGAGCGTGACGCCCGATCGGGCCTGCGCACGGCGGGATTCGTGTCCGGATACCCCGGCTCACCGGTCGGGGGTCTGGACCAAGAGTTCCAGCGTCATCTGCCTCTTCTGGACCGTCTGGGGATCAAGCACCTGCCAGGTCACAACGAAGAGCTGGCCGCGACCGCGGTGTGGGGCTCACAGCTCGCGGCACGCGCCGACGAGCCGCTGCATGACGGTGTGGTCGGGATGTGGTACGCCAAGTGCCCGGGCCTGGACCGTGGCGCCGACGCGATCCGGCACGCACAGTTCGTCGGCACGTCACGTCACGGGGGTGTCCTGGCTGTGGTCGGCGATGATCCGGCAGCGAAATCGTCCAGCCTGCCGAACAGCTCGATCGAACAGTTCCGCACCCTGGGTGTACCCGTCGTCGCGCCGAGCACTGTCCAGGAAGTCCTGACCCTGGGCGCCCACGGCATCGCCATGTCTCGACTGAGTGGCTTGTGGACCGGTGTCAGTCTGGTCGCCGCGGTGGCGGACGGCGTCGCCTCGGTGGACGTCAGCGACTCAGGCCTGACCATCGCGGAACCGATCGTCACCTTCAACCGCAAGCCCTACGAGCCGTCACTGACCTCGATGCTGTCACCACCGTCGACCCCGCGCGCCGAAGAGGAAATCGCCGGGCCGCGGACCGAGATGGCACGTGAGTACGGGCTGTTGAACCACCTCAACCCCGTCACGGTCACCAGTCGCAACCCGTGGCTGGGCATTGTCGCCGTCGGAACGATGCACGCAGAACTTGTCTCCGCCCTGGACCAGCTCGGTATCACCCTCGACGACCTGGCCGAGTTCGGTGTCAGCGTCCTCCATGTGCGCATGCCCTACCCAATGCACCCGGACAGCATCATGCGATTCGCCACCGGGCTGCAGGACCTGGTGGTGATCGAGGAGAAGAAGGGGCTCGTCGAGGACACGATCCGAGAGGTGCTATACGGCCGCGGCACCGTCCCGCAGCTGTACGGCAAGCGGCGTCCCGATGGCGCGCCGTTCCTGCCCGCCTACGGCACCCTCGACGCGGACCTGCTTGCCCCGGTGCTGCGCGAGCGCCTGCTCGTCCGTGTCGCGCCCGAGCGGCTTCGCGAGCCAGCGACCCGTCGCGTCGAGCTGCCCGTATTGAGTGCCAGCCGGACCCCGTTCTACTGTGCGGGGTGCCCGCACAGCACCGGCACGAAGGCGCCGGCCGGCGCCCACGTCGGCGCCGGGATCGGCTGTCACGGCATGGCTCAGAGCATGGACCCGCAGCGGGTCGGCATCGTCGACTCCACGACGCACATGGGTGCGGAAGGTGCGCAATGGATCGGCATGAGCCCATTCGTGCGCCTGGAGCACATGTTCCAGAACATGGGCGACGGCACCTATTTCCACTCTGGCCAGTTGGCGATCCAGGCCGCGGTCGCGGCGGGGACCCATGTGACCTACAAGCTGTTGGTCAACGACGCGGTTGCGATGACCGGCGGGCAGAACCCGGCGTGGAGCGACGCGATCCCCGTACCGAAGATCGCGCGGGTGCTGCTCGAGCAGGGCGTGGCCCGCGTCCTGGTGACCACCGACGACGTGAAGAAGTACGGCCGGCGCGCTTTCCCGCGCAGTGTGCAGGTGTGGGACCGCTCGCGGATCATCGAGGCGCAGGAGGTCCTGGCCGCGACACCTGGCGTCACGGTCTTGATCCACGACCAGCGGTGCGCCGCTGAGAACCGGCGGGACCGCAAGAGGGGCCGGATTGCGACGCCGACCAAGCGGGTCTACATCAATGAGCGGGTCTGTGAGGGCTGCGGCGACTGCGGTGTCAAGTCGGCCTGCCTCGCCGTTGAGCCGGTCGACACCGAGCTTGGCCGCAAGACCCAGATCAACCAGAGCCTGTGCAACTTCGATTACTCCTGCATCGAAGGGGACTGCCCCTCGTTCCTGTCCGTCGTCGTGCCCGAGAAGCAGTCGGCCGCAGCGAAGACCGCGCGGAAGGGAGTCGATTCTGCCGGGATCGGCAGGGTGCAGGCTGTCCCGCTGCGGGCACCGACTCCGCTGTTCGACCAGGATCGGTTGACGATCCGGATGCCCGGTATCGGCGGCACCGGCGTGGTGACCACCAGCCACGTGCTGGCGGTGGCGGCGGCCCAGGACGGGTTGAAGTCGACGGGTCTGGATCAGACCGGAATGAGTCAGAAGGGCGGCCCGGTCATCTCCGATTTGATCCTTGGTCGGGAGGAGACCGCCGGATCGGCGAAGGCACGCGAGGCCACCGTCGACGTCCTGCTGGCCTTTGACATGCTCGGCGCCGCTGCTCCGGCGAATACCGCGACGCTGGTGCGCGGTCACACGCTGGCGGTCGTGTCGAGTACGGTCACACCGACCGGCGCGATGGTCGCCGATGTCACGGCGAATTACCCGTCGACTGAGGAGTTTCTCGACCGTCTGCGGCGCGAACTGGGTGACGAGCGCGTCATCGTCGTCGATGCGGCGGCGATCACGACCGCGCTGTTCGGCTCCGCCGTCGCCGCCAACACCTTCCTGCTCGGCGTGGCGTATCAAGCCGGTGGCATCCCGATCTCGAGCGAGGGCCTCGAGGAGGCGATCCGGTTCAATGGAGCCGCAGTGGAGGCGAACCTCGGCGCGTTCCAGGCCGGTCGGGCGTGGGTGCTCGATCCCGCTGCGTTCGCTGACACGATGCCGGCGTCCCACCGGGCGGCGGCGATGCGCCCGTCGAAGTTCGCCGGGGCCGGTCTCGACGCGGAGGTGCTCCCCGTTGCCGATCGCAACTACGCAGACCTGGTGGACTACATGAGCGAGCCTTACGCGCAGCGCTATGCGACCGTGGTGCTCAAGGCCGCCGCGGCGGAGCGTGCGCTTCAGGTCGCGAGCCCCGACTTCACGATGGCCGTCGCCGCGAACCTCTACAAGCTGATGGCGTACAAGGACGAGTACGAGGTCGCGCGGCTGCTCACCGATCCGGAGGCTGTTCGGGCGGTCGAGGAGCGGTTCGGTCCTGGGTCGCGTGTCTACTACAACCTGCACCCGCCGCTGTTCCGGGCGATGGGACTGGACCACAAACTCAGCCTGGGCCCATGGTTCACACCCATGCTGAAGATCCTGCGCCGATCCAAGCGGCTCCGCGGAACCTGGCTGGATCCCTTCGGCAAGGCATCGGTGCGCCGCACCGAACGGGCGCTCATCGAGGACTACATCGACACGGTTGACGAGCTGTGCCAGGGGTTGAACGCCGATAATCGGGAAATCGCTCACGACATCGGCGAACTGCCCGACATGGTCCGCGGCTACGAACACATCAAAATGCGCTCGGTCGACAATTACTGTCTACGCAAGAACGAGCTGATCGAACAATTCCGCAATGCGACGTCGCAGACGACCACGAGCGGGAGCAACACGTATTCGGAGAACTCATGACCACGGTGGACACCAATGGCACACCAGGCGCCGTGACCACTGAACGTCCTGTCACTGCGCCAGCAGAGCTATTCTCCCTCACCGGCACACGGGTGCTGCTGACCGGGGCGACCGCCGGCCTGGGCTACCGGTTCGCGCAGGTGCTTCACGCCGCGGGTGCGCAGCTCGCTGTCGTCGGCCGGCGCTCCGACGCGCTGCAAGAGTTACAGCGAACCTTGCCGGGCTGCCACGGCCTACTGGCCGACCTTGAGACAGCGGACCCGGCCGCTGTACACCGCGAAGCGGTCGAACGCCTCGGCGCGATCGATGTACTGGTCAACAATGCCGCGTTCATCACCCCTGGAGTCGCAGCCGAGAACGAGACCGAAGCTGACATCGCCCGCATGATGCGGGTGAATCTGCTCGCGCCGGTGGGCCTGGCCCAAGCGGTGTTCCCCTCCATGAAACAACGCGCAACGGGATCGATCATCAATGTCACCTCGATTGTCGCGCACGTCGGCATTGGCCGGTTTCCGCAAGCCGGATACTCTGCGACGAAGGGAGCACTTCAGGCGATCACCCGCGAGTGGGCCAGCCAATGGAGCAGATACGGCATCCGCGTCAACTCCCTCGCGCCCGGCTTCATCGAAACAGAAATCACCCGCGAAGTAATCCACCGCGACAACGTCCAGGCATGGATCGGACGAAACGCTCTGCTCGGCCGGCACGGCTTACCCTCCGACTTCGACGGTGCCCTGGTGTTCCTCGCCAGCGACGCAAGCCGCTACGTCACCGGCCAGGCGCTCATCGTCGACGGAGGCTGGACAGCTCACTAACCATTGCTCTCGCACCGGCGCCTCGTGTCGAGATCGTCCGGCTGTGCCCAACGTCTCACGCTCAGTATCAGTGCAACTCTTATGAGCCTTGAAGCTCTGCTACCATGAACGCATGGCGAGCGACGAGGTCTTGTCCCCAGAGCAGACGGACGCCACATCGAGCCGGGTGCCGGCGAGGCTGTCCACGCGCCTGGCCGAATCCATCGCCGCGACCCTTCGCGAACGTATTCTCCGAGAACCGCTGCCGGGGGGCATGCTTCCGAAACAGGAAGAGCTCATGGCCGAGTTCGGTGTCAGCGCGCCATCGATCCGCGAAGCCCTCCGGGTGTTGGAAACCGAGGGCCTCGTCACCATCCGTCGGGGCCGGTTCGGGGGCGCGTACGTGCACCGGCCTGACTCCTCCTCAACAGCCTACGCACTCGGACTGGCTCTGCACGGGATGCAGGTGACCCTCGACGATGTCGCCGAAAGCCTGCGTGCCTTGGAGCCACTCAGCGCCGTATCATGCGCCCAGCGGCCCGACCGAAACACGACTGTCGTTCCGCGCCTCGAGAAAAACCTTCTGGACTCCGAGGACGCGCTCGGCGGACCCGAATTCACCCACCACTCGCGCCAGTTCCACGATCTGCTCGTGGCACACATGACCAATGCCACGATCAAGCTCCTGCTACAAAGCGTCGTATCGCTCTGGGGCACCCAGGAAGAGCTGTGGGCGCACGCCATGGCCGAAGTCGGCCAGTACCCGGATCGCTCTGAGCAACGACGTGCACTCTCCGCCCACAAGAAAATCACCGCGGCGATCGCGGCGGGCGACGCACCAACCGCCGAAGACGTTTCGCGTCGGCATCTGGCGGCGGTCCAGAAACGAACCGTGCTGGGCGCCTTCGGCGGACAGCCCGTGGACGCCGCCTCACCCTCGGCCACCAACAAATTCCGGCGCACTTCCCCGGTCGGCGCGGCATATCCAGCAACCGCCGTGTAAGAGGCGGATGCACGGGCTCTGAGAATGCAAGTCCCCGCAGCTGCTCCGCGCCCCAGCGGCAAGATCTCGTTTTGACCAGACACTGCCCCGCAGCCTGACGAGTGTGCCGGTAAGCCGCACTACTCCGTGACCGCGCCGCGCCACGAGGACCCGGGCCGCGACCACAGCGCGTGTCTGAGGGGATCGCATCGGGCTGCCTGTCGGATGGACTACGCGCGCCGCAACCCTGCGTGCCTGTGCTCCGCCATCCGCCGGCTCGCGCGGCTGATCTCGGGCGGTCGGCATACACGCTCCGAGTCGGCATCTCTGACGCGCCGCTACCGTTGTCACTCAATAACCTTTCAAGTATTGTCAGGTATGAGATGGGGCGGCGAGATCATGATGAAGGGCGCTAACAGCGTGAGTCGGACAGAGAAGTCGGGATTGGGCGCCCTGCGCACCGAGCTACGGGACTTGGTGCGGTCTGAGTTGCCCCCCGAGTTTCTGGGGGCCTTCACTGACGATCCGCACGATCTGGCATTGACGCAAGCCTTCTGCAAGTCCCTGGCCGCGAAGAACTGGCTGACGCCGGCGTGGCCAACCGAGTACGGGGGGCGGGAGGCATCCGTCTGGGAGCAGACGGTGTTCCGCGAGGAGATGTGGGCCCATCACGAGCCGCGGGGCGCTCAGTACATGGGCGTCAACTGGGTCGGCCCGGCGCTCATCAGGTTCGGCACGCCGCGACAGCGCGAGCGGCATCTACCGCCCATCGCTACCGGTGACGTGATCTGGTGTCAGGGCTTCTCAGAGCCCAACGCCGGCAGCGACCTCGCGGCGCTGACCACCAAGGCTGTCCGAGACGGATCTCAGTGGCGCATCTCCGGACAGAAGATCTGGACAAGCTACGCGACCATGGCCGACTGGTGTTTCCTACTGGCCCGCACTGACCAGGACGCGCCGAGGCATCGCGGCATCAGCGTGTTCCTCCTCGACATGAGACAGGCCGAGATCGAGGTGCGTCCGATTCCTACGATGATCGGTCCGCACCATCTCAACGAGGTGTTCTTCGACGGCGCGATCGCTGACGATGATGGTCTGCTCGGCGAACTGAACGGCGGCTGGTCGATCGTGCGCGAGGCCCTCGCCTACGAACGGATTGGCATCGCCCGCTATGCCCGCTCTGACCGGCTGCTGCACCTGGCTCCCGGGATCCTGAGCGCGCAGTGGGACAAGGCGCCGAGCGGACTGAAGAGCCGGTGGATGCGTGCGCTCGTGCATACTCGCGCGGCACGACTGCTGGCCTACCGTGTGATCGCACTGCAGGCGGAAGGTCGGATCGATCCCACCGACGCGGCCGCCTACCGCATCGCGGTCACGCAGCTCGACCAGGAAGTAGCCGAACTGTTGATGGAACTGCTCGGCCCCGAATCGATCGGTGCCTCGCAGAGCAGCGACCTGTATGTCCGCGCCATCGAAGACCACTGGCGTTATGCCCAGGCTTCGACCGTGGCGTCCGGATCCGTGGAGATGCAGCAGATCCTGATCGCACGCGACCTGCTGGGGAACTCCTGATGGTCAAGACCGCCCACGCAGACGAGCGCCGGACTACCGCGAGCGAATCCAACCATCTCCCGTCCGGCCATGCTGATGGCAGTCCAGCGCCAACAGCCGACAGTAGAAGTGAGGGCCTGTCCGATGTATGAGCCGCTCAGCGGTAACGCCATCGAGTTCGGCGCGGTCGTCGCCACCGCGCTCGCTGATGCCGGCGGACTCGACCTAGCCCAGCACGCCGTCTCCGACATGTCGCAGGCTCGCGTTCGGGTCGAGGAAGTGTTGGGTCGTCTCGGGCTCTGGGAGCTGCAGCCGCTGGAGGATCTCGAACAGGCGCAGGCGTGCGCCATGGCGTGTCGTGCCGCTGGCCGCTCAGCGGCACCGTATCCGATCGCGGACCGACTCGCTGGTGCAGGACTGTCCAGCGGTGCGCTGATCACTGTGGTGGACCCGGCCGCCGTCCGGCTGATCCACGCGATCGCAGGCGAGCGTTGGACGGTCATCGATGCGGCAGGCAACGTGGCAACGGCTGTCGCTAGCGCTCCCCTGGGGGGAAAGCTCGGCATGTTCACGACCCCTGCGGACCTCGCTGACTGGGCACCGGGCGACGGCGACATCCCTCCCGCGCTTCCGCTACTTCTCCACGGCTGGACCTTGCAAGGACTGGTGGATGAGGCAATCGCCACCACGATTCGCTATGTCAGCGAACGCGAACAGTTCGGGCAGCCGCTGCGCAACTTCCAGCACGTCCAATTCAGCATCGCGGATATGGCGGTGCGGGCACAGGCGGCCAGCGCGCTCGGCGAGGCCGCTACCATTGCCACCCAGTTCCGCACACCGGGCGCTCTTGCGGACGTGCTCGCGTTCCGCGTCGCGCTGCTCGAAGCGGCGCAATTCGTCTTCCGCCACGCACATCAGCTTCACGGCGCCATGGGGTTCTGCGACGAGACACCGGTCTCCTGGCTGTCCAGGGCGAGCCAGGCCGAACGCCGCCTGCCTTATGACCACGCCGCGACCACCGAACTGCTCCTGGACACCCAGCTAGTCACGCCCCTGGAAGGGCTGTTCTCGGACGCGACGGCCGACGCATTGCTCGCGTGCCGCGGCCACGACAAGGTGGCGTCATGAACTTCGACACGATCATGGTGACCGAACCGAGTGACGGCGTCCTGGCCGTCACCCTCAATCGTCCGCAGGCGCTGAACTCCTTCACCGACCAGATGTGCCGCGAATTCGCGCAGCTGTGGGAGATGGTGCGGCTGGACACAGCGGTCCGGGCGATCGTGTTGCGGGCTGCGGGGGACCGGGCCTTCTCCACCGGCGTGGACGTGCGGGAGCGGCTCGGGACCGAAACGGCCTTCGGTGATCCCGAGCGCCCGTGGGACGAGCTCAGCGACTCAGGCCGATGGTTGAGCCCGAAGCGCAACGAGGTATGGAAGCCGGTCATCGCCGCCGTGCACGGCATGTGCGCCGGCGGTGCCGCGTACTGGATCGCCGAGTGCGACATCGTCATCTGCGAACCGGACGCCACGTTCTTCGACCCACACGTCACCTACGGCATGGTCGCCGCGCTGGAACCGATCCTGCTGTCCTATCGCATGCTGCCCTCCGACGCGCTGCGGATGGCGCTGCTGGGCGGGCACGAACGGATCGGCGCGGAACGTGCTCTGGCGACCGGGCTGGTGACCGAGATCGTTGCGAGAGACCACCTGTGGGACAGGGCCGACGAACTTGCTCGTGTGATCGCCAGCCAGCCGGCCATCGCGCTGCAGGGGACACTCAAGGCGTTCTGGCAATCCCTGAATGCCGGCCGGGATCAAGCGCTGCAGACCGCGCTGATGTTCACCCAGATCGGCAACCCGCTGGCGACGGCCGGCATGGATCGTGACGCCGCCAAGCCCGCCGCGCCGTGGATCCGCTGACGTGACGACCCAGTCTCAGAGGAGCGCCATGACGCAGGCCAGCGTGGCCACGGACGACAGTGCCGAAGAGGTGCTGCTGCGGGCCACCACTCGGGACATTGCTGCTCGCTGTCAGCAGATTGCCGACCCGAACGCCGCGCATGATCCGTGCTGGGGCCGGCTGGAATCGAGTGGACTCACCGAGCTTCGTGACGTCGATGCCAGCGGGCATCCTGTCGGGACGTCGAGCGACGCCGCTGTGGTTGTGGAGGAGATGGCGCGTAGCGCTTGCAGTGCCTCGGTCCTGACCCGGGCGGTCTGGGTGCCGGAGCTGATCCGCCTCGCCGGGATCAAAGACACCCGAATCCTCGATTTGGCGCGCGCCGGCCAGCTCACGCTCGTGTTCGACCCGGGACTGCGCACCGTCTCGAGCAGCGGCGTGGCGTGGGACAGCCGTTCGGCCACCCATGCCCTCGGGGTCGCCGCCCCCGGCGAGATCACGCTATGCAGCCTCGGTCAAGCTGGCGGGCTTACCGACTTGACGCGATCCGAACGCGAGGTTCTCGACTCGACTGCCATCGACGGTGCCCTCGACAGCCTCGGGCGCGATCGGCTCGAGGCGATGATGAGGCTGACACTGGCAGCCGACTCGCTCGGTGCGGCCAGCTTCCTGTTCGACCGCAGCCTGGCCTACGCCAAGGAACGAGTCCAGTACGGCCGCGTGATCGGCTCGTTTCAGGCGGTGCAGCACATTCTCGCCGACGGGTACTGGCGCCTGGAGGCATTGCGCAGCACCATCCTCTACGGTGCCTGGGCGCTCGACGCCGAGGACAGCGAGGCCGCTGCCGTGTGCGAGGCCGCCCGAGCCTTCGCCGCGTCCCAGGCGCAGCATGTCGTGCGCGCGGCCATGCAGGTCTTCGGCGGAATCTCGATCACTTGGGAACACCCGGCGCATGTCTACCTGCGCCGTGTCCTGATGAACGGCCAGCTGCTGACGCCGATGCGCGCAGCGGACCACCCGATGACCGGAAGCGGCGACCATGCGGTTTGATGACGACACCGACCTGCGCACCCTGCGCGCAGAGCTTCGCGAGTGGCTGCGGCGCAACGCGATCGAGCAGGAACCGGGGGAGCCCTACGCGAGGATGCTGCAGCGATGGCATCAACGCCTCTATCAGGGCGGATGGGTTGGCCTCTCCTGGCCCGTCGAGTACGGCGGACGAGGACTCGGGCCCGTCCACGAGGCCCTCGTCAACGAGGAGATCGGCCGCGCCGGGGCACCCGAGGGGCCGCGGGTCGGTTACCTTGGCCGCGCAATCCAGCAATTCGGGTCCGACGAGCAGAAGCGGACCTACCTGCCCGGGCTGCTCAGCGGCGAGGACTACTGGTGCCAGGGGTTCAGCGAACCCGAAGCCGGCTCCGATCTCGCGAGCCTGCGCACCCGCGCCGTCCTGGACGCCGGCACCTACCGACTCAACGGACAGAAAGTCTGGACCAGCTACGCCGAGTACGCCGACTACTGTCTGCTACTGGCCCGGACCGGCCCCGCCGAAGCCCGGCACAAGGCGATCTCGGCGTTCATCCTGCCCATGAACCTGCCCGGTATCGAGATCCGACCGCTGCGGGCCATCACCGGAGAATCGGAGTTCTGCGAAGTCTTCCTCACCGACGTCCAGCTGCCCGAATCAGCCCGAGTCGGCGCCGAAGGCGACGGCTGGAAGCTGGCCATGATGACCGTCGCCTACGAACGCGGAGCCGCCGACGTCGGATACCTGTCCAAGTTCGAGAGCATCCTCACCCACCTCGAGCAGCACCTTCAAACCAGCAGCCACGCAGACAACGCGTGGGATCACCTGCGCGAGCTACGCACCCTGCAGACCGTGCTCACCTGCCACGTGCGCCGCAGACTCAAGGAACGTGAATCGGCGACCTCGCTCCCGGGCCCGGAAATGTCCGTCGACAAGCTCCTCATGACCCACGTCGACCAGAAGATCAACGACGGCGTAGTGGAGCTTCTCGCACCGGACTGCTTCCGACACGGCGGCGACAACGACTGGACCAGGAACTACTTCTACTCCCGCGCCGCCTCCATCTACGGAGGCACCTCGCAGATCCAACTCAACATCATCGCCGGCAGCATCCTGGGCCTTCCCAGAGAAGCCAGCAACACTGGCGGCAGAGCAGGGGCGTCCTCATGAGTGGCAGCAACAATCTTCTTCACTGCATCGTCGAGGACGAACTCCCGAAACTGGACGTCAACAGCAGCGAGTACCGGACGAACCCGTCCGCGGTCCTGGCCGCCGCTCGGGCGCAGGGCGAGCTTGCGGTGTCGGCGCGGGGAATCGAAGTCCTGTCCTACGAGATGTGCAACGAGATCTTCGGCGAGACCCGATTCAGGACCCTCGGTGTGGCCCACTTCGCGAAGATGTCCGCACCGGCCTCGATGCTCAGCTTCGTCGAGCACGGCCTGCTGCTGAACATGCCACCCGATCCCCACGACCGCATCCGAAAGGTGCTGCTGCGTGCCTTCACTATGCGTCGCATCGATGCTGAACGAGGCGTCATGCGCACGGTCACCGACCAGCTCATCGACTCCTTCCTCGACCGCGGCTCCTGTGACTTCGTCGCAGAGTTCACCGAACAACTTCCCGTCCAGGTCCTGTGCCTCCTGCTGGGCATCCCCGTCGAGGACATTCCCCTGTTCCACCGCGCCGCGGTCGACCTGCATCTCATGGGCGCCGTGCCGCTGGCCCCCGGTTTCCCGCGCATCGACGAAGCCCTCCGCAACGTGTACGACTACGTTCAGAACCTCGTCGCCGAGCGCCGGCAACGCCCCCAGGAAGACTTCGTCTCTGCGCTGGTCCGCGCTCAAGCAGCCGAATCCGGGCTATCCGACGAGGAACTGATCTGGAACATCGTGAACCTCCTTTTCGCCGGACAGGACACCACGCGCTACCAACTGGCCAGCGTGATCCGGGCCCTGCTCGACATGCCCGACCTGTGGGACGCGCTCGCCGGCGGTAACGGCGCCTTGGCGTCGCGCGTACTCGAAGAAGGCCTGCGCTACCTGCCGGTCACCCAGTTCCTTGCGCGCCTGTCCGAGGAGGACATCGAGCTGGCCGGCTTCGTGTTCCCCGCAGGCCGGCGGGTCATTCTCAACCTACTGGCAGCCAGCCGGGATCCCTCGGTCTTCGCCGCGCCGGACCGATTCGACCTCGACCGCAGCCCCACCTACAAGCTGCCCTTCGGCCGCGGAATCCACCACTGCCTCGGCGCAGCCTTGGCCCGAGCCGAGATGACCGAGGCACTGCTGCGTCTGTCCGCCCGCCTGCACCATCTCGAACTCGCCGCCGACATACAGCTGGCACCCGCGACGGCGATGATCGGCGGCCCGGAATCGCTGCCTATCACCTTCGCCGCACGGTGACATTCCCGTGTCATGACAGGAGGGGACAGCAACGCGCGCATGACCAACAGACAAGGGCTCAGCGCTGAAATGGCGCCGCAATTCAACGCAGTAGGAGACATCTGGTGACAAGCGTTAGACTGGTAATTGCTGGGCAGGACGACAAAGGTAAGTCCCATATTGCCGTCAACGAGATGCGGCAGGGAACCTCTTTCACGCTAATGCCCCCTGAATTTCAACTGATCCCACTCTGGCATACCGACGGGCCGACGACAGTCCCGGCCGAAGTTCCAATACAGAGCCCAATGCCAAAATTTTATCCAGCGCCAGATGGTGTCCGTTTCGGAATTTCTGTCCACCCTCCGGACGCTTCTCCGGCGCGATCGTTGGACGAGGCTGAGCAGATCGTGGCACAAGCAGAGCTAGAGGAGCAAGCGCCGGGCTTGCTTTCTTACTACGATCCGCACACTGAGGGCTTCCATCAGACTGACACTATCGACTTCATTACCGTCCTTGACGGAGTTCTGCATGTGGAGACTGAAGACGGTGAGATTACTGAGCTACCTGCAGGAACATGTTTTGTACAAACAGGAACGAGGCACGCCTGGCATAACTACACCGATAAGCCCGTTACTACTGTCTCTGTCAAGATTGGTGCCAGACGCATCGGATAGGGTACGCCACTTTACTTAGGATCAACGATTCAACCTAAGTCTACCCAGGCACTAGATACTCGGGCGTAGCTGCCGAACAGAGAGTGAGTTCGTGTAACATGTAAATAGTAGATTAGAGGTCATGCTATGAATTTGGCGCGAGCGCTCCATTGTCAGACGCTGTGCCTGGCCGCCAGCACGGTCGTTCTGCTCGTATTTGTGGCGGCTTGCACGTCGTCGAAGTCCGGGGACGATGCTGGTAGCTCAAGCAGCCCGGATAATGGCGGGAGCAGTAGGACATCCGCGTCGACGATAAACATAGGCGTGATAGGTGCCTTTTCCGGTGCGCTGGCGTCGTCGGCCACCCCGGTACGGGATGGTGTGTTGGCCTGGATGAAGACGGTGAACGCCGCTGGCGGTCTCAACGGCCATCCCGTCAAGGCGTTCGTGGCGGATGACAAGGCCGATCCGGCCGCGTCGTCGCAGGCATTGCGAACCCTGGTGGAGACCGATCACGTTATCGCATTAGTTGGAGTCGCTGCTCAAGGCACTGAGCAAGTGTGGGGGACTATCTACGGGCTCACAATGTGCCTGTCGTGGGTGGGCTCCAGGGGAGCGATATCTGGTTTACGAATCCGATGTACTTCGGCGTGTCCAGTAGCCAAGTCATCAAAGCCCAAGCATCATCTGCCAGGTGGGACGAGGACCTATTCAATAACTGGGCCGATGAGTGGTTTGTCGCACAACTCGATATGAAGCGATGTTACACCACACACTGATACCAACACTTACTCCTTGAGATTACTCGAACTCGTTGGTAGCGGTAAGGGGACCTTACATAGATTGGAATCGCATAATGCGAATGCTTGACGGTCAGGTTGCGCTGGTTACAGGTGGTTCTCGAGGGCAGGGGCGTGCGCATGCGCTGACGTGTGCCCGCGAAGGTGCGGATGTGGTTATTTTCGACGTGACGAAGACGACGACGCAGGTGGACTATTCTCTTGCTTCGGTGGAGGACCATGTTGAGACTGTGCGATTGATCGAAGCGCTTGGTCGTCGTGCAGTCGCGGTCGACGGAGATGTCCGTGAGCAGGCTGCGCTCGACGGTGCGGTCGATGTGGCTATCGCTGAGTTCGGAAAAGTGGACATACTTATAGCGAATGCTGGCATCTGGACTCAGAATCCATTCTGGGAGATTACCGAGCGGCAATGGGAGGAGGCGATCGGGGTCAATCTCAGCGGGGTCTGGCGTTCGGCCAAGGCCGTTGCGCCTCACATGATCGAACGAAAAAGCGGATCGATCGTTGTGATTTCGTCAGTCGGTGGAGAAGAGGCAGGGCGGAACGGTGCCCACTATTCTTCATCCAAGCATGGCGTTCTGGGGTTGATGAAGAATATTGCATTGGAACTAGGACCTTACGGTATCCGGTGCAACGCGATCACTCCTGGCGCAATCAAGACACCCATGACGAACCACCAGCGTGCATGGGATTTATACGCCGGTCACGCCGCGGGGACCGAAGCTGACTTGATGGACGCTGGATATAATTATGGGATTCTCAGGGGCCGGAGTTTCTTAGATCCTCAAGCGGTCGCCGATACCGCTCTCTACCTAAATTCTTCGCTCGCGGAAAACGTTACGGGAGTCACGATACCTGTCGATTCGGGCCATATGCTACTCCTCAAACGAAACATGAATCCGGTTAAAGAGTAGTTCTGGGCGGGGACGTGCTACTGGGTCTGTCGGCACTCGCGGTGATTGACGGTCCGGAGTCCCTGTCCAGCACGTCCGCAGTGACGCGAAGTTCGTTTGGGTACGAGAGTGGAAATGTGGTGCGCTCAACCATATAGAGCCTGTCAAACGATCCCGCGGTCATTGCGACTGCATCGGGGAGACGATGCACATGGAGACGGTCTTGTCACTTGCAGATGTTCGCGATGGGTACCCGCGAGACCTCAACATCTGGAACGCCCCGACCGGCTACGACGGCCGCGACGTTGGACCGGAATTCGCGCGTCTCGGCGACGCCGTGCGGGCGCTACAAGACACCTATACCGCAGCCATCCCGCCACCGGCAGTGGCGGCGCAGGCAGCCGCGACCATCGAACGAGTCCTCGCACTGCTGGCCGAGTTCGGGTCAGATGAGAACAGTCGAATCGCCGGTCGCCGTCTGGATCTACCGAGCCGAGGACACACCCTGCCACCCCTGTTCCACGTCGACGCCTGGAACAGTCAAAGCGTTCACGGGCGCGTCACCTTCTCCCCGTTCTACCTTGGCCGAAACGGTGCCGCGCACGGCGGCGCCCTATCCCTGTTCTTCGACGAGGTCCTAGGCCGCTTGGCCAACGTCAGCGGCCGCCGATACTCACGGACCGCCTATCTACGACTGGACTTCCGCAGCGTCACCCCCGTCTCCCGGGAACTCACCTTCACCGGGCGTTTCGAACAAGAAGATGGCAGAAAGCGAGTGATCGCCGGCGAGCTACGCGACGGCCCGCGACTGCTGGTCGAAGCAACCGGTCTCTTCGTCGAACTGAAACCCGGGCAACCCTAGACGTAAATCGCTGGATCAAAATGGAGAAGCCGCCAATGACTGCGAACTCGACCCCCGCGAGGCCTCATAACTGGGGCACCTTCGGCCCCGACGACGAGTTGGGCACGCTGAACTACCTCACCGCCGAGGCCGTACTGCGAGGCACGAGATCCGTCGTCACCGGCGAGCGCTACACACTGAACCTGCCGCTGGACACACCGAGGTCAGCCGCGTCGGGCGAGCCGCTGTTCAAGCCAGGTGGTGCGGCCTACGCGAAGCGGTCCTTTCGGCGCATCGCCGGGCGTGGTGTTCTCCTGGATATCGCCCGAATGATATCGGGAGGAAGCGCCGACCCGCTCCCAGCTGATTTTCGATGCACCCCGGAACTCACGAAGTGCTGCATTCAGCACGAGGGAGTCGAGATAATGCCCGGCGATATCGTCTGCTTCCGAACCGGGTGGATCGAGAGCTACCTCGCCGCCGAACAGGACGAACAGGATCGGATGGGCCTCCTTCCGGACGGGTCGTTCCGGCCTTCGCCCGGTATCACGTCCGATCACGCACCGCTTGCCGATACTGCTCGGTGGGCAGCTGTCGCCGCGGACAACCCTGGAATCGAAGCGATGCCTCTGAGCCATCCGCTTCAAAGCGCCCACGTACGGATGTTGCGGAATCTGGGGATGCCGTTCGGGGAACTCCTCCATCTGGCGTCCTTAGCGGAGGCAGCAGCGGCTGATCGACGATGGGACTTCCTTTTCGTTGCTGTTCCGTTATGGATTCCCGGGGGCGCAGGATCCCCAGCCAACGCCATGGCCATTCGATGACTCGCAGCGAGTCAGGCACCCCTTCGACGGGCGAGCACTGCGGCATGGACCGGGCCGTTGGCATGATCCGTAGTCAGAAGCCGGCTGCCCGCTGCCCGGATGATGACCGAACCGTCCGGCAGCACACCTGAACGGTCGCGTCACAACACAGCGGGCCGACGCCCACCGACCCGGTGCGCGCCAACCAGCCAGCCGTCCGGTCTCGGCGGCAGATCTACAGACAAGGAGCAACCAGCACCGATGGATCTCCAACTCGACGGAAAGCGCTGCGTCATCACCGGCGCCAGCCAAGGAATCGGACGAGCGACAGCGAAGATGCTGGCAGCAGAAGGTTGCCGTGTCGCCCTGGTCGGCAGGCGTCCTGAGCCCCTGGACGACGTGGCAGGCGAAATCCGGTCAGCAGGCTACGGCGAACCGCTGGTCATCGCGCAGGACGTGACCGCTGTCGACGCGCCATCCAGAATCCGCGAGCGCGCCGAAGCAGCGCTGGGCGGCGTGGACATCCTCATCAACTCTGCCGGCGGGTCACGCACGATTCCCTGGGATGCGGGCGATGACGTGTGGCGCGAAGGCATGGAACTCAATTTTGGCGCAAGCAGACGGCTCGCGATTGAGTTCATTCCCGGCATGCAGTCGACGGGCTTCGGTAGGATTATCAACATCACTGGTACCAGCGAGCCGCCGGTGGTGAACGTCGCATCGACGGCAAAGGCGGCCGTGCATGCCTGGGCGAAGGGCCTGTCGCGAGTCGTCGCCAAAGACGGCATCACGGTCAACTCCATTGCACCGGCACCTGGCATCGTGCGCAGCGAGCAGATCCTCACCAAACTATTCCCATCTGACGAGGCCCGAGACGCCTACATCGCTGACAATGTGCCGGTGGGATATATGGGCGAAGCCGAGGACGTGGGCTGCGTCGCCGTGTTCCTGGCATCCCCCCTCTCGCGCTTCATTACCGGCGAGGTCCTTCACGCTGACGGCGGCGCTCGACGGTTCGCCTTCTGACAACTGGGCCCAAGCCCGTCGCCGACGACACGTCGCGATACACCCGCTTCTCGCGCAACCTAACGGCCCGACCCCTGGTTGGGGCCGTTAGGGCCTCCTTCCCAACACCGCAACCTTGCGTCCGTCCCGACCCATGTGTCGTAGGTCAGCGGGCACAGACGCTGGCACTGTGGACGCCCGCGACCCGGCCGGCCGCCCAGACGAAGTCTGCCGGGACCGTCTTTAGCCAGAGCGCGTGGCATCTGCAGGTCCCCGGCTCATCGTCGAAATACGACGGCGAGCCGGGGACACTCGGCGGGCCATCAGCCGTGATCAGCCGACATTCGCCGCCTCTAGGCTCGCGTGCCGACCCGCTGCCGATCTCAGAAACGCCCGCAGCGCTTCGTCCAGCAGATGGCTGCCATATGGTCACGTGCTCCACGCCCGGCAACCACCCGGCGTCGACATGACCGCGAGCCGTGCCTAGGGCGCACAGCGTAGGACCGGACGCATCGCCGACCCTATCGTGGCTACCTCACCACAGGGCTGAGTTCTTGTGAGCCCGAACGCCACCGTGATAGTGCCCGGACAGCGACGCGAGACCGCCACCCCACCGCCACCACCCATAATCTTTACAAGTATAATAAGGTCCTCTATAGTCGGCGCGTCAGAAGTGGTCGACGACCGGTGGTGAGGCTCCGCATGCGGCGCTCCATGCGGGCGCGGGCCTACGTTCCGGCCTTGATGTAGGGAAGTCGCATCGTGTTCAAGACATCAGCTGGCGCGGTTCAGGTTGTCGACGCCGATACCCATCTGGTGGAACCGGCCGATCTCTGGACCGCCAGAATGCCCGCCAAGTACCACGATGTCGTTCCTCGGGTCGAGCACAGCACCGCAAGCAACATGAGTTATTGGGTAGTCGGCGATACCCAGCTGTGGCCCGTGGGCTACTTCGACGTCGCGGGATGGACCGACTTCACGCCCAGCGTGCCAGGCGAGTTCGACCGCATGGATCCGGCGGGCTTCGATGCGACCCGTCGTCTCCAGCGTATGGACGAGTACGGCATCGACGTAGCGCTGTTGTATCCGAACCTTGTGGGGTTCCAAGGAGAACTCGTACGGACTCTTGGTTCCGAGCTCAGCCAAGAGGTCGTACGCGTCTATAACGACTTCCAGACCGAGTGGGCCGCAGCCGATCCCACGCGGCTGATTCCCATTGCGATGCTCCCCTACTGGGATCGCGATGCCGCCGTAACGGAGATGCTTAGGTGCGTCGAAATGGGTCACCGCGGTGTGCTGTTCGCGAACAAGTTCGCACGGATCGGTCTGCCTGCCTTTACCGACCCCTACTGGGACGCCATTTACGGCGCCGCGCAGGAACTCGATATCCCCATCAACTATCACATCGGATTCTCCCTGCCCGAGTTCGAGGACTCACTGACCGAGCAATCCCTCAAAGCTAAGCGGGCGAACCCCGCCTACCGGGCCGAGAAGGCGGTGACCGGTGGCATAATCACCATGTCGCAAGCCGCAACGCTCGGGGCGCTGGTGACCAGCGGCATATGCGACAGATTCCCCAACTTGAAGCTGGTGTCGGTGGAAACAGGCTTCGGACACCTCCCCATGTATTTCGAGCACCTCGACTGGCACTGGAAGGCCTACGGCAACTGGCACGACGCCGGCAGTCAGGGGCTGCTACCGAGTGAATACTTCCGGCGGCAGTGCTACGGCACCTTCTGGTTCGAACGCGCTTCGCTGCGGCTTCTGGACCTCTACCCGGACAACTTCATGTTCTCCACAGACTTCCCGCACCCGACCAGCGTCACCCCAGGTCCCTGCTCTCCGGCCGATGTCCCCTCCGTGCACCTTGATGCCGCGTTCTCCTCGCTCGACCCGGTCATCGCCGAAAAAGCGATCTCGGGCAATGCCCGACGCCTGTACAACCTGTCCTAATTCTCAGCGGAAGGACCGACTGACTGTGCACCCTGCAGGAAATGTTGTCGCCGGGTCTGAAGCGGAGCAGCCGTATCTCGTCGTCTCGACAGACTCCCATGCCGGTCCATCGCTCGAGCGGCAACTACGCCAGTACTGTCCGCAACGTTACCTGGCGGAATTCGATGACTTCGTGACGAGCGTGCGCCACGGCGCCACCGATGAAGCATCGGCGCTCATCCAACGGCGCAAGGAACAGTTCACGCGGTCCGGGCTGGCGGAAGACGCCCTGAGGCGGGCGCGCGAGTGCCCGGGGTTGCAAGATCCCGACGCGCGTCGACGTGACATGGATGCCGATGGAATCGCAGCCGACGTGATCTTCGCGGGCGGCCTCAACAATGAACCCCTGCCGTTCATCGGGTTCGGAGCCGACGCCGGACCTGCCGCTGTCTCGCCTGAGCTACGCGGCGTCGGTGCCCGGATCTGGAATGCCTGGCTCGCCGATTTCGTGTCAGTCGATCCGTGGCGCCACGTGGGCGTCATGCAAATCCCCATCTACGACGTCGGCCTTGCGGTCAGCGAAGTCGAATGGGGCAAGACCGCAGGCCTCGGCGCGGTCAACCTGCCGGCTCCGCGGTCTGACTTTCCGAGCTACACCGACCCGATCTACGAGCCGTTGTGGTCCGCCTGCGAGGAACTCGATCTACCTATGGTCACTCACGGTGGGGCCGGCGAGCCCCCGGTAGGTATCGATGCGCCAGCCGGGGACCTGTTGTTCAGCGCCGAGAACCACCTTCTCTCGCGCCGTGGCTTGTGGCACCTGATTCTGGGGGGCGTCTTCGAGCGCCACGCCGGGCTCCGCTTCGTGCTGTGTGAGCAGCGCTCACACTGGGTTCCCGAGACCCTGCGAGACCTTGACTCGATCTGGGTCAGCCGAGCCCGGGACTATTCGCCGCCGATCCTTCCGCGCCTGCCAAGTGAGTACTGGCACGACCACTGCTACGTCGGCGCGAGCTTCATGGCCCGATTCGAGTTCGAGACGCGCGACGAGGTCGGCCTCGACAATCTGCTGTGGGGAACCGATTACCCTCACCCTGAGGGCACATGGCCGCATACCGAGTTGGCGCTGCGCCGTACGTTCTCGGAAGCCCCCGTCGATGCCGTGCGCCGAGTCCTCGGCCAGAACGCGGTGGACGTCTTCGGGCTCGACGAGCAGAAGTTGAGGGCGGTGGCAGACCAGATCGGTCCCACCCCGAGAACGGTCAGCGCCCCTCTGCCCGATTCGGAGCTTCCCGACTACTTGGGGCAGGCCTTCCGAACTGTCGGCGCATATGCCTAAGACGCGCGGTACGGCGACGAACGCCGCGGTTCGGCACCACGCGGGGTCGACGCGCGAAACAATTCTGCGCGCGCTACCTGGCCGAGTACGCGTGGTGTCGGGGGAGGTCCGGTGAGGCTCGGCATCGCGATCCCCAACCACGGGCGCGACGCCTTCACGGCGATCAAAGAGCTTCCTCTCGTCGCAGAGGAGTGCGGGTTTGAAAGCCTATGGCTCACCGATCACCTGGTCGGAGTGGCCGAGTACCGCAGCTACGGCCCGTTCTGGGCTGAGGCCCTGACATCGCTTGCCCACATCGCGGCGCGCACCTCCACCATCCGCCTCGGGGTAGGGGTCATGGTGCTGCCCTACCGAAATCCGGTCTACACGACGAAAGTCCTCACGACCATTGACCACCTCAGCGACGGCCGCCTCGACGTCGGTGTTGGAGTTGGATGGGCCCGCGCTGAATTCGATGCCCTCGGATGCGCCGGCAACTTCGCATCCCGTGGACCCCTATCCAACGAATCGCTCGAATTGATGCTGGCGGCCTGGAAGGGAGGGCCTCTCGCGTGGCAATCGACGTCGTACTCGTTCGCCGATGTCACGATCCAACCACCACCGGTCCAAAGGCCCCATCCGCGAATGTTTGTCGGCGGTCACAGCGGCAGGGCGCTTGAGCGCGCCGCCCGCTTCGCAGACATCTGGCATCCGGTAAACATTTCAGCGTCTGAGTTCTCCGCACTGGGTGATCGCCTGGATCGTCTTGCCGGTCGACGAATCCCGCGAAGCGTGCGCCTGCGCCTGCAAGAGAACGAGATCAGTCAACTCGCGGAAAAGATCGCGTCCTTCAACGAAGCAGGATGCGAACTCGCGGTCATTGAGCTGCAGCCCAGCGACCGCACAACCGTACAACGGAATCTCGAACGTATCGGATCGCACGTGCCCAACTATCCCGACTGTAAGGACATCTCATGAGCGTCCCGTCACTGTGGCCGGCTCGCCGCAAACCGCTAGTGGCCGTGACGGCGATAGCCATCATGGCGAGTTTGGCGGCCTGTAGTTCGTCAGGCTCCAGCAGCGGAGGATCGACGAGCGGGGTGTCGGCCGACGGCGGGTCGACCGTCGCGTCGACTGGAGCGGGTGCATCCGGATCCCCGATCAACATTGGCGTCCTTGGCGCATTCTCAGGGCCGCTGGCAGCCGCGGCGGTCCCCACCCGCGACGGAGTTCTCGCGTGGGTCAACACGGTCAACGCCTCTGGTGGCATCAACGGCCACCCAGTGAAGGCCTACGTGGAGGACGACAAGGGCGATCCGGCCACCTCGACCCAGGCCCTGCGTACTCTCGTCGAGACAGACCACGTGGTCGCTCTCGTCGGACCCTACGCTAACAACACCGAGGGGGTTTGGGCGAGCTACCTGCAGTCGCACGGCGTTCCTGTCGTGGGAGGCAGCCAAGCGACCGACATCTGGACGACGAGCCCGATGTACTACGGCGTCGGCAACGGCGTCGACATTCGCTCCATCGCGATGGCGTATGGCCCCACACAGGACGGGGCATCGAAAGCCTTCGGAATGTACTGCGTCGAGGTTGCAAACTGTAAGACTGCGCTTGCCCAAGTGCAAAGCTACGCGTCCAAGGTGGGCGTCGAATGGAAGGGAAGCGTAGCGGTGAGCGTGACGTCAGCGAATTACGCGTCGGTGTGCCTTCAAGCAAAGAACAGCGGGGCGACAGCGATGCCAGTTTTCTTGCCCCCCTCCGATTTCGACCGGGTAGTCCAAGCGTGCCACCAGCAGGGCTTCGACCCGATATACGCGGCCAACGCAGGGGCGCTGACGAGCACGTCGCTGACAACTTCATTCTTGCAGGGACACCTATTCGCCTACCTGAACGCATTTCCGCTCGACATTCCGGCCGCAAGTGACTACCTCAAGGCAATGGCCAAGTACTCTCCAAAAGTCGACCTCAATGCGAACACGGGACAAATCGGATGGACTGCTGGCGCACTGTTCGGCACAGCTCTGAAGAACATCTCGCCGAGTACGACTGTGACGTCGACAGACGTCGTCAACGGCTTGAACTCGATCACGGCCGACGACCTGGGTGGCCTGCTCCCGCAGCCGATCACCTTCAAGAAGGGCGAACCACACGCCGCGCTGAGCTGCATCTTCACGGCCCATCTCAAGGACGACAAGCTCGCGACTGACCCGAAACCTCTCTGCCAGGACACTGCACTAAGCGGCGTACCAGGCTGAGCTGCGGGTGGGGTCGTGCCGTCGGACGGCGCGACCTCACCCCGCAGATGCGTCTCACGGAGCGGACCGGGCAGTGCCTCGGCCGCTGATGCGAGCGACTCGTCGCTGGCAAATGTGAACTACCGATTGCTCTTACCCACCGCGACAGAACGGGAGGCACTCAAGAGTGCCGATCAGCAGCGTGCAGGTCGCGGCCGACACGGCTCTCTGGGTGACGGACGAGGGCGACGGGCATCCGATCCCGTTCATCCACGGCTTGGCGTGCGACTCGTCCGATTGGTCGGCGCAAGTGCACCGCTTCCGCGCCGACCACCGTGTCATCGCACCCGACGTGCGGGGCCATGGACGATCCATGGTGACGGTCGATGGATATGATCTTCGGACTTACGCGGACGATATCGTGAGCCTCTTGGACCACCTCGCTGTACGGTCTTGCGTCCTGGTCGGACACTCTTTGGGGGCACTCGTCGCGGCTTGGCTTGCCGTCGAGCAACCCGATCGTGTCCGGGCTCTCGTAGCGCTAGACCCCGGTTGGGCTCCGCCCCATGAGCGCAGGTTCCATGAGGACGCCGGCGAAGCGGCAGCAGCGCCTGGTAGCCTTACCAAGATCTTCGAAGCGAGCGATAGCCGATTCACGCCCGACTACTTCCGGGAATCCCATCGTCGCGCCGCTTTAGTTTCCGAACCCTCAGTGATCCACCAGTCGTGGCAGGGATGTTTCCTTGCTCCAGACTCGCTGGCGTTCGACACCGACCGGCTGCTTCGCCGACGCTGCCTTGCCCTCCATTCAAACGCTCACCCGGGGCGGGCAGCCTGGGAGTGGACTCTGCCCCCAAACGACCGCAGTCGATCACATCGTCGAACTCCCGGTCGGGCACTGGCCTCACCACGATGCCCCCGAACTCGTGAACCAGTTCATCGCCGACTGGCTCGAAACGCTGCCGGACTAACTCGTGCAGCCCAACATCGGCACCGAGATCATGTGTCCTGCCTGGAATCCAAGTCCACCGTCAGCGAACGCCACGCACCACGCAGAGCGATGAGCGCGTGAGCGCCGATCTCGTTACCGCACTTCGGGCAGCCGGTCTAGCCGAGGTTGACAGTTCCGTTCGGCGGCGCGCGGAGTACTCCGGCGACGCGTCGAACTACCGCGTGCTGCCGAGGGTGGTGGCGTTCCCGCGCCATGTCGACGAGGTGATCGCGGCGCTCTCGGTGGTCCGCGACCTCGCAGTGCCGTTCACCAGTCGTGGCGCCGGTACCTCGATCGCCGGCAACGCGGTCGGCGCCGGCCTCGTCCTGGACTACTCGCGTCACCTGAACCGCGTCGTCTCGATCGATCCCGCGGCCCGCACCGCGGTTGTCGAGCCCGGCACAGTTCTGGACTCAATCAGCGCAGCCGCCGCCCCGTACGGACTGCGCTTCGGCCCTGACCCGTCCACCCACTCGCGGGCGACGATCGGCGGGTCGCTGGGCAACAACGCCTGCGGCTCGCGGGCTTTGAAATACGGGCGCACTGCCGACAACGTCGTGTCGCTGGACTTCCTCAGCGGCGCCGGAGAGCGCCTGGCCGCACGCCGTTTCGAACGTGACACCCTCGCGGCCGCAGGACCAGCCGGCGCCGCCCTGGACGCACTCGTCGCCGCGAACCTTAAGACGATCCGCACCGAGTTCGGACGCTTCACCCGTCAGGTCTCCGGATACTCGCTCGAGCACCTGCTGCCCGAGCGCGGCGCCGATCTGGCCAAGTTCCTCGTCGGCAGTGAAGGAACACTCGGTGTGATCCTGGGCGCGACGGTAGCGTTGGTCGACAATCCGAAGTCCGTCGCGCTGGCGGTGCTCGGGTACCCGGACATGCCCGCCGCCGCCGAAGCGGTGCTCGCCCTGCTGCCGCACCATCCGGTCGCGCTCGAGAGCATGGACGCGCGGCTGGTCGACGTCGTGCGCTCGCGCCGTGGCCCGTCGGCCGTCCCGCCACTACCGCGCGGCGGCGGCTGGCTGCTCGTCGAGACCACCGGCGACACCGAGGCCGAGGCACTGGCCGCGGCCGAGAGGCTCGTCGCGGACGCCGGGGCGATCGACTCGCTGGTGGTCTCCGGCGCGCCGGCCCGTGCGCTCTGGCGCATCCGCGAGGACGGCGCCGGCCTCGGCGGCCGCACCCCCGACGGCAATCCCGCCTGGCCCGGCTGGGAGGACGCCGCCGTCCCACCCGCCCGATTGCCGGCGTACCTGCGCGAGTTTGAGGCCCTGATGAAGCGGCACGACGTGGACGGGCTGCTCTACGGACACTTCGGCGACGGCTGCGTGCACTGCCGCATCGACTTCCCGCTCGCCGAGGCGCCGCAGCGCTTCCGTGCGTTCTTACTCGATGCGGCCGACCTGGCCGGACGCCACGGCGGCTCGGTCTCCGGCGAGCACGGCGACGGCCGTGCTCGCAGCGAACTGCTGCCGAAGATGTATTCCTCTCATGCCATCGAGTTGTTCGGACGGGTCAAGGCGATCTTCGACCCGGCGAACCTGCTCAACCCGGGTGTGCTCGTCGATCCAGCACCGGTCGATGCCGACCTGCGAGTGTCGAGCGCACGGCCGCTGCACGCGTCCCGTCCCGGCTTCGCGTTCGCGCATGACGGTGGTGACCTGTCGCTGGCGGTGCACCGTTGTACCGGCGTCGGCAAGTGCCGCGTCGACAACACCGACACCGGCGGCGTGATGTGCCCGTCGTACCTCGCGACCGGCGACGAGAAGGACTCCACACGGGCCCGTTCGCGCGTGCTGCAAGAGGTCGCGCAGGGCACGATTGGGTTCGACTCGGCCGAGCTTGCGCAGTCCCTCGACCTTTGCCTTGCCTGCAAGGGCTGCGCCTCGGACTGCCCGACCGGCATCGACATGGCCACCTACAAGTCCGAGGCGCTGTACCGGCGCTACCGGCGCCGACGCAGACCGGCCTCCCACTACGCGCTCGGTTGGCTCCCGCGCTGGGCGCGCCTGGCCTCACACACGCCGTCGGGCGCCAACACGTTGATCGCGCGTCCGGTGCTGGCGCGGCTGGCAAAACGACTCGCCGGCGTCGACCAGCGACGCCCGCTGCCGGCGTTCGCGCCCCAGACCTTCCGCCAGTGGTTCGCCGCGCCACCGGTGGTTTCGAGACTGGCCATCGGCCCCTCTCGGCCACCTTCGGCGCAGGTGGCTGAGAAGCTCAGCGTCTCGACATCACTGAGACCGCCGGTCCTGCTGTGGGCCGACACGTTCACGAACCACTTCAGCCCCGAGGTCGGTCAGGCCGCGGTCCGCGTCCTCGAAGCGGCGGGCTACTCCGTGCAGCTCACGCGCAAACCGGTGTGCTGCGGCCTGACGTGGATCTCGACCGGGCAGCTTGACGGCGCCAGGAAGCAACTACGTCGGTCGTTGAAGGCGCTGGACTCCGCGCTGGTCGCGGGCACGCCGATCGTCGGGCTCGAGCCGTCGTGCACCGCCGCGCTGCGGTCGGACGCCGCCGAACTGCTGCCGGACGACCCGCGCGCGGCCAAGCTCAGCTCCCAGGTCGTGACCCTGGCCGAACTGCTGTCAGCCACCGACGGCTGGGCAGCACCGGATCTCACCGGCGTCGAGGCCGTCGCGCAGCCGCACTGCCACCAGCACGCCGTCCTGGGCTGGGATGCCGACGCGGCGCTGCTCGCGGCGGCCGGAGCATACGTCAACGCTGTCGGCGGCTGCTGCGGCCTGGCCGGCAACTTCGGCGTCGAGAAGGGGCACTACGACGTCAGTGTTGCTGTCGCCGAGACGGCGTTGTTACCTGCCGTCCGCGCCGCCTCCGATTCATCCGTGGTACTGGCCGACGGCTTCTCCTGCCGAACCCAGCTGCTCCAACTCGCCCCAAAGCCAGGGATCCACCTGGCCCAACTCCTCGCCAGCCATATCGACGAGCCTTCGCGGCCTGACCGCCTTGCTCGACACCTCGACCGGTGAAACGACGACTCCTTGGACTAACACCTCCCTGCACTGAGACGACTCCGTGGGGGCGGGTGCAAGTGCGTCGCTGGCGTCTATCGATCCTCAGCTGCCCCATCCGATCGTCCCGAGACCCCGCGTCGGCTTCCGGCGTCTGCTACCAAGCCCCGTCACACGTGCAGGCCGAGGGACGCGTTGGATCCTGGGTCGGCCTATCGGTTCCTCCTATCTCGAGGGTTCCAACCTGTGATTCATTGTAAGTCTTGACTGGTTTACGAGAAGGTGGTCAACTGATAGCCGATCCGTGACGGGTCGCCGGGAGCAGCTACCTGTCCGGTAGCCCCACCGGGCCCATGGCGGTGCACAAGGCGATACGCACATACCGCCTGACAAGCCCACCAATACGACGAACGGAACCGAAACCGTATGAGCGAGTGGCTCCCCTTCCTGATCGTTGGCCTCGTCTCCGGCTCGATCTACGGGCTGGCGGGCTCCGGACTCGTGCTGACGTACAAGACGTCGGGCATCCTCAACTTCGCTCACGGTGCCCTGGCGGCAGTAGCGGTCTACCTGTTCTACGCGTTGTGGATCCAGAACGGCCTGCCATGGTGGGCCGGAGCGCTCGTGGGTGTCTTCGGGCTCGGGCCCACCATGGGCATACTCATGGAGTTACTCGCGCGGCGCCTCGCCAACGTCGACAGCGTGATGCAGGTGACCGCAACTGTCGGGATCATCCTGCTGGTGCAAGGTGCCGCGTACGAGTGGTGGGGCACCGACTATCAGCCCATTCCCAACTTCCTACCCACCGAGACCTTTGAAGTGGCGGGCGCGAACGTCGCCTATTCGCAGGTGATCACCTTCGGGATCGCTATCGCGTGCGTCGTCGGTCTAGCAGTACTACTACACCGCACTCGTCTCGGGCTTCTGACCCGAGCGGTCGTCGACAGCTCGGAACTGCTCGACTCCGTGGGGATGAACCCCGTCCGCATCCGACGGTGGTCGTGGATCATCGGAGCAACCTTCGCCTCGCTCGCGGGGATCTTGCTCTCGTCAGTCGTGTCGCTGGACGCGACAGTGTTGACATTCCTGGTCATCGTGAGTTTTGGTGCGGCGGCAGTCGGCCGGTTCACCAACCTGCCGATGACCTGTGTCGGCGGCCTGGTCGTGGGAATCCTCGAATCGGTGTCGACGAAGGCCTTCGCCTCGGTCTCGTCACTAGCCGGACTCACGCCAAGCATCCCGTTCCTCGTGCTGTTCGTCTTGCTCATCGTCCTGCCGCGTTCACGACGAGCCGCTCTCAGACAGGTCCGACAGAGAGTTTCCGTGCCGTGGCGTGCACCCTTGAAGCTTCGGATCAGTACGGCCACCGCAATCGTCGTCCTGATGGCTTTCATCCCGGCGATCTTTCCCGTCCGGATCGTGGCGTGGACAACGGCGCTGGCCTTTGTCGTCGTATTCCTTGCCCTCGGCTTGCTTATCAAGACATCGGGCCAAGTCTCGTTGTGCCACCTCGGGTTCATGGGAATCGGTGCCGCCGCGTTCGCCCACTTCACCACCGGCGTTGGCATGCCCTGGCTGGTAGCCCTCGTGTGCTCCGGCCTCGTCGCCATCCCCTTCGGTGCAGTGGTGGCGATTCCCGCCGCGAGAGTCTCAGGCGTCTTTCTCGCCCTCTCGACCCTCGGCTATGGGGTGATCCTGCAGCAACTGTTCTTCAGCCAGAGCTGGCTATTCGGTGCAGTCAACCAAGGCATGGTTGTCCCGCGCCCGTCGCTGAGCTTTGTTACCGTCGACTCGGACACTGGCTACTTCTATACCGTCTTGGTGGTCGTGGTGGTCGTGACGTTCCTGCTCATCGCCATATCCGAGACGCGCCTCGGACGATTGCTCCGCGGCCTGTCCGACTCACCCCTGGCTCTGGCCACGCACGGGGTCAACGTCAACACGCTGCGCGTACTCGTGTTTTGCATATCGGCGTTCTTCGCGGGAATCGGCGGCTCGCTGTTCGCCGCCAACGTCACCAACCTGACCGATGTGTCGTTTGCGCCGGCACTGTCGCTGACACTCGTCGCGATCCTCGTCATTCAGCCGGGCGGCATTCCCTGGTATGCGGTCGTCGCAGCAATCGGCTACCAGATCATCCCGACGTACATCAACGGAAGCTCGAACATCCTGACCATGATCTTCGGTGCTTCGGCTATCCTCTACGCGATCCACGGGCGGCCGGCGGAATTGCCGCGCGCGGTACGGACATGGATCGAATCTCGCCTCGGGTCCCGGAGATCCGACAGCGCATCGACAGTGCTTCCCCCACAATCGCTGGCCACCGACACCGTCGCCCGCACGAATGGTGCGGCAGCCAGCATCGAGGGGCTACGCATCACGAATCTGAAGGTCACCTACGGCGGAACGGTGGCCGTCAATGACCTCAGCCTCAACGCGCCCATGCACCGCGTCACGGCTTTGATTGGACCCAACGGTGCCGGCAAGACCACGGTCTTCAACGCCTGTTCAGGACTCCTGCAGCCCGCCGTGGGCGAGATCGAGTTGCATGGCGAACGGGTCTCGGGCAAGAGCGCTGCAGCACGTGCCCGTCGAGGACTCGGACGCACCTTCCAGACGATCGAACTGTTCGACTCGCTGACCGTTCGCGAAAATCTCTGGCTCGGACGCGAGCCAGCGTTGGCGGGCCGCAACCCGCTGCGTCAGGTCTTCTCGCGTCGCGCCGAAACCAAACGGGTCGCCGCTCTGGCCATCGATGCGGCAACCCGTTGCGGTATCGCAGATCTATTGGATGTGCAAGCAGGCCTGCTGTCGACAGGTCAACGTCGCCTCGTGGAGTTGGCTCGATGCATCGTCGGCGAGTTCGACGTCCTCCTCCTAGATGAACCGTCATCTGGGTTGGACCGCATCGAGTCCGAACAGTTCGGCCGGATCGTCCGAAGCCTCGTTGACGAACGCGGCTTGGCAGTGCTCATGGTGGAGCACGACATGTCACTGGTGATGGACATCTCCGACCACATCTACGTCCTCGACTTCGGCACACTCCTGTTCGACGGCACACCCGAGCAAGTCGCTAACAACGAACTCGTCCAAGCGGCATACCTGGGCGGGGCTGAACTCGAGGCGGATCTGCAGGACCTCGACGTGCAGGAAGCGAAGGCCACGCATGCTTGAGATATCTGGTGTGACCGCGGGCTACGGCGATACCACCGTCCTGCACGATCTGTCGCTATCAGTGCCCCGGGGCTCGGTTGCCGCCCTCCTGGGACCGAATGGAGCCGGGAAGACCACCCTGCTGCGCGCTGTGACAGGCCATATCCCAATCAAGACCGGTTCCCTGCACCTCAACGGCGAGGACGTGACCCGACTACGACCACACGATCTCGCCGCCCGCGGCGTGTGCCACATCTCCGAAGGCCGCGCCGTATTCCCCTCCCTCACCGTCCGCGAAAACCTCCTGGCATTCACCAAGCGCGGCAACGAACGGGACACCCTCGCGAAGGCCGCTGACGCCTTCCCCATTCTTGGGAAAAGGCTCAAACAACGTGCAGGCACCATGAGCGGCGGCGAACAACAGATGCTCGCCCTCGTCCGGGCCTGGGTGCAGAACCCCACCTTGATCATCGTCGACGAGCCCTCCCTCGGGCTCGCCCCAAAGATCATCGAGGCGGTATTCGCCTTTCTCCAACGCCTCGCCGCCGAGCAGGGATGCACCATGATCGTCGTCGAGCAGTACGTCGACATGGCACTCCACCTCGCTGACTCCGTCCACGTCATCGTCCACGGTGAGGTCGTCCACACGGCACCCGCCGCCGATGTTGATCGACAATCCCTGGCCGACTACTACGTCGGAACCCGACAAGACTCACACGATCCAAGCCACTCGCTTCTCACGAAGACAAGGAGCTAGTCATGTCGACGCAGCAGGTGCTGGATCCTGCCACGCGTGCCTACCGGACCACGAATCCGGCCACGGGCCAAGTCCTGCAGGTGTGGGACCGGCTTCCTGACGATCAGGCCGCAGCGTTTCTCACCCGGGCCCACGACGGTTTCCTCAGTTGGCGGGAGGTGCCAAGGGCGCTTCGGGCCGCATGCCTTCGCCGTGTGGCCGACCTCATTGATGGCCACACGGAGGATTTCGCCCGCCTGGTCACAAGTGAGATGGGAAAGCCGTATCCGCAGTCAGTACACGGAGTCGGTCTAGCCTCGTCAATGCTGCGCTACTACGCCGAACACGGTGAGACGTGGCTAGCCGACGAGGACATCACCATCCCGGGTTTCTCTCGGACGGTCATCCGTCGCGAGCCGATGGGCGTCGTGCTCGGCATAGAGCCGTGGAACGGCCCGCAATACATGGCCATGCGCGTGGCCGCGCCGAACCTCATGTTAGGCAACACCGTGCTGATCAAGCCCCATGAGATTACCGCCGGTTCGACACTGTTGTTTGACGAGCTATTCGTCGAGGCAGGATTCCCGGTCGGCGTCTACCAGACAGCGATGCTGAGCACCAACCAAGTATCGACGATGATCGCCGACCCGCGTGTCCGGGCCGTGACCCTGACCGGCTCGGACCGAGCGGGCTCAGCCGTCGCCGAGCAGGCGGGACGACACCTCAAACCGGTCGTACTCGAACTTGGCGGTTCGGACGCGTTCATCGTTCTGGACTCCGCCGATCCAGTCTCCGCCGCCACCACGGCCGCATCGTGCCGACTGGTGGAGGCCGGCCAAGTATGCGTGTCGCCCAAACGGGTCATCGTCACCGAGAAGAACGCGGACAGGTTCATTGAGCACTACGCCGAGCACTTTCGCGCCCAGCATGTTGGCGACCCCTTCGACCCCGCGACGACCATCGGGCCGCTGTCTAGCCGAGCGGCGGTCGAGACACTCCACGGACAACTGCAGGATGCAATCGACAAGGGTGCCACCGTCGTCGTGCCCGGCGGGCCCATCGAAGGACCGGGGGCATTTTTCGCTCCTGCGGTGCTCACCGAGGTGACACCAGAGATGCGGCTGTACTCCGAGGAAGCGTTCGGCCCGGTAGCAGTGATCTACCGGGTGCCCGATGCCACCGCGGCGGTGGAACTCGCCAACTCGAGCAAATACGGCCTCGGCGGCACGGTCTTGGGTCACACCGGTGAAGCCGAGAGCGTGGCACGTCAACTCGACATCGGCATGGTCGGTATCAACACCTGGTTCGGCGGCCCGATCGAGGCCCCCTTCGGCGGCACCAAGTCCTCCGGCTTCGGGCGTGAACTCGGTGGACGGGCTGGAATGGATCAATTCGCCAACATCAAGACCTACGGTTTCGTCTGATCGCGTTCTGTCGGCTTGCCCAGAGGCACCGGCGGCGTGGCCAGAGGACAGCCAAGGGCGAACGTCCCCGGACCAACCTGCCCCCGCCGGCTTGCGAGAACAGAGGAGGCGTCACCGCATGAAGACCCGTGCGGCGATCTTGCATGAACAGCCCGGACAGTGGGACGTCTGTGAGGTCGAATTAGACGAGCCGCAGCCTGGCGAGGTCTTGGTACGTCTGGCTCACACGGGTCTGTGCCACTCGGACGATCACGTCGCTACAGGTGATGTCACGATCCGAGTACCGTATAACGGCGGGCACGAGGGAAGCGGCGTCATCGAGGCGATCGGACCCGGCGTCGACGACCTTGCTGTGGGCGACCACGTCGTCACCTCATTCATCCCGTCATGCGGCGCCTGCCGATGGTGCGCCTCAGGGATGCAGAACCTGTGTGACCGCGGTGCTGGCCACAAAGTCGGCGCCATGCCGGACGGCACCTTCCGTATGCATCTGGACGGCAAGGACGTCGCCAAGAACGGCGCCCTGGGCACGTTCGCTGAATACAACGTGTTCTCCACCCGCTCGGTGGTCAAGATCCGACCCGATGTCCCACTCGATGTCGCCTGCCTTGTCGGCTGCGGCGTGCCTACAGGCTGGGGCGCCGCTGTCCACGCCGCGCAGATTCAGCCAGGCGACGTCGTCATCGTCATGGGCATTGGCGGATTAGGCGCGAACGCCGTCCAAGGCGCCCGTCACGCCGGAGCCAGCCACATCATCGCCGTCGACCCAGTAACGAGCAAGGAACCCGCCGCCCTCACGTTCGGCGCAACCGCGGTCACGATCAACATGGGCGAGGCCATCAGCATCGCTCGCGCCCGCACGAACGGGCAGGGGGCTGACTGCGCCATCATTACCGTCGGCGTCCTCGAGCCCATCCATGTCGCGCAGGCGTTCGCGAGCATCCGCAAAGCTGGCACGGTCGTCGTGGCATCCGTAGCTCCAGAACACATCATCAACGCTCCCATCAACCTGTTCGAGCTAGCCATGTACCAGAAGCGCATCCAAGGAACGCTCTACGGCAGCAGCTCACCGCGCCGCGAGATACCCCGCCTGCTCGACATGTACGCGGCGGGGCAGCTCAAGCTCGACGAACTGATCACCGCCCGGTACAGCCTCGACCAGATAAACACCGGATACGCTGACATGCACGCCGGCCGCAACATTCGGGGAGTCATCGACTTTCACTAACTACTTCGATCCGAAATGGTCGGCGTGGGATCCCTGCCGCGAGCCGGCGCGACGCGGACGCAGGTGTGCGACCGTCCCGGCAGCGCAGGGAAGCTCGCCTCAACATCGTCTCGGAAGCTTCGCCGCAGCGGGCTAGGGCGAGCCGCAGGTCGCGGCGCGGCAACGCGACGAGCCCGCTGGGCATTAAACCCGCTGGGCATTAAAGAGCCGAACGCGGTAAGCGTCCCGACATGTCGGGTGTGGGCTGGCTGGTGTTTGGTGCTGGCCACCGGTCGCGCGCCGAGGCATCCCAAGATTGCGGCGACCAGCCGGGCTACGGTGCGGGCGTGTCCGTGTGCAGACGCTGTCCCTATCGGCTGCCTCGGACGGCAACCCAGATGTCGATGAAGAGACACCCGAGGTGCCCTGCCGACACGAAGGCCCCTCTACTAGTGCCGTATCAAGCAACGTTGGGTAGGTAATCCGGGCGGCGGATCTTGGAGTTGACGGCGAAGTGGCGTTTGGGGTGGCTGTGGCGGTTGCGCCAGCGGAGGTAGCCGGCGATGGCTGTC
>Ga0081455_10000215_pt1 | contig 73808 bp, 77 predicted proteins | sample TabmetS3T2R1_FD_70207 | JGI IMG/M metagenome (GOLD analysis project Ga0081455, IMG submission 70207) | Tabebuia heterophylla rhizosphere microbial communities from the University of Puerto Rico - S3T2R1 | ecosystem: Host-associated > Plants > Roots > Rhizosphere ...
CTCGAAGCGTTGCGCGACGAGAAGGCGCGCCTGTTTCGTGCGATCAAACCGATCACGCCGGAAGATGTCGTGCGTGGTCAGTTCCGCGGCTATCGCGAAGAGGCCGACGTCGCGCCCAACTCGACCGTCGAGACGTTCGCTGCGATGCGGATCCACGTCGACAACTGGCGGTGGGCCGGCGTGCCGTTCTACGTGCGTGCCGGCAAACGTCTGCCGGAATCGCGCAGCGAGGTCATCGTCGCGCTCAAGCCGCCACCCTACTCCGTGTTCGGCGAAAACCTATGCGACGGCGCGCGCACGAACTACGTGCGTTTTCGACTCGGCCCGGACGTCGCGATCGCGCTCGGCGTGCGCTCGAAGCTGCCCGGCGAGGCGGTGAAAGGCGAAGAAGGTGAACTGATCGCCGTGCAGCATCCCGAAGATCGGCAAGACGCTTATGCGCGATTGCTGGGCGACGCGATGCGAGGCGATGCGACGTTGTTCGCGCGCCAAGACTCCGTCGAAGCGCAGTGGCGCGTGGTGGAGCCGATCCTCGGCGACGTGACCCCCGTGCACGAATACGCACCGGGGACATGGGGCCCGGCCGAGACGCGCCGATTTGCCGCGTTCTGAAGTTCGAAACGCAAGTGCGGCTGCTGACGGCGGGAACGTGCGCCGAATGGACGCCGTTCGCGCTCCAGTTTCGACTGGCGCGGGACAATCGTCGACAAGGTCCTTCTGTCGGTCCGTGGCGCGCGTTCGTCGTTCGTGCCCTGAGGTTGACCCTCACCCGCACGGTCGCTATGTGCCCGCCCGTCCGAGCGACAGGGATTCTCTTCGCGTCGGACAGAGCTGAACATTGCTCAACCAAGCGCGTGGCTGGAACCTCAAGGTCTCCGGGCTTCGCGCTGTTTGCGTTGGGCAAAGTAACCGCCGGGATTGCCGGCAACGAAAGGTGAAGGGCTTCATGCCAACGATTAACCAGCTGATCCGCAAGGGTCGCGAACCGCAGAAGGCCAAGTCGAAGGTCCCTGCGATGGAGCAGAACCCGCAGAAGCGCGGCGTCTGCACCCGTGTCTATACGACGACCCCGAAGAAGCCGAACTCGGCGCTGCGCAAGGTGGCCAAGGTCCGCCTGACCAACCAGCGCGAAGTCATCAGCTACATCCCCGGCGAAGGCCACAACCTTCAGGAGCACTCGGTCGTGCTGATCCGCGGAGGCCGTGTGCGCGACCTTCCCGGTGTGCGCTACCATGTTCTTCGCGGCGTGCTTGACACGCAGGGTGTCAAGGATCGCAAGCAGAGCCGTTCGAAGTACGGCGCCAAGCGGCCCAAGTGACCATGCGTAGCGTGGTCATCCCGGCGCAGGCCGGGATCCAGATTCAAAGGAAATACTGATGGCTCGTCGTCGTCGTCCAGAAAAGCGCGAAATCCTTCCCGATCCGAAGTTCGGGGATGTCGTGCTCTCCAAGTTCATGAACAGCGTCATGCTCGACGGCAAGAAGTCCGTCGCCGAAGGCATCGTCTACAGCGCGCTCGATACCGTCGAGACTCGCGCCAAGCGCGATCCGATTGGTGTGTTCCATGATGCGCTCAACAACATCAAGCCGGGCATCGAGGTCCGCAGCCGCCGTGTCGGCGGTGCGACCTATCAGGTTCCGGTCGAGGTGCGCCCCGAGCGCGCCCAGGCGCTGGCGATCCGCTGGCTGATCTCGGCGGCGCGTGCGCGTTCCGAGCACACCATGTCGGGTCGTCTCTCGGGCGAGCTGCTCGACGCTTCGAACAATCGCGGCAACGCGGTGAAGAAGCGCGAGGACACGCACCGTATGGCTGAGGCCAACCGCGCCTTCTCGCATTACCGCTGGTAACAGCGGGGGTATGTAACTTTCGCTGGTAACCAACTATATTGTCGGGACGGGCTTCGGCCTTCCCGACATCGGAGTATAAGATCATGGCCCGCAGCCATCCGCTCGACCGCTATCGTAACATCGGCATCATGGCGCACATCGACGCCGGCAAGACCACGACGACCGAGCGTATCCTCTATTACACCGGCAAGTCCTACAAGATCGGCGAAGTGCACGAAGGCACCGCGACAATGGACTGGATGGAGCAGGAGCAGGAGCGGGGCATCACGATCACGTCGGCCGCGACAACCTGCTTCTGGAAGACCGAGGACGGCGCCGGCCCCGAACATCGCATCAACATCATCGACACCCCCGGCCACGTCGATTTCACCATTGAGGTCGAGCGTTCGCTGCGCGTGCTGGACGGCGCGGTCGCCTGTTTCGACGGCGTCGCGGGCGTCGAGCCGCAGTCGGAGACGGTGTGGCGGCAGGCTGAGAAGTACAAGGTGCCGCGGATGTGCTTCGTCAACAAGCTCGACCGCACCGGCGCCAACTTCAACATGTGCGTCGAGATGATCAAGGACCGGCTGGGCGCTCGCCCGCTGGTGCTCTATCTCCCGATCGGGCTTGAGGGCGGCTTCAAGGGTCTGGTCGATCTCGTTCACAATCGCGCGATCATCTGGCTCGAAGAGTCGCTCGGCGCGAAGTTCGAATATCAGGATATCCCGGCCGACATGAAGGATGACGCCGAGGTCGCGCGGCTTGCGCTGATCGAGGCCGCCGTCGAGCAGGACGATGCCGCGATGGAAGCCTTCTTCGAGGGCACCGAGCCTGATGCGGACACGCTCAAGAAGCTGATCCGCAAGGGCACGCTGAACTTCTCGTTCGTGCCTGTGCTGTGCGGCTCGGCCTTCAAGAACAAGGGCGTGCAGCCGCTGCTCGACGCGGTGGTCGATTATCTGCCGAGCCCGCTCGACATTCCGCCGGTGCAGGGCGTCAAGCTCGACGGCACCACGCCCGACGAGCGCCCCGCCGACGACACCGCGCCGATGTCCGCGCTCGCGTTCAAGATCATGAACGACCCGTTCGTGGGTTCGCTCACCTTCGCGCGCATCTATTCGGGCAAGCTCTCGAAGGGTTCGTATCTCAACTCCGTCAAAGACAAGGACGAAAAGATCGGCCGCATGCTGCTGATGCATGCCAACAGCCGAGAGGATATCGACGAGGCGTTCGCGGGCGATATCGTCGCGCTGGCCGGTCTCAAGGAGACCACCACCGGCGACACGCTCTGCGCCAAGAACGCGCCGATCATCCTGGAGCGGATGGAGTTCCCCGATCCGGTCATCGAGCTTTCGGTGGAGCCCAAGACCAAGGCCGACCAGGAGAAAATGGGCATCGCGCTCAATCGCCTCGCCGCCGAGGATCCTTCGTTCCGCGTCTCGACCGATCATGAATCGGGCCAGACGATCATCAAGGGCATGGGCGAGCTTCACCTCGAAATCCTCGTCGATCGCATGAAGCGCGAGTTCAAGGTCGAGGCCAATGTCGGCGCGCCGCAGGTGGCGTATCGCGAATATCTCGCGAAGCCGGTCGAGCTGGTCTACACCCACAAGAAGCAGTCGGGCGGCTCGGGCCAGTTCGGCGAAGTCAAGGTACAGGTGAAGCCGGGCGAGCGTGGCTCGGGCTTCAAGTTCGTCGACGAGGTCAAGGGCGGCAACATTCCGCGCGAATATATCCCGTCGGTCGAGAAGGGCATGCGCGAGACGGCTGAGGGCGGTTCGCTGATCGGCTTCCCGATCGTCGACCTTGAGATTCACCTGATCGATGGCAAGTATCACGACGTCGATTCATCGGCGCTGGCATTCGAAATCACGGGTCGCGGCGCGATGCGTGAAGCGGCGCAGAAGGCCGGCATCAAGATCCTCGAGCCGATCATGAAGGTCGAGGTGGTGACGCCGGAGGATTATCTCGGCGACGTGATCGGCGACCTGAACAGCCGCCGCGGCCAGATCCAGGGCACCGACACACGCGGCAACGCGCAGGCTGTCGAGGCGATGGTGCCGCTCGCCAACATGTTCGGCTACGTGAACCAGCTCCGCTCGTTCACGCAGGGACGCGCGCAGTACACAATGCAATTCTCGCATTATGACGAGGTGCCTGCGAATGTTGCCGAAGAAGTGAAGGCAAAGCTGGCGTAACGCGAAATTTATGGTTATGGGCGCCTCCGCATTGGGCGGAGCGCCCGGTAGAGACGCAAGAAGAAGGTAGGAAGCAATGGCGAAAGCTAAGTTTGAGCGGACGAAGCCGCACTGCAATATCGGCACCATCGGGCACGTTGACCATGGCAAGACGTCGCTCACGGCTGCCATCACCAAGGTTCTCGCCGAGACCGGCGGCGCGACCTTCGTCGACTATGCCAATATCGATAAGGCTCCCGAAGAGCGCGAGCGCGGCATTACCATCTCGACCGCCCACGTCGAGTATGAGACCGAGAAGCGCCATTATGCGCACGTCGATTGCCCCGGCCACGCCGACTATGTGAAGAACATGATCACCGGTGCCGCGCAGATGGACGGCGGTATCCTCGTCGTCTCTGCGACCGACGGCCCGATGCCGCAGACCCGCGAGCACATCCTGCTCGCCCGTCAGGTCGGCGTGCCCGCGCTGGTCGTGTTCATGAACAAGGTTGACCTCGTCGACGACGCCGAGATCCTCGAGCTCGTCGAACTCGAAATCCGCGAGCTGCTCTCGTCCTACGACTTCCCGGGTGACGATATTCCGATCATCCAGGGTTCGGCCGTGAAGGCGCTCGACGGCACCAACGACGAGATCGGCAAGCAGGCCGTCCTCAAGCTGATGGCCGCTGTCGACGAATATATCCCGCAGCCGGATCGTCCGCTCGACAAGCCGTTCCTGATGCCGATCGAAGACGTGTTCTCGATCTCGGGCCGCGGCACCGTCGTCACCGGCCGTGTCGAGACCGGCGTGGTCAAGGTTGGCGAGGAAGTCGAGATCGTCGGCCTCACCGACACCAAGAAGACCACCGTCACCGGCGTCGAAATGTTCCGCAAGCTGCTCGATCAGGGCCAGGCCGGCGACAATATCGGCGCGCTGCTCCGCGGCGTCGGCCGTGAAGAGGTCGAGCGTGGCCAGGTGCTCTGCAAGCCCGGCTCGATCAAGCCGCACACCGAGTTCGATTCGGAAGTCTATGTGCTGTCGAAGGAAGAGGGTGGCCGTCACACGCCGTTCTTCGCCAACTATCGTCCGCAGTTCTACTTCCGTACCACCGACGTCACCGGCGAGGTCGTCCTCCCCGAGGGCACCGAGATGGTGATGCCGGGCGACAACGTGAAGCTGGGCGTCAAGCTCATCGCGCCGATCGCGATGGAGCAGGGCCTCCGCTTCTCGATCCGCGAAGGCGGTCGTACCGTCGGCGCAGGGGTTGTCAGCGCGATCACGAAGTAATATAGGCACGTTCAGCCGCCCGGTTCGGACCTTCGAATCGGGCGGCTTGCTTTTGAATTCAAAGGGGTAGCTGACGAACTTACCCCGCCATGATGAGAAATCTCGGATTGGCGTGGCGGGTTTGAAGGGATGCCCTCGGCTCTTTCGCATCGGTAGTGGACATGGAAACGCAGAATATCCGTATTCGCCTCAAGGCTTTCGACCATCGTGTGCTCGATCAGGCCACTGGCGATATCGCAGACACGGCGCGCCGTACGGGTGCGCTCATTCGCGGTCCGATTCCGCTGCCGACGCGCATCGAGAAGTTCACCGTGAACCGCGGCCCGCACATCGACAAGAAGTCGCGCGAGCAGTTCGAGGTTCGTACGTACAAGCGGTTGCTCGACATCGTGCAGCCGACCCCGCAGACGGTCGATGCTCTGATGAAGCTCGATCTCGCTGCGGGTGTAGACGTAGAGATCAAGCTGGCCTAAGGGGCAGCTTCAATCTTGACCGTACCCCGGCGAAGGCCGGGGTCCAGTTGGGAGAACATCGATACTGGACCCCGGCCTTCGCCGGGGTACTGGTTGGCAATAGGGATACCGAACGGCTTAGCCGTTGACCGAGTCCCCACCGCCGTTCCTGGAACGGCATCCAGCCCAGGTGGGGGCATTTCGGAGTTTTTGGGTTGGACCTCGAGTGATCGGGGCTTTTTTTGTTGGTCACGCTCGCCGGTTCGCTGGCGAGCCTCTGAGGGAAGGAATGGATCATGCGCACTGGCGTGATCGCGAAGAAGATGGGGATGACCCGCCTGTTCCAGGAAGACGGTCGCCATGTGCCCGTCACCGTCCTGGCGCTGGACAATGTCCAGGTCGTGGCGCGGCGTGAGCAGGAGCGGGACGGCTATGTCGCCGTGCAGCTCGGCGCCGGCACGGCCAAGGTCAAGAATGTCGCCAAGCCGCAGCGCGGCCATTTCGGCAAGGCCGAGGTGGAGCCGAAGGCGCAGGTTGTCGAATTCCGTGTCGCCGAGGATGCGCTCCTCGATGTCGGCGCGACGCTTTCGGCCGATCATTTCGTCGCGGGCCAGCTCGTCGACGTGTCAGGCCACACGCAGGGCAAGGGCTTTGCGGGTGCGATGAAGCGCTGGGGCTTCGGCGGTCTGCGCGCGACCCACGGCGTTTCGGTCTCGCACCGTTCGCATGGCTCGACCGGCAACCGCCAGGATCCGGGCCGCGTGTTCAAGAACAAGAGGATGGCCGGTCACATGGGTGATCGCCAGCGTACCCAGCAGAATCTCGAGGTCGTGCGGACCGATGCTTCGCGCGGCCTTATCTTTGTCCGCGGTTCGGTGCCCGGATCGAAGGGTGCGTGGCTGCTGATCAAGGATGCGGTGAAGGTGCCGCGTCCGGACAATGCGCCGTACCCCGCCGGTCTGCGCGAGAATGAGAAGGAGCTGGAAGCGGCTCATGAGGAAGCGCCCGCCGGTCTGGTCGAGGCGGCTGCCGTTCACGAGATCCCCGCGCTCCCGAGCGACGAGGACGTGAAGGCGGGCGTCGAAGCGGCTGACGAGGCGATTGCCGCCGATGTGGCCGCTGACGAAGCCGCTGCCGCCGAAGAGGCTGCTCCCGAAAGCACGGAAGCTTCGGCCTCCGATGATGAGAATAAGGAGGGCTGATAGATGAAGGTCAAGGTTCAGACCCTCGACGCCAAGGCGTCCGGCGACATCGAGCTCAACGATACCGTCTTCGGTGTCGAGCCGCGCGCCGACGTCCTCCACCGCGTCATCACCTGGCAGCTCGAAAAGCGCCGTGGTACCGCCCGTGGCGCCCGTGAGCGTGCCGATGTCGCCCGCACAGGCAAGAAGTTCGGCCGCCAGAAGGGCGGCGGTACTGCCCGTCACGGCGATCGCCGCGCGCCCGTGTTCATCGGCGGCGGCAAGGCGCATGGTCCGCGCGTTCGCGACTTCAATCCGTCGCTCAACAAGAAGATCCGTGCACTCGGCCTCCGGATGGCGCTGTCCTCCAAGGCGAAGGACGGCACGCTGATCGTGGTCGACACGCTCGAGTTGAAGGACGCCAAGACCAAGGCGATCTCGGCGCAGATCGGCAAGCTCGGCTTCGGCAAGACCGCGCTGGTGATCGATGGCGATGCGGTGGCGGAGGGCTTCGCCCGCGCGACCTCGAACCTCATCGGCGTCAATGTGCTGCCGGCTGGTGGCGCCAATGTATACGACATTTTGAAGCATGAGACGCTGGTGCTGACCCGCGCTGCCGTCGAGAAGCTGGAGGCCCGGTTCAATGGCTAAGAAGAAGGGCCAGGCGGTCGATCTCAACCATTATGATGTGGTGCTCGCGCCCCACATCACCGAGAAGGCGACACTCCTGAGTGAGCATAACGCTGTCGTGTTCAAGGTCGCGCAGACTGCCACCAAGCCCGCCATCAAGGCGGCGGTGGAAGCGCTGTTCGACGTCAAGGTGACCGGCGTGAACGTGCAGGTCGTCAAGGGCAAGACCAAGCGGTGGAAGGGCAAGCCCTATCGCCGTTCCGACGAGAAGAAGGCGATCGTGACGCTGGCCGAGGGCCAGAGCATCGACGTCACCACCGGCATTTGAGGGTAGGGGACGATGGCACTCAAGCATTATAACCCGACCAGCCCGGCACGACGCGGTCTCATCCTCGTCGACAAGTCGAGCCTGTGGAAGGGCAAGCCCGTCAAGACGCTGACCGAGGGCAAGCGCAAATCGGGCGGCCGCAATAATATGGGCCACGCCACCGCGCGCGGCATCGCGGGCGGCCACAAGCAGAAATATCGCATCGTCGATTTCAAGCGCCGCAAGTGGGACGCTCCCGCGACCGTCGAGCGTCTGGAATATGACCCCAACCGTTCGGCGTTCATCGCGCTGGTGAAGTATGAGGATGGCGAGGTCGCCTACATCATCGCGCCGCAGCGTCTCGCCGTCGGCGATCAGGTGATCGCGGGCAAGAAAACCGACGTGAAGCCGGGCAACGCGATGGAGATCGGCCAGATGCCGGTCGGCACCATCGTCCACAATGTCGAGATGAAGCCGGGCAAGGGCGGCCAGATCGCACGCGCCGCTGGCACTTATGTGCAGGTCGTCGGCCGTGACCGCGGCATGGTGATCGCCCGCCTCAACTCAGGCGAGCAGCGCTACATTCGTTCGGACTGCATGGCGACGGTCGGCGCAGTGTCCAACCCGGACAACGCCAACCAGAACCTTGCCAAGGCCGGCCGCAACCGCTGGCTCGGCAAGCGTCCGCTGACCCGCGGTGTTGCGAAGAACCCGGTCGATCACCCGCACGGCGGTGGTGAAGGCCGGACCTCCGGTGGCCGTCATCCAGTGACGCCATGGGGCAAGCCGACCAAGGGTGCGCGCACCCGTCACAACAAGTCGACGGACAAGATGATCATCCGTTCACGTCACGCGAAGAAGAAGAGGTAAGCATGGCCCGTTCCACCTGGAAAGGTCCGTTCGTCGACCTGCACTTGCTGCGCAAGGCCGAGTCCGCTCAGGAATCCGGTGCGCGTGCGCCGATCAAGACCTGGTCGCGCCGCTCGACGATCCTGCCGCAGTTCGTCGGCCTGACCTTCAATCTCTATAACGGCCGCAAGTTCGTGCCGGTGTCGGTCAATGAGGACATGGTCGGGCACAAGCTCGGCGAGTTCGCACCGACCCGCTACTTCCCCGGCCATGCCGCTGACAAGAAGGGCAAGCGCTGATGTCGAAGCCAGCATCCCCCCGCAAGGTCGGCGAGAAGGAAGCGCTCGCGGTCAACACGCAGGTGCGTGGTTCCGCGCAGAAGCTCAATCTGGTCGCGGGCCTGATCCGCAACAAGAAGGCCGGTGACGCGCTCAACATCCTCACCTTCTCCAAGAAGGCGATGGCGGTCGATGTCCGCAAGGTGCTCGCCAGCGCGATCGCCAATGCCGAAAACAACCACAATCTCGACGTCGACGCGCTGGTCGTGAAGGAAGCGTCGGTCGGCAAGTCGATCACGATGAAGCGGTTCGCGACGCGCGGCCGCGGCAAATCCACCCGTATCTTGAAGCCGTTCTCGCGCATTCGCGTGGTCGTGCGCGAGCAGGAAGAGGCGTAATCATGGGTCAGAAGTCCAACCCGATCGGTATGCGGTTGCAGATCAACCGCACCTGGGACAGCCGCTGGTATGCGGACGGCGCAGATTATGGCCGCCTGCTGCTCGAGGATCTCAGGATCCGCAAGTTCGTGATGAAGGCGCTGCCGCAGGCCGCGATCTCCAAGGTGGTGATCGAGCGCCCGGCGAAGCTGTGCCGCATCTCCATCTATGCCGCGCGCCCCGGCGTGATCATCGGCAAGAAGGGCGCCGATATCGAAAAGCTGCGCAAGAAGCTCGGCTCGATGACCTCGTCGGACGTGTCGCTGAACATCGTTGAAATTCGCAAGCCGGAGATCGACTCCCAGCTCGTGGCACAGGGCGTTGCCGATCAGCTCGAGCGCCGTATCGCCTTCCGTCGCGCCATGAAGCGGGCGGTGCAGTCGGCACTGCGTCTGGGCGCCGAGGGCATCCGGATCACCTGTGCCGGCCGTCTCGGCGGCGCGGAAATCGCCCGCACGGAATGGTATCGCGAAGGCCGCGTGCCGCTCCACACGCTGCGCGCCAATGTCGATTATGCCGAGGCGCAGGCGCACACCGCTTATGGCGTCTGCGGCATCAAGGTCTGGATCTTCAAGGGCGAGATTCTCGGCCATGACCCGCTCTCGCAGGACCGTCTGATGGTGGAAGCCCAGACCTCCGGCGTGCGCCCGGCCCGCTGATTTTAGGATAGAACGATGCTGCAACCGAAGCGCACCAAGTTCAGAAAGGCCCACAAAGGCCGCATCCACGGCGACGCCAAGGGCGGGACCGCGCTCAATTTCGGCGCGTTCGGCCTGAAGGCGATGGAGCCGGAGCGGATAACAGCGCGGCAGATCGAGGCGGCCCGCCGCGCGATCACCCGCCACATCAAGCGTCAGGGACGTTTGTGGATCCGCATCTTCCCGGACGTCCCGGTTTCGTCGAAGCCGGCCGAAGTCCGCATGGGCTCCGGTAAGGGCGCGCCCGAATATTGGGTCGCCCGCGTCAAGCCGGGCCGCATCCTGTTCGAGTTGGACGGCGTGCCCGGCCCGCTCGCCCGCGTCGCTTTCGAGCGTGCGATGGAAAAGCTTCCGATCAAGACCAAGGTGGTGGCCCGCCTTGGTGAATCGATCATTTGAGGATTGGTATAATGGCCAAGATCGCAGACCTGACCGCGATGACCGACGACCAGCTCTCGACCGAGCTGGGTTCGCTCAAGCGCGAGCAGTTCAATCTCCGCTTCCAGGCGGCGACCAACCAGCTCGAAAAGCCGTCGCGGGTTCGTGAGGTTCGCCGCACGATCGCCCAGATCAAGACACTCCAGACCCAGCGCACCGCCGCTGCGGCCAAGGCCTAAGGAACGAACATGCCGAAGCGCGTGCTGACCGGGACGGTGGTCTCCGACAAGGGCGACAAGACGATCGTGGTGAAAGTCGAGCGGCGGGTGAAGCACCCGCTGTACGGGAAGATCATCAAACGGTCGAAGAAGTATCATGCTCATGACGAGGCGAATGCCTTCCATGAGGGCGAGACGGTTCGCATCGAGGAATGCGCCCCGATCTCGAAGCTGAAGACCTGGCGGGTCATCGATCGCGTGGGCGCCGAAGCGCCTGCCGCAGCGTAAAGGAAGGACTGACTTATGATTCAGATGCAGTCCAATCTGGACGTCGCGGACAACAGCGGCGCCAAGCGCGTCCAGTGCATCAAGGTGCTGGGCGGCTCGAAGCGTCGTTTCGCGACCGTCGGCGACGTGATCGTCGTCTCGGTCAAGGAAGCCGCGCCGCGCGGTAAGGTGAAGAAGGGTGACGTGCATCGCGCCGTCATCGTCCGCACCGCCAAGGACATTCACCGTCCCGATGGCTCGACCATCCGGTTCGACGGCAATGCGGCGGTGCTCATCAACAAGAACAGCGGTGAGCCGATCGGCACCCGCATCTTCGGCCCGGTTGTCCGCGAGCTCCGTGCCAAGAATCATATGAAGATCATTTCGCTCGCGCCCGAGGTGCTGTGATGTCCGCTGCGAAGATCAAGAAGGGTGACAAGGTCGTCGTCCTGTCCGGCAAGGACAAGGGACGAACCGGCGAGGTCACGCGCGCGCTGCCCCGCGACGGCAAGGTCGTCGTCTCGGGCATCAACGTGATCGCGCGTCACCGCAAGCCGAGCCAGACCAATCCGCAGGGCGGCATCGATCGGGTCGAGGCGCCCATGCACATCTCGAAGGTGGCGATTGCCGATCCCAAGGACGGCAAGCCGACGCGCGTCCGCTTCGAGGTCAAGGACGGCAAGAAGGTCCGCGTCGCCGTCAAGTCCGGGGAGACGATCAATGGCTAAGGGTTACACCCCCCGCCTGAAGAGCCAGTATGACGACCGCATCGTGAAGGCGATGACGGAGAAGTTCGGCTACAAGAATGCGATGGAAGTGCCGAAGCTCGACAAGATCGTCCTCAACATGGGCGTCGGCGAGGCCACCCAGGACAAGAAGCGCGTCGAGACCGCTGCGGCCGAGATGGAACTGATTGCCGGGCAGAAGCCGGTCGTCACCAAGGCCAAGAAGTCGATCGCGACCTTCAAGCTGCGCGAAGGCATGCCGATCGGCGTGAAGGTCACGCTGCGCCGCGAGCGTATGTACGAGTTTCTCGATCGTCTCGTGACGATCGCGCTCCCCCGCGTTCGTGACTTTCGTGGTCTCAACCCGAAGTCGTTCGACGGACGCGGCAACTACGCAATGGGTCTCAAGGAGCAAATCGTGTTCCCCGAGATCAATTACGACCGCATCGACAAGGTCCGCGGCATGGACGTGATCGTCACGACCACGGCGAAGACCGACGAGGAAGCGCGCGAACTGCTCCGGCTGTTCGGCTTCCCGTTCCCGCAGGCTGAACAGGATCAGAAGCAGGCCGCGTAAGCGGGCCTGCCTGTAAGAAGGAAGAGAACTTAAGTCATGGCGAAACTGAGTTCGATCAACAAGAACGAGAAGCGCAAGAAGATGGTCGCGCGCTATGCGGGCAAATATGCCCGGCTGAAGGCGGTCGCGGATGATACGTCCAAAGACGAGACCGAGCGCCTGATCGCGCGTCTCAAGCTGGCGGAGATCCCGCGCAACGGCAATCCGACCCGGATCCGCAACCGGTGCGAGATCACCGGCCGCCCGCGCGCTTATTATCGCAAGTTCCGGCTTTGCCGTGTGCAGCTCCGGGAGCTGGCCAACAAGGGCCTGATCCCCGGCGTCACCAAGTCGAGCTGGTAAGGACAAGAATATATGGCTCTAACCGATCCTCTGGGTGATATGCTCACCCGCATCCGCAACGGGCAGCAGGCGCGCAAGGACAGCGTCGTCTCGCCCGCGTCCAAGCTGCGCGCCCGCGTGCTCGAAGTGCTTCAGCGCGAAGGCTATATTCGCGGCTACAAGGAAGAAGCGATGGGCCCCGCCAAGGGCCTGCGCATCGAGCTGAAATATTTCGAGGGCCAGCCGGCGATCCGGCATGTCGCCCGCGTGTCAAAGCCTGGCCGCCGCGTCTATTCGGGCGCCAAGGAATTGCCGCGCGTGCGCAACGGCCTAGGCATCACGATCATCTCGACGCCGCGGGGCGTGCTTTCCGATGCGGAAGCGCGTGACCAGAATGTCGGCGGCGAAATCCTGGCGGAGGTGTTCTGATGAGCCGCACCGGAAAAAGGCCGGTCGCGATCCCGAATGGCGTTACCGCGACTCTCGATGGCGGCCAGCTTTCGGTCAAGGGACCGAAGGGTACGCTTTCGATGTCGACCGCCGATGAGGTGAAATACGCGATCGAGGACGGCAAGGTTTCGATCACGCCGGCCAACGATACGAAGCGGGCGCGCTCCTTCTGGGGCATGCAGCGCACGCTGGTGCAGAACCTCGTCACTGGCGTGACCGAGGGCTACACCAAGACGCTCGAGATCACCGGCGTCGGCTATCGCGCCAACGCGCAGGGCAAGAAGCTGAAGCTCCAGCTCGGCTACAGCCATGACGTCGATATCGAGGTGCCGGAAGGCCTGACGGTCGCGACGCCTGATCAGACCACGGTCCAGATCAGTGGTATCGACAAGCAGAAGGTCGGCCAGCTCGCGGCCGAGATCCGCCGCTGGCGCAAGCCCGAGCCTTATAAAGGCAAGGGCATCAAGTATCGCGGCGAGTTCATCTTCCGCAAGGAAGGGAAGAAGAAGTAATGGCCAAGGGACTTTCTCTTTTCGCAAAGCGCCGCCAGCGCGTGCGCACGGCGCTCCGCGCCAAGGGCGGGCTTCGTCCGCGCCTTTCGGTGCATCGTTCGGGCAAGCATATCTACGCCCAGGTGATCGACGACGAGGCAGGCCGCACGGTCGCCTCCGCCTCGACCATCGACAAGGACGTCAAGGGCAAGAACGGCTCGACCAAGGATGCGGCGGCTGCCGTGGGCAAGCGCGTCGCCGAGAAGGCGAGCAAGGCCGGCGTCACCAAGGTCGTGTTCGATCGCGGTGGTTTCCTTTTCCACGGTCGCGTCAAGGCGCTTGCTGACGCCGCGCGCGAAGCCGGACTGGAGTTCTAAATGGCAGACGAAGTCGAAATCGAAGCTGGCGCAGCAGCCCCGGAAGGTGGGGCTCCCGAGGGCCAGCAGCGTCGTGGACGCGGTGGCCGTGGCGGCGAGCGCGGTGGTCGTGGTGGTGACCGTGGCGGCCGTGGCCGTCGCGACGATCGCCGCAACAACAACCAGGAAGAAGGCGGCGAGGAGCTGATCGAAAAGCTCGTCCACATCAACCGCGTCTCGAAGACCGTGAAGGGCGGCAAGCGCTTCGGCTTCGCCGCGCTGGTCGTGGTCGGTGACGGCAAGGGCCGTGCGGGCTTCGGCCATGGCAAGGCCCGTGAAGTGCCGGAAGCCATCCAGAAGGCGACCGCTGCTGCCAAGAAGGCGATGATCCGCGTTCCGCTTCGCGAAGGCCGCACTCTGCATCATGACGGCAACGGCCATTTCGGCGCGGGCCGGGTGACGCTGCGCTCGGCGCCGCAGGGCACCGGCATCATCGCGGGTGGCCCGATGCGCGCCATCTTCGAAAGCCTGGGCGTGGCCGATGTCGTGACCAAGTCGGTCGGCACGTCGAACCCGTACAACATGATCCGCGCAACCTTCGAAGCGCTGACCGATCAGTCGTCGCCGAAGTCGGTGGCGCAGCGTCGCGGCAAGAAGATCGCCGATCTGCTCGGCCGTGGAGGCGCTTCGGTCGCCGAGGCTGAGGCCGAAGCCGCCGCGGTGGTGGAGTAAGTCAGATGGCGAAGATCAAGATCACGCAGACCGGCTCGCCGATCCGCCGCACCAAGGACCAGCGCGCGACGCTCGTGGGTCTAGGCCTCAACAAGCTGCATCGCGTCAGCGAGCTTGAGGACAGCCCCGAAGTGCGCGGCATGATCAAGAAGGTACAGCATATGGTGGCTGTCGAGGAATAGTCTCGATCGTCATCCCGGCGAAAGCCGGGATCCAGCTCACTTTGCGCGTGGTGAGCATGGACAACAGCGAAACTGGGCCCCGGCCTTCGCCGGGGTAGACTACAGCGAGTGCAAGAAATGAAACTGAACGAACTTCGTGACAATCAGGGCGCCCGTCAGGGCCGGGTCCGCGTCGGGCGCGGTATCGGTTCGGGCCTGGGCAAGACCGCTGGCCGTGGCCAGAAGGGTCAGAAGAGCCGCGAGGGCGTCTCAATCAAGGGCTTCGAGGGCGGCCAGATGCCGCTCCACATGCGGCTGCCGAAGCGCGGCTTCAACAATATCTTCGCCAAGGACTATGCCGAGGTGAACCTCGGCGCGATCCAGAAGCTGATCGATGCCAAGAAGCTCGACGGCAAGGGCACCATCGATCATGCCGCGCTCAAGGCCGCCGGTGTAGCTCGTGGTGGTAAGGACGGCGTCCGCATCCTCGGCAAGGGTGAATTTTCAGCCAAGCTGTCGTTCAAGGTCGCCGGCGTTTCTGCTGGCGCGCGTGCCGCGATCGAGAAGGCCGGTGGTTCGGTCGAGGTGATCGCAGTGGTTCCGGCCGCGGAGAAGGCCGCCGCCAAGAAGGGCAGCGCCCGGGCCGCCAAGAAAAAGGCCTGAGCCGCTTCAGCTTCGGCTTAGACAAGCCGGAGCAACACACTATATGAGGCGGCGGGGGCATCAGGTGCTTCCCGCCGTCTTTTGATTTTTGAGGCCGAACACCGCATGGCATCCGCAGCCGAACAGCTCGCATCCAATATGAGCCTCTCGCAATTCGCGAAGGCGGCCGAGCTCAAGAGGCGGCTCTGGTTCACGCTCGGTGCGCTCATCATCTTCCGTCTGCTGAGCCATGTGCCGCTACCCGGCCTCGATCCGCGTGCGCTGGCGACGTTGTTCGAAACCACCAAAGGCGGCGTGCTGGATTTCTTCAACACCTTTTCGGGCGGCGCGCTGCAGCGGATGAGCCTGATCGCGCTTGGCGTGATGCCCTACATCACCGCGTCCATCGTCGTGCAACTCGCGACCTCGTTGTCGCCGACACTCGCCGCGATCAAGAAGGAAGGCGAGAGCGGCCGCAAGAAACTCAACCAATATACCCGCTACGGCACGGTCTTCCTGACCGCGATCCAGGGCTATTTCATCGCTGTGGGCCTCGAAAGCTGGGGTGCGAACCAGGGCATGTCGGCGGTGGTCGAGCCCGGCATCATCTTCCGCGTCTCGACGGTAATCTCGCTGATCGGCGGCACCATGTTCCTGATGTGGCTGGGCGAGCAGATCACCAGCCGGGGAATCGGCAACGGTGTCTCGCTGATCATCATGGCGGGCATCGTGGCGCAGTTGCCCCGTGCTCTCGGCAATGTGTTCGAAGGCGGCCGCACAGGATCGCTGTCACCGATGCTGATCATCGGCGTGCTGGTGCTCGTGATCGGCCTGATCATGTTCATCTGCTTCATGGAGCGCGCGCAGCGCCGGGTGCTGATCCAGTACCCTAAGCGCCAGACCCAGCGCGGCATGATGCAGGCGGACAAGAGCCACCTGCCGCTTAAGATCAATACAGCGAACGTGATCCCGCCGATCTTTGCCTCGTCGCTGCTGTTGATGCCCCTCACCATCTCGCAGTTCGCGGGACAGCGCGTTGCGGGCGAAAGCGCCTGGGGCGATTTCTTGATCAGCATGAACCAATGGCTGGCCCACGGCACGCCGCTGTACATGACACTCTATGCGGCGGGCATTATCTTCTTCTGTTTCTTCTACACTGCGGTTGTGTTCAATCCGGAGGAAACAGCCGACAATCTGAAGCGCTACGGCGGGTTCATCCCAGGCATAAGGCCCGGCAAAAACACCGAAGTCTATCTCGATTATGTGCTGACGCGCATTACCGTGATCGGCGCCGGCTATCTGACCCTGATCTGTTTGGTACCGGAATTCCTTGTCGCGCGGGCGGGTATCCCATTCTATCTCGGCGGCACGAGCCTGTTGATCGTGGTCAACGTCACCATCGACACCGTCACGCAGATCCAAAGCCATCTGCTTGCTCATCAATATGGCGACCTCATCAAGAAGGCGAAACTAAAGGGGGGAATGCGGAGGTGATTTCGTTGATGCTTGCGCGAGGCGCGCACTGATGAACATAATCCTGCTCGGCCCGCCGGGGGCCGGTAAGGGAACCCAGGCATCGCGGCTTGAGAATGAGCGCGGCATGGTCCAGCTTTCCACGGGGGACATGTTGCGTGCTGCCGTGAAGGCAGGAACACCCGTCGGTCTCAAGGCAAAGGCAGTGATGGAATCCGGGCAGCTCGTTTCGGACGAGATCGTAAGCGGCATCATCGGCGAGCGTCTTGATCAGCCTGATACGAAAAAAGGCGTGATCTTCGATGGCTATCCGCGTACCGCCGCGCAGGCCGACGCACTTGACGCATTGCTGGCCGAACGCGGCCGGACCCTTGACCATGTCATCGAACTTGAAGTCGATGAAGATGCGCTGGTGGATCGCATCACCGGCCGTTTCACCTGCGCAAAGTGCAATGAAGGTTATCATGATCGCTTCAAGCAGCCGAAGGTCTCGGGTGTCTGCGACGTGTGCGGATCGACCGAATTCAAGCGCCGCCCTGACGACAATGAGCAGACGGTGCGCACACGCATGGCGGAATATCGCGCCAAGACAGCGCCGATTCTGCCGATTTATGAGGCACGCGGACTTGTACATCGTGTCGATGGAATGGCCGATATCGATGACGTCACCGCCGCGATCGAAAAAATCCTCGACGCCCGCTGATTTGCTGCATCTGCGAATAAAATGGACAGCACCACTGTCTCATGGGATAATCTTCGCTTCACGCGAGTAATGTGATGGCGCCAACGTCCGACAAATGGCCTATTCCAGCATTTTGGCGGCCTGTGCTCGACGCCGTGGGGGATCTATTGTTCGCACGGCGCGCTTATCCGACCGTGCCGTTGAGTCCCGTTCAATCCGACGCCATCGCGGCCGCTCGCGTTTTTTGCATCCTCGGAATTATCTATGTGCACGCTTGGACAGGTGTAACATGGGCTTCCCTAATCCAGAATTCCGATAGCGCGCAGGGTATCTTTCGCTGGACTTTCGTGGAGTTGATCGGCCGAAGCTCGGTGCCGTTGCTCGGCATGATTTCGGGATGGCTTGTCGCATCGTCCGCCATGCGGCGCGGCTATTGGAGCTTTGTGAGCGGCAAGGCGCGCACGATCCTGTTGCCGATGCTTCTGTGGAATGCGCTCGCACTGGCGATAATATGCGGTCTCGGTTGGACGGGCTCGATCCGTGCCCCCATGCCGCAGAATTTGGAATGGGCGTTCGATGAGATCGTCGGTTACGCGACGTTCAACAAGCTCAACGTTCACACCACTTTCCTGCGCGATCTATTCGTCTGCATGGCACTGGCGCCGTTGCTCATTCGCCTGCGAACCTCATCTCTGGCGTTGCTTGCCGCCATAACGCTCGCCTGGTCGATCTTTGCGTGGTGGTTCCCGCTGTTTCTTCGCCCACAAATTCCGCTGTTTTTCATTCTTGGAATTTGTGCGCGGCGCTATGATGGAGCAGAGCGGGTTGCCGCGCTTCCATTCGCCTATGCCGCGCTTCCATTCGCCTTGCTGGGGCCGGTCAAGCTGGCAATTTCGATCTGGGGGTATCAGCTCGGGCGGGAACAAGCCGAACTGGTCGCAACGATCGACGTCGGGATGCGATTAGCCGCGGCGCTGCTCGCATGGCGTACTGCGGTCGCGCTGACCAGTACGCCGCTTATGGGGATGATGAGGCGGATCGAACCTTACGCCTTTTTTCTGTTCTGCTCGCACATGATCATGATCTGGGTTGGCGGACAATTGCTGGGTCCGCTGGCGGGACGCATGGGAACGCCGGGCTATCCACCCTTCTTTCTGATTCAACCGTTGCTGTGCCTTGGCGCCGCTATGTTGATCGGCCGTTTCCTTACCGAAATCGCCCCGGGTCTGGCGTCATTACTAAGTGGTGGCCGCCTCCGAGGCGAACCGCGTGCCCGGCGCATTCTCGCCACGGCCTGATCCGGCCATCCAGCTTTCCAGCGCGGTCCTTGCCCGGCTGGTATAAGCCAGCTTGCGATCGGCCTTGCGCATCTTGTCGGTGATTGGCGGGAACAATCCGAAGTTGACGTTCATTGGCTGGTAGGTTGTCGCATCGGCTCCGCCGGTGATGTGGTTGAGCAAGGCACCGAGCGCAGTTTCGAGCGGCGGGGAAGCAAGAATGTCCCCTGACAGCTCAGCAGCAAGAAAGCGCCCGGCGAGCAAGCCGATCGCGGCCGATTCGATATAACCTTCGCAGCCCGTGATCTGGCCGGCAAAGCGAATATGCGGCGCGCGCTTTAGACGTAGCGTTCCGTCGAGCAGCTCAGGCGAGCGGATGAAGCTGTTGCGGTGCAGGCCTCCGAGCCGCGCGAATTCCGCTCTCTCTAGCCCCGGTATCGTACGGAAGAGGCGCACCTGCTCGGCATGTTTGAGCTTGGTCTGGAAACCGACGATGTTCCAGAGCGTGCCGAGCGCATTGTCCTGGCGGAGTTGCACCACCGCATAGGGCCAGCGGCCGGTTCGTGGATCGTCGAGTCCGACTGGCTTCATCGGCCCATGGCGCAGCGTGTCCACCCCGCGCTCGGCCATCACCTCGATTGGCATGCAGCCGTCGAAATAGGGCGTGTCCTTTTCCCAATCCTTGAATTCGCCCTTTTCGCCGTCGAGCAGGCCTTGATGGAAGGCAAGATACTGCTCCTTGTTGAGTGGGCAGTTGATATAGTCCTTGCCAGCATCGGGTGAAGACTGCCCCCGGCAGTCTTCAGTCTGTCCGGGGGACAGACGGCCCGCTGCTCCCTTGTTCCAGCGCGACTGGAACCATGCCACCTCGAAATCGATGCTGTCACGATGCACAATCGGCGCGATCGCGTCGAAGAAGGCCAGCCCTTCACTGCCGGTGAGCCGGGCGATGGAGGTCGCAAGCGTGTCGGTCGTGAGTGGTCCGGTCGCGACGATGGTGGGGCCGCATTCGGGAATCTGATCAACACGCTGGCGCACAATCTCGATCAACGGGTGATCGGCAATCGCCGCAGTCACGCCGCCGGCGAAACCCTCTCGATCGACAGCCAGCGCCGATCCTGCGGGGACGCGGTGCATGTCCCCCTCACGGAGGATCAGCGAACCCAGTGCCCGCATCTCCGCATGGAGCAGACCCACAGCGTTGCTTGCCGCATCATCGGATCGGAAGCTGTTCGAGCACACCAGCTCGGCGAGCTGGTCAGTCTGGTGCGCCGGCGTCATCTCGAGGCCGCGCATCTCGAAAAGCCGCACCGGTATGCCAGCCATGGCCAATTGCCAGGCGGCTTCCGAACCCGCCAGTCCGCCGCCGATTATGGTCACTCTGTTCATCAACGTAGGATAGGCGAGGCCGGCGCGAGAGGCCAGCCCCGCCAGTTCGTCAGAGCTGTTTGGCGAACGCCTCCAACTGGTCGGCGACCATGCCCCAGCCTTCATGGAACCCCATCTGTTCGTGCATCTCCATATCTTCCTCGGTCCAATGCAACGCCTGCGCGATGTAGCGGGTCTTGCCGCCCTCGTCGGCGAAGGTGAGGACGCAGGTGAAGAAGGGCTTCTCCGAAGGCACCCAAGCGCTGGTGTAAGCATCAGTGAAGACAAGCTTTTCATTCTCCACGACCTCCAAATAGACGCCGCGGTTCGGCATTTCCTCGCCATTGGGGCCGTTCATCACGACCAGACTTGATCCACCAGGACGCAGGTCCACCTCGGCATGGGATATGTACCAGGGCTTGGGACAAAACCACGGCTTGATCAGGTTCGCATCGGTCCAGCAGCGGAAAAGCTTCTCGCGCGGTGCGTCCATCAGGCGGTTAAGGGTCAGCGCGAAGCGAGGGGTGTCGGTCATGCCGCCTCCTTGACTTGGTCCTGCCGCCGAACGTCGATCGAACGCCCAATCGGACGGCCTCTTCGAAAAAATTTAGCGCGATGGAACGCGCCGAGAAAGGGCATTTCGGCCAGGCCGCATGCCGATCGAGCCATGTCGCCCAGATAGCGCATGTTCTTTTAACCAAGCTGAGGTAACATGCGCACATGGGCAAAGTGATCGATTTCGAAGCACGAGCGGTCGCATCGCTGCGCAGGCGGGTTGCCGAGGTCGAGGAGGCCAACCAGGATCTCATAGCCTTCGCGCGCGGCCATTCGGGCGCTGTCTCGGCGATCCACGCGGCTGTGCTGGCGGCCGTGGACGCCGAGGGACTCGATCATCTCATCCATATCGTAACGCAGCTCTGGCCTGATCTCCTCGGCCTCGACGCTGTTTCGATCGCTCTGGTCGCCGATACGCGAGGATTGCGCGCCGACCTGTCCGGTATGCAATTCGTCGATGCACGCCTGATCGAGCGTTCGATCGCCGATATTGACGGCGTGGTGTTGCGTGGGTGTGAGCGGGGGCATCCGATGTTCGGCCCGGCTGCCGATCTGATCCGCGCGGAGGCATTGATACGGCTGGAAAATCCCGCGCCGTTGCCCTCCGGGTTGCTCGCGCTTGGGCAACGGCAGCCGCAGGGCTTCGAGACGCGCCACGGCTCAGAACTGCTGGTCTTCCTTGGCGCCATACTTTCGCGCATGATGGGGCGGTGGCTGCTCGCTTAGAAGATCAGGTCGATCTCGCGGATCATCCGGCGCGCCTTCTCGCCGTCGAGTGGGGCGATCATCTCCGACGCGATCGGCGCCGTTCCGAACACACCGTTCGGGCCTATGTGGCGACGGCACATCGGCTCATCGGCTTTCTCGGTCGCCATCGCGGTGGGGCCGTGAGCGGCGAAACAATGGCATCGATCGAAACAGCCGAACTGCGCGCCTATGTCGCCGACCGGCGAAGCGGTGGACTCGCCAATAGCTCGACCGCGCGAGAATTGTCGGCGGTGCGCGCATTTCTTGCCTACGCGGCCGAGCGCGGGAGCGGCACCAGGGTCACGGTGAAGGGGCCTCGCGTGAAGCGGGGCGTGCCACGCCCCGTCGCGCCGCGCGACGCCCTTGCGCTTGCGCACGATGCGGCGGAAGCCGTCGACACACCCTGGATTGCCGCACGAGATCTAGCCGTGCTGCTGCTGCTTTACGGGGCGGGTTTGCGCATAGGCGAGGCTGTCAGCCTGAGCGGCGCGATCCTGCCGATCGGCTCGGCGATCAGCGTTACCGGTAAGCGCGGCAAGACCCGGATCGTGCCCATCATCCCGCCGGTCGCCGCTGCGATTGAGGATTATGTGCGGCAATGTCCCTGGGCGCCCGCCCGCGATATGCCGCTATTTCGTGGCGCTCGGGGAGGCCCGCTTTCGGCCGATCTCGTCCGGCGCGCCGTTCGTGGCGCGCGCGGCAGGCTTGGCCTTGGCGAGCGGACGACTCCGCACGCGCTTCGCCACAGCTTTGCGACGCACCTGCTGGGGCGGGGCGCCGATCTCCGGTCGTTGCAGGAGCTGCTCGGCCATGCCAGCCTATCCTCGACGCAGGTCTACACCGCCGTCGATGCCGCGCACCTGCTGGATATCTACCGGACAGCGCATCCTCGGGCGGGTGGTTAGCGGCCGCGCAGCTTCGTTTCGATCGCATCCCAGATCAATGCGGGCGTGTCGGTTCCATTGAACTTGTCGATCGCGACGATGCCGGTAGGGGAGGTGACGTTGATCTCGGTGAGATAGCCAGCGATCACGTCGATACCGACGAAGAGCAGGCCGCGCCGTGCAAGCTCCGGGCCGAGCGCATCACAGATTTCCTGCTCGCGCGAGGAAAGTTCGGTCGCCTCCGCTCGGCCGCCGGCGGCCAGGTTGGACCGGATCTCGCCTTCCTTGGGCAGGCGATTGATCGCACCCGCGACCTTGCCGTCCACCAGAACGATCCGCTTATCGCCTTTCGCGACGTCCGGCAGAAATGCTTGGACCATGAACGGCTCGCGCCATACCTGACCGAACAGTTCCGTCAGCGCCGCGAGATTGGCGTCGTTGAGTCCGACATGGAACACGGCGCTGCCGGCATTGCCATAGAGCGGCTTCACCACAACCTCTCCGTGCTCGGTGTGAAAGGCGCGAGCCTCCTCCAGCCGGCGCGTGATCATCGTCGGCGGCATGAAACGCGCATAATCGAGCACGAACAGCTTCTCGGGTGCGTTGCGCACCGAGGCGGGATCATTCACGACCAACGTACGATCACTGATCCGCTCGAGCAGATGCGTCGCGGTAATATAGGCGAGGTCGAACGGCGGATCCTGCCGCATCAGGACGACGTCGACATCCTCGGCCAGATCGAGCGTCCGTGCCTCGCCAAACGCATGATGCTCGCCTGCGACACGCTGGACTGTAAGCAAGCGGGCAGGCGCCGTGACACGGCCGTCACGATAGGTGAGGTCGCCCGCCTGATAATGCCAGAGCCGATGTCCGCGCACTTGAGCGGCCAGCATTACAGCAAAGGTCGAATCGCCCGCGATGTTGATCGTCTCGATCGGGTCCATCTGAACGGCAACGTTGAGCGGCATCTTCGAACTCCTCGAAATTGCCCGTAAGCGCCCTCCTGGCGCTTGTCACCCGTGCCAGACATTTTTGAGATGGCGGGGCAGGCCTCCCGATCCGATAAGGATCACATCGATTCGAACCGTTTCGCCACGATTTGCGAAACGCGAGATCAGCGCCTCGGCAGCGCGCGCAACCCGCGTCAGCCGGTGACGATCGACGGCCAATGAAAGGTCTTCGTGATTATGGCGCGTCTTGACCTCGACGAACGCGACGGTTCGGCCTCGCCTCACCACGAGATCCACTTCGCCGACCGGCGTCCGTAGCCGGCGGGCGACGATTCGCCAGCCGTGGACGCGCAGCCACCAAGCCGCGATGGTCTCGGCGCGCCGTCCCCGACGTTCGGCCTCGGCGCGATTCAATCGGATTCCTTAAGTATCAGAGCGCGCGCGTACAGCTCACGGCGCGGCAGTCCGGTCGTTCTGGCAACCTCGGTCGCGGCTTTGGCTACCGACAAATGTTCCAGTGCCGTACGAAGCAACGTGTCCGCATCATCCTGCCCGACGGCTGGCGGCTCGCCGTCGATCGGCGGAGCCACGACGACGACGATTTCGCCTTTTGGCGGTGCCTTCGCATAGCGGGCGGCAAGCGTGTTGAGCGTGCCCGTGACGGTCTCTTCGAACGCTTTGCTGATTTCCCGCGCGACCACCGCGTCGCGACCGCCGAGAATCGCCGCGAGCGCTGCCAACGTCGCGGCCAAACGATGACCGGATTCGTAGAAGATCAGCGTGGCCCTGACTCCGCCAAGCTCAGCGATGGTCTCCTCCCTTGCCTTCGCCTTGGCCGGCAGGAAGCCCGCGAACAGGAAGCGGTCGGTCGGCAATCCCGCTAACGTTAGTGCCGCTATCGCGGCGCAAGGGCCTGGAATGGTCGTGACGGCATGGCCTGCTCCGCGCGCATCGCGAACCAGCTTGTAGCCGGGATCGGATATTAATGGCGTGCCGGCGTCGGAGACGAGCGCAACCGCTTTGTCCGCCATCTCCGCGAGCAGGCGGGGCCGGATCTGGTCGGCATTGTGGTCGTGATAGGGCAGCATCGGGCGCTTAATGCCGAGATGGTGAAGCAGCTTGCCGGTCACCCGACTATCTTCGACCGCGATCAGATCGGCTTTACCGAGAATCTCAACCGCGCGATGCGAAAGATCGGACAAGTTGCCGATCGGCGTCGCCACGATGTAGAGGCCGGGGTTAAGATCGGAGTCGCGTATTTCTTTCATAGGATGGATGTCATGGCAGAGGCACGGGTAGAGCCGCAACCGAAGCGTGGATGGCTGCGGGCCATCGGGTTGGCGGCAACGCTGCTGGTTGCCGGATGCCAGGGAGCGATCCCTAAAGGGCGCGTGCCGGCGCCGGCTGCACCGCCACCGCCGCCGATCACCTCGGGCTTGCCCGAGGATCAGGCGCGTCACCGCATCGCCCTGCTGGTGCCTCTGAGCGGGCCGGATTCGGCCGTGGGCCAATCCATCGCGAACGCCGCCAATCTTGCGCTGATCGATACCGGCGGCAAGAAGGTGCGGATGACCACCTATGACACTGGAGGCGGTGCCGTGGCCGCTGCCCAGCGCGCTGTGGCGGACGGCAACAAGCTTTTTTTGGGGCCGTTGCTTTCGGCTGATGCGCGAGCGATCGCTCCAGTTGCAGCGCGGGCTGGTATACCAATCGTCAGCTTTTCCAATGATTCCAGCATTGCGGGAAACGGCGTCTATGTACTTGGATTCGTGCCGGATCAATCGATCCGCCGGGTCGTCGAATATGCCCATTCGCGCGGTATCACGAAATTCGCGGGGCTGATGCCAAGCGGCCTCTATGGGCGCAATGCGTCTACTGTATTCATCAAAAGCGTCGAGGCGGCTGGAGGCAAGGTTGTCGCGATGAAGAATTATGACCGCGATCCCAAGTCGGTGAACGTCGCGGCGCGCACGCTCGGCCTCAACCAGCCCTATGAAGCCATCCTGATTGCCGATGGAGGGCGCATCGCCGCAGTCGCCACCCCTGCGATTCGCAAGGGGCCGTCGCCGGATGCACGCGTCCTCGGCACGGAACTCTGGAACGCGGATAACCTGGTGGCGCGTTCGCCATCGCTCCAGGGTGCCTGGTATGCGGCCGTGTCCGATAGCCTCTATCGACAGCTCGCCGGGAAATATCGGGTCCGCTACGGCAAGGAACCGTTCCGCCTCGCGAGCATGGGATATGATGCCGTGCTGCTGACCGTTCGGATCGCGGCGGAGTGGAAGGTTGGCGCCCCGTTCCCCATTAACGAACTTGAAGATCGGGGTGGCTTCTCGGGCATCGACGGCGCGTTCCGCTTCGGTAGCAACAACATCGCGGAGCGAGCGCTGGAGGTCTATGAGGTGCGTGCCGGGGGTGGAAGCGTCGTCTCGCCAGCACCGCGTGGTTTCACCAACTAAACGACAATCTCTCGCAGAATTCCGTCAAGCACCGATAGACCGGCGCGCGTTGCCGAGATGCGGTCGGCATATCGTCTGACGATGCCGACCTTTTCGAGCTTCTCGAAAGACTTCCAGTTGATGTGAGCAGCGAGCTCGTCGCGCGCTATATCCATGCCCTCGGTCAGACGAAGCCCCATCAGTATCGCTTCATAGGCCTTGTCCTTTGAGCTCAGAACATCCTCTGATTGGAGACCGTTGCCGCGCGCATTGGTCGCCGAAATCCAGTTTTCCGGCTTTTTATGGCGCAACGTCGCAATCCCGTCGCGTCGTCCATGCGCGCCCGGCCCGACGCCCGCATAATCGCCGTAACGCCAATAGGTGAGATTGTGTCGGCTTTCCGCGCCGGGGCGGGCATGGTTTGAAATCTCATAGGCCGGCAGGCCCGCCGCGTCGGTTCGGTCTTGGGTCAGATCGAACAACCCGGCCGCCTCGTCCGTATCAAGCGGCACCAGCTTTCCCTGGCTGGCCAGCGTCGCGAAGCGTGTGCCGGGCTCGATGGTGAGCTGATAAAGCGAGAGATGTTCAGTGCCGAGGCCCAGGGCGCGGTCCAGATCGGCCGCCCATTGCGTTTCATCCTGATCGGGCAAGGCGTAGATCAGATCGAAGCTCACGCGTGTGAAGTGACGCTGAGCGATGTCGAGCGCCCGCAATCCTTCGGTCGCGCCATGGGCGCGACCGAGAAAAGCGAGCTTCGCATCGTCGAACGCCTGCAACCCGAGCGAGACGCGATTGATCCCCGCCCCCGCGAGATCGACGAAACGCCCGGCTTCGACTGAAGAGGGATTGGCTTCGAGCGTGATCTCGATGTCGTCGGTCGGTCGCCAGTGTCGGGTGGCCGCCTCGATCAGCGTCGCAACGGTCGCGGGTGGCATCAACGACGGGGTGCCGCCACCGAAGAAAATGGAGCCCAACTCGCGATCCGGCAGCAGGGCCGCTTCGTGCGCGAGATCGGCCAACAGCGCCTCCCGCCACGCAGCCTCGTCAATCTCCTCCCGGACATGGCTGTTGAAGTCGCAATAGGGGCATTTCGAGACGCAGAACGGCCAATGGATATAGAGCGCGAGCGGCTCGCTCACATCAGAAGACCGCCGTGACCAGCTTGCGGAATGCATCGGCGCGGTGGCTGATCGCATGCTTGGCATTCGGCTCCATCTCGCCGAAGCTGATGGCGTAGCCGAGCGGCTGGAAAATGGGATCATAGCCGAAGCCCTGTGCACCGCGTGGTGGCCAGACGATCAGCCCATCGACGCGGCCTTCGAAACTTTCGATATGACCGTCGGGCCAGCATAACGAGAGTGCACAGACAAAATGGGCGTCACGGCCTGCTTCCGGCCCCGCGCGCTCGAGATGTTCGTACACGAGCCGCATCGCCAGCCCGAAATCCTTTCTCTCCCCGGCCCAGCGCGCCGAATAGATACCGGGCTCACCCCCCAGCGCTTCGACCGCGAGGCCACTGTCATCCGCAAGGGCCGGCAGCCCCGAAAGGTCCGCTGCGCTGCGCGCCTTCAACTCCGCATTGGCGATGAACGTGGTGCCGGTCTCGGCTGGTTCAGGGAGGCCAAGCGATCGGGCTGATACCGGATCGATGCCATATGGTTCGAGCAAAGCGCGAATCTCGCGCACCTTGCCTTCATTGTGACTGGCGATGACGAGTTTGCCGGGAGCCAGCTTGCGGTGCGGGATGTCGGTTTCGTTCATCGACCCGTTGCAACGCGCTGCGCGACGAAAATCTCCCCGCACCCAATCCGCGCCAGCCGCAACAGGCGCAGTAGCGCCTCCTCGTCATAGGTCGCGCCCTCGGCGGTCGCCTGCGCCTCGGCGATCTGCCCTTTGCCGGTCAGCACGAAATTGGCGTCGGCATGGGCATTCGAGTCTTCGATATAATCGAGATCGAGAACGGGGGTGCCTTCATAGATTCCGCACGAGATTGCTGCGATCTGATCGACGATCGGGTCGTCGGTCAGCACGCCGGCAGCCAGCAGTTTGTCGACCGCAATGCGAAGTGCAACCCAACCGCCCGAGATCGAGGCCGTACGAGTGCCGCCGTCGGCCTGGAGCACGTCGCAATCGATCGTGATCTGGCGCTCACCGAGCTTGGCCATGTCCACCACCGCGCGTAACGAGCGGCCGATAAGGCGCTGAATTTCCTGAGTTCTGCCCGATTGTTTGCCTTTCGCGGCCTCGCGGTTTCCACGCGTGTGGGTAGCGCGGGGTAGCATGCCGTATTCGGCGGTGACCCAACCCTGGCCCTTGCCGCGCAGGAACGGCGGCACGCGCTCCTCGACGGATGCGGTAACAAGCACCCTCGTGTCGCCGAATCCGATCAGGCAGCTTCCTTCAGCATGGACCGTGTAGCCGGTGTCGATTGTGATCGGGCGCATCTGATCGGGCGCGCGGCCGGATGGGCGCATCAGGCAAGATCCTCGTAAAATTGACGTTGGGCAGCGCCATAGCGAGCCAATGACGGCCGCGCCAGCCCGAGGATGACGCGCGCTTGCGCAATGACTACATAAGCCGGATGGGGACGCCTCCGATCACTGACCTGTCCAGCCGCGCGCGCGATGTCTTCCGCGTGGTGGTCGAAAGTTATCTGGGTTCCGGCGCACCGGTCGGTTCGCGCACGATATCGAAGCTGGCTGGCCTCAATCTTTCCCCTGCATCGATCCGCAATGTCATGCAGGATCTTGAGGAAATCGGTCTTTTATCGAGCCCGCACACTTCGGCTGGTCGCATGCCGACCGAAACGGGCCTGCGCCTCTTCGTGGACGGCATGATGCAATCGGCAGAGCCCTCGCTCGAGGAGCAGGCTGCAATCGAATCGCGTCTTTCGGGCGGCGGTTCGGTGGAAGGTGCGTTGGCCGAGGCGTCGGCCGTGCTTTCCGGCTTGTCCGCCTGCGCCGGCATCGTGATGGTTCCGCGCGGCGAAGCCGTGCTGCGCCAGTTCGCCTTTGCGCCACTCTCGCATGATCAGGCGCTGGCGATCCTCGTGGGGGAGGACGGTTCCGTAGAGAACCGAATCGTCCGGCTGCCACCCAATACCACTCCGTCGATGCTGGCCGAGGCAGCCAACTATATGAATGACAGGCTGGCGGGGCTGTCTCTGGCCCATGCCCAGGCCCGGCTGGGAGAGGAAATTCGGAACGGCAGGGCGGCATTGGACGAGGCCGCGCAGGATCTTGTCGCGCGCGGACTCGCTGTCTGGACGCACGATGGCGCCGCGCGTCCTGTTCTCATCGTGCGCGGCCAGGCCAATCTGCTCGACGCTGCCGCCGCGGCCGATCTCGAGCGGGTCCGCCAGTTGCTCGACGAACTGGAGAGCAAGGAGGAGATCGCGCGCCTGCTTGACGGCGCGCGCGCGGGCGCCGCGACCAAAATCTTCATTGGATCGGAAAACAAGCTCTTCTCGCTGTCCGGTTCTTCGGTCATAGCGGCCCCCTATCGTGGGGGGGGCGGCCGCGTGGTCGGCGTGGTCGGCGTGATCGGGCCAACCCGGTTGAACTACGCACGGATCGTTCCCATGGTGGATTTCACGGCACAGACACTGACCAGGTTGATGACATGAGCGAAGACAAGACGAACCAGCCCGAAACCGGCAACGGCGCACCTGAAGATACGCTGACGACCGAGCAGCTCGAAAGGGGGCAGGATGATGCCTTCACGGCACTGCAAGCGGAGATCGAAGACCTGCGCAACAAGGCGCTCTATGCGCAGGCCGAGACGCAGAACGTTCGCCGCCGGCTGGAAAAGGAGAAGTCCGACGCCATGGCCTATGCGGGCACGTCACTTGCGCGCGATATGCTTTCGGTTGCCGACAACCTCGCGCGCGCGCTGTCTTCGATTCCGGCCGATCTGCGTGACGACGAGAAACTCAAACCGGTAGTCACCGGCATCGAGATGACCGCGCGCGAACTCGAGAACGTGTTCCAGCGCAACGGCATCACCAAGATCGTCGCGATGGGCGAGACGCTCGATCCCAACCGCCATCAGGCCATGATCGAATTGGAACGCTCCGATGCCCCCTCCGGCACGATCGTCGAGGAGATGCAGGCGGGCTATATGATCAAGGATCGCCTGCTGCGTCCTGCGCTGGTGGGCGTGGCGAAAGCTCCAGCCGTGAAGGTCGACATCGAGGCCTGAATCAGGCCTCATTTTTCGTAATTTCACACTGCGAGTAGGCTCACGGTCGGCTGTGCGCCGTGGCCAGACAATTGTTACGCCTTCGCAACTTACATTGTTGCAAATAAGTAACAGTTCTCGGAAATCTTAAGGCAAGATGAACCGCGCCCTCTTTCCGGGGTTGCGTTGCAAGGGTGTTTACACTGATGACAGTCGGTATTGACACTTGTGAAGGTTTTTAGAGGAAACTCAAAAGGCCTTTGCTGTAACATATCCAGAGAAGGGACTGGAGCATGCTGACATCATCCGAAATTCGGAATTCGCGTGGAGGCGCTGCATTTGCGGCGATCGTCATGAGCCTTGCGAGCGTTTCTGCGAGAGCGCAGGATGCGCAGCCGGCCACTCCCGCGGATGCTGCGCAAAGCAACGAAAACATTATCATTGTCACCGGTTCGCGCATCGCGCGTCCCGAGTTGACGGCATCGATCCCGGTCGCCGTAGTCAGTGCGCAGACGATCGAGAACAAGGGGCAGACCAACGCCCTCGACGCCATTCGCGACATTCCGATCGCGGGTCAGTCGCTCGACAAGTCCGCATCCAACTTCTCGAACTTCGATAACGGCATCTCGACCGTCAATTTGCGAAACCTCGGCACCTCACGAACACTGGTGCTGATCAATGGTCGCCGCAGCGTCGGTACGCCGGGCGACAGCGCCGTTGACCTTAACAACATCGCTCCCGATCTGATCGACCATATCGAAATCGCCACCGGCGGCACTTCCGCAGTCTACGGTTCGGACGCGGTCGCCGGCGTTGTAAACATCATTCTCAAGAAACAGCTCGATGGCGTGCAGCTTCACCTGCAGGGTGGCATCTCGGGTCGCGGGGACGCTGGCAACGAGCTGGCCGCCGTCACCGCCGGCAAGACCTTCGCCGATAGCCGCGGCCATGTTGTCGCCAATTTCACCTACACCAACGACGACCCGCTGTTCGCGCGCAATCGCGCCTATTCGAGGGTCGACGTTCCCAACAAGAGCTCGTACGCAGCCCAGGGTTTGTTCGACACGGGTTTCTATCCCAATGGCGGCCCCTCTTTCAGCCCGGCCGCCGGGACGACTTACACCTTCGACACCGCGAATGCGGTCAAGCTCTACCAAGGTTCCGCGATCGACGGCTACAATCGCAACGGCGATCGCCTGCTCACGACGCCGAGCCAGCGCTACCTGGGCTCGATCCAGGCCGACTATGAGTTCAGTTCCGCTGTGAAGCTGTTCGGCGAATTCACCTATACGAAAACCAAGGTCCGCTCGATCATCGAGCCGTTGGCGGTGGACGACCAGGGCACGCAAGGCCAGTCCGTCTATAATTTCGACGGTTCCCCGTTCAGCGGCATTCCGGCCACCAATCCGCTGGTGCCGGCCGCGATCCGCGATGCCGCGATCGGCAACGGTTCCGATGTGATCTACTTCCGCAGGCGCTCGAACGGGATCTTCGACCGCAGCGCGAGCAGCGACCGCAAATACTGGCGCGGCGTTGTCGGGCTGAGGGGCGATATCGGTTCGAAATGGACATACGAAGCCTATTACGAACGCAGTCGGGTCAAGGATCATACGACCGCCGAGGCGATCATGGCGAACAACTACGGCGCGGCGCTACAGGCGACGACCGTCAATGGCCAGGTCGTCTGTGCCGATCCGGTTGCACGAGCGGCCGGCTGCGTGCCAATCGATATCTTTGGTTTCAATACCGTCACCCCAGCGATGGTCAAATGGCTCTCCACCTACACGGGTCAGGGTGCGCTTGTGCCTGGCGCTGCGCCCGGCGACACGGTCGTCAACGACCTGCAGCGTACGGGCACGCAGGACGTAGCGGCGATCAACCTTGCCGGTCCCTTGTTCGATCTGCCCGCCGGCGCGGTGCAGATCGCGGTGGGCGCCGAGTATCATCGCGAGAAATCGGTGCAGATCTATGACCCGTTTACCCAATCCGGCTGGAGCTCAACCCAGCAGGCGGCCAACACGGTGGGCAAGTACAATTCCAAAGAAGTCTACGGCGAAATTAATGTCCCGCTGCTGCGCGATGTCCCGCTCGCTCGGGAGTTGAGCCTCGAAGCGGCAGCTCGCTATGCGGACTATTCAACGGTTGGTGGCTTCGTGTCGTACAAGTTCGGCGGCGCCTATGCACCGTCGTCGGATATCCGGTTCCGTGCGGTCTATGCCCGCGCGGTTCGTGCGCCCAACGTCAACGAACTATATTCGGGCAAGGCCAATACCGCGCCTGCGGTGGTCGATCCATGCGACCAGAACGGCGGCAACGGAGACGATCCGATCGAGGGCGGCCCGCTGCCGCTGCCGGCCGCCTGCGCAGCCATCCCGGGTATCGCCAATTATCTGCTGACGCATCCCAACTTTACCTACTCGCTGGCCCAGATCCAGACGATCAACGGCACCATCGGCGGCAACCTGGCACTTGACGCCGAATCGACCAACACGTTCACCGCCGGCGCGACCATCACGCCGAGCTTCCTGCGCGGCTTCGATCTTTCGGTCGATTACTACCAGATTAAGGTCAAAAACGCGATCACCCAGGTCGACTTCCAAGATTCGGTCACCCAATGCGTCGAAACGGGCGATCCGAATTTCTGCAACAACGTCACCCGAGATCCCGCCACCGGGATCATCAAGTCTGTCGACGCGATCTTCCTCAACGGGGCGTCCTACAAGGTCGCCGGGATCGACACGCAGGTGCATTACATGTTCAAGCCACAGGTCTTCGGTCCTGACGAGCGTGTCGACCTCAGCGTGTTCTGGAACCACAAGTTCAAGCAGGACAAGACGCCGTTCGCCGGTGCCTTCGTCAGCCACCAGTTGGGTGAGGCCGATATCTACAGCACCAGCCAAAACATCGGCACCGGCTTCAAAGATCAGGTGACGTTCAACGCTTCTTATCAGATCGGGCCGGCCACCCTGGCCTACACGTTCCGTTACTTCAGCCCGGTCGTGACGAGCACCGACGGCGATCATATTCCGTCCTACACCTATCACGATCTTCAAGCGAAGTTCGCGGTCGGCGAGGATAAGGGTTACGAGTTCTACGTCGGCATAATCAACCTGCTCGACAAGCAGCCGCCCGTGGTCTCCGACCTCACTAATCAATGGCCGGGCACGAACACCGTTGCCAGCACCTACGATCTGCTCGGTCGCCGGTTCTATGCGGGGGTTAGGGCGAAGTTTTAAGCCCGCCTGGCAGAACGGGGAGGGCGGCATCTAAAGGGACGCCGCCCTTTTTGTTTTCGAGCACAACCACGTTCGTCGCCCGGAACAAGTTCAGCATGACGGAATTGGAGCAAGGCCCCTCAATCCACTCCGATCGCCAGCCCGCCATCGCCCTCGTCGATCGAAACTGTGCTGCCGTCCAGGATTTCTCCCTTTAACAGTGCCTCCGCGAGCGGGTCCTGCAGATATTTCTGCACCGCGCGCTTGAGGGGCCTCGCGCCGTAAACGGGATCGTAGCCAACGCGGCCCAGCCAGTTCCTTGCGCCGTCGCTTAGCTCCAGGCTGATCTTGCGATCCTTGAGCAGCTTCGCGACCCGGCCGACCTGGATGTCGACGATCGGGCCCATATGCGCCTGGCCGAGCCGGTGGAACAGGATGATCTCGTCCAGCCGGTTGAGGAACTCCGGCCGGAAATGCGAGCGGACGACTTCCATCACCTGCGGCTCGGCCTTCTCGACATCCTCGTCCTCACCGAGATTGGCGAGATACTGGCTGCCCAGGTTCGAGGTCAGGATGATCAGCGTGTTCGAGAAATCGACCGTGCGGCCCTGGCCATCGGTCAGCCGCCCGTCATCGAGCACCTGCAGGAGCACGTTGAACACGTCGTTGTGCGCTTTCTCGACCTCGTCGAACAGTACGACCTGATAGGGCCTACGCCGCACCGCCTCGGTCAGCACGCCGCCTTCCTCATAGCCGACATAGCCCGGAGGCGCACCGATCAGGCGGGCGACGCTATGTTTCTCCATGAACTCGCTCATGTCGATGCGGACCATCGCGCTGTCGTCATCGAACAGGAAGCCGGCGAGCGCCTTGGTCAATTCGGTCTTGCCGACGCCGGTCGGGCCGAGGAACAGGAACGAGCCGAGCGGCCTGTTCGGATCCTGCAGGCCCGCACGGGCGCGACGGACGGCGCGGCTGACGGCCTCGACCGCCTGGGACTGGCCGATCACGCGCTTGCCGATCTCCTGCTCCATCTGGAGCAGCTTCTCGCGCTCGCCTTCCAGCATCTTGTCGACCGGCACGCCCGTCCAGCGCGAGACGACCGACGCGATGTCCTCCGCGGTCACTTCCTCGCGCAACATTGCGCCTGCTGACGCAGCTTCCGCATCGCTAAGCTGCTTTTCCAATTGCGGAATTGTGCCGTAGCTAAGCTCCCCGGCGCGAGCGAGATCGCCGCGCCGCTGCGCCTGTTCGAGTTCAAGGCGGGCCGCGTCGAGCTGTTCCTTGAGCTTGGCCTCGGCCTGGATCTTGTCCTTCTCCGCCTGCCAGCGCTGGGTCAGTTCCGCTGACTGCTGCTCGAGATCGGCGAGATCCTTTTCGAGGTTGGCGAGACGGTCCTTGGAAGCGGCATCGCTCTCCTTCTTCAGCGCCTCGCGTTCGATCTTGAGCTGGATGATACGCCGGTCGAGATTCTCGATCTCCTCGGGCTTGGATTCCACCTCCATGCGCAGGCGCGAAGCGGCCTCGTCCATCAGGTCGATCGCCTTGTCCGGCAGGAAGCGGTCGGTGATGTAGCGATTGCTGAGCGTCGCCGCAGCGACGATCGCGCCGTCCGTGATGCGCACGCCGTGGTGCAGCTCATATTTTTCCTTGAGCCCACGCAGGATCGAGATCGAATCCTCGACCGTCGGTTCACCCACGAATACCGGCTGGAAGCGCCGCTCCAGCGCGGCATCCTTTTCGACATATTTGCGATATTCATCGAGGGTGGTGGCACCGATGCAGTGCAGCTCGCCGCGTGCGAGGGCGGGCTTCAGCAGGTTGGAGGCGTCCATGGCGCCGTCGGTCTTCCCGGCACCGACGAGGGTGTGCATCTCGTCGATGAACAGGATGATCTCGCCTTCCTGCGCCTTTACCTCGTCGAGCACGCCCTTGAGGCGCTCTTCGAACTCGCCGCGATATTTGGCGCCGGCGATGAGACTACCCATGTCGAGCGACATCAAAGTGCGGTCCTTGATGCCGTCGGGCACGTCGCCATTGGCGATGCGCAGCGCAAGACCCTCGACGATCGCGGTCTTGCCAACGCCCGGCTCGCCGATGAGGACGGGATTGTTCTTGGTGCGCCGCGCGAGCACCTGGATGGTGCGGCGGATCTCCTCGTCGCGGCCGATCACCGGATCGAGCTTGCCGTCGCGCGCGCGCTGGGTGAGGTCTACGGCATATTTCTTGAGCGCGTCGTAGCGATCCTCGGCGCTAGCGGTATCGGCGCTGCGGCCGCCGCGAAGCTGCTCTATCGCCGTATTCAGCATTTCGGGCTTGAGGCCAGCTTCCGCCAGCGCCTTGCCGGCCGCCGTCGTGGTGGCGAGGGTTAGGGCGAGCAGAAGCCGCTCGACCGTCACATAGGAATCGCCCGCCTTCTGAGCGATCTGTTCCGCCTGGTCGAGCACGCGCACAGCGTCATTGTCCAAGCCCGGCGGCTGGTTGGCGCCCGCGCCGGAAACCTGCGGGATTTTGGCCAGGCCCTGATCGGTTGCCCGCTGGGCCACGCCCGCATCGCCACCAGACGCCTTGATCAGCCCGGCGGCCATGCCCTGATCATCCTCAAGCAGGGCCTTCAGCAGATGCTCGGGCGCTATCCGCTGATGATTCATGCGGATTGCCACGGTCTGCGCCGACTGGAGAAAGCCCTTGGCGCGATCGGTGAATTTGTTGAGGTCCATTCCTACACTCGTCCCTTCCGCCCCGCATATGGTGTTGCATTTTCGCAACACAAGACTCTTGCGTTCGATAAATCCAGTTGCTTGGTAAAGGGTTCCCGGAGGAGTATGATTACGCAACGTTACGGAGGCGACTCATGGCCCTGATCGACTGGCGGATGCGCGGTCCGGAAATCGCCAATTGTAATTGCGCATGGGGGTGCCCCTGCCAATTCAATGCGTTGCCTACGCATGGGGATTGTCGCGCGATGACGGCGATGCGGATCGACGAAGGGTGGTTCGGAGATTTGTCGCTCGTCGGCTTGCGATGGGCAGGCATGTTCGCTTGGCCTGGCCCTATTCATCACGGGGGCGGGGAAGCGCTTGTCGTGATCGACGAAAGGGCAAGCGAGGCGCAGCGTACCGCATTGCTCACAATCCTTTCGGGACAGGAAACCGAGCCGGGCGCAACTATTTTTAATGTCTTCGCAACCGTTATCGAGACCCATCATCGACCATTGTTTCTGCCGATCGAATTCGAGCTTGATATCGAACGACGGCGGGGCTTTGTCGTCGTTCCCGGCGTCATGGATACCCGGATCGAGCCGATCACCAATCCGGTAACGGGCGCGGAGCATAGCGCCAAGGTAGTGCTGCCCGACGGCTTCGAATATCGCGAAGCGGAATATTGCAGCGGTGCGACGCGCGCGAAGGGTGCAGTGGACCTGGATTGGGCGGGAACGCACGCTCATGTCGCGACACTTGATCTTTCCACGCATGGAGCAGCTTGAGCCGGCGAGGGTCACGTTGTTGAGGAGTACTCTGCAGCGCGATCAATGGATCATATTGGTGTGCCTCGTCACCGTCTGTGCGATCGCCTGGTGGTGGCTGCTCGATATGTCGAGCCGTGCTTCGACCGCCGGCATGGACGCCATGGACATGGGTGGGATGGACATGACGAAGATGGCCATGCCGGCCGAGCCGCCATTGTTCGCGACCTTCCTGATGTGGTTCGTGATGATGGTTGCGATGATGGTGCCTTCGGCGGCGCCGATGATCCTGATCTACGAGCGCTTTGCCGAGAGCACGCGAAAGGCTGGCGGTGCATTGATGCCGACGGCGTTGTTCGCGCTTCTCTATCTCGCTGTATGGGCTGTCTTTTCCCTCGCCGCTACGATCGCGCAGATCCTTCTTTCACGCGCCGGATTAATCGACGCCACGAGCCTGGCGATCGGCGGCAGACACATCGCCGGCGGATTGTTGATCGCGGCGGCGCTCTATCAGTTGAGCCCCATCAAACGGTCCTGCCTGGAAAACTGCCGGTCGCCGTTCAGTTTCCTGAGACGCGAATGGGGGCCAGGCTGGCGCGCTGCCGCGCGACTGGGCATCAAGCATGGTATCTATTGCGTCGGCTGCTGTTGGCTGCTTATGAGCCTTCTGTTCGTGGGCGGCGTCATGAACCTAGCCTGGGTCGCCATTCTGGCGGTCATCATATTGGTGGAAAAGGTGGCGCCGTTGCCCCACGTTACGCGTGTCGCGGCGGCGGGAGGCGCTTTGTTCGCCGGGATATATCTGCTGCTTTTCTGACAGATCACTTTTAAGGGAATGTCCGGGCGACTATTCATCTCGGCGCAAGGCGGGTTGAGTAGGGCAGGGCGGTCGGCCGTTAGGAGAAGTTGATGCGTTATCGTCAGGTTCTGTCTGTCTTCCTCGCCGCCGCCGCAGGAGCGGGTTTCGCTTCCCCGCCAATCGCCGCAAAGCCCTCAGTAGCGGTTAGCTCGTCGGAGCCGGTTCCCGTCAACGATCTCGTGGCGAGGGTGGATATCCCACATGAGCAGTTCACCCTGCCTAATGGTCTGCGCGTGATCGTCCATACAGATCGCAAGGCGCCGGTGGTTGCCGTCTCGGTCTGGTATCATGTCGGTTCAAAAGACGAACCTGCCGGCAAGACCGGCTTTGCGCATCTGTTCGAGCATCTGATGTTCAACGGCTCGGAAAATGCCCCTGGCGACTATTTCGAGCCGATGCAGCAGATTGGCGCGACCGACATGAACGGTACGACCTGGTTCGATCGAACCAACTATTTCGAAACGGTTCCAACTGGCGCGCTGGAGACCGCGCTGTTCCTTGAGAGCGATCGGATGGGCTGGTTGCTCGGTGCGGTGACCCAGGAAAAGCTCGATAACCAACGCGGCGTCGTTCAAAACGAAAAGCGCCAAGGTGACAATCAGCCCTACGGCTTGGTCGAATATGCTCAGCTTGAGGCACTTTTTCCCGACGGCCATCCCTATCACCATTCGACGATCGGTTCGATGGCTGATCTCGACGCGGCGAGTCTCGAGGACGTAAAGAACTGGTTCCGTGCCAAATATGGGCCGAACAATGCCGTACTGGTATTGGCTGGCGACATCGACCTTCCGACCGCTCAGCGGCTCGTCATCAAATATTTTGGCAATATTCCCCGTGGACCGGATGTGACTCCGGCCGCCGCCTCGCCGCCGAGCCTGCCGGCGCCGAAATCCGAAACGATGAAGGATCATGTTGCAGCCGTAAGGCTATACCGAAACTGGGTGGTGCCTGGTTTGACTGATCCCGAACTCGTGCCGCTGGATGTCTTTGCGAATGTGCTTGGCGGTCTCGCCAGTTCGCGGCTCGACAATGCGTTGGTCCGGCAGGAAAAGACGGCCGTCGCGGTATCCGCCAGCATTCAGCCGTTCGAGCGGGTGAGTCTCTTCGAAATCACCGTGGACGTGAAGCCGAGTGTCGATCCCAAGGCGGTCGATGCGCGGCTCGACGCGATCCTCGCCGATTTGCTGAAGACCGGTCCCACGGTTGACGAAGTGCGTCGAGTGGCGACGCGCGAAGTTGCGGGTCGGATTGGCGGCCTTGAATCGGTCGGTGGTTTCGGCGGCAAGGCGGTCGCTCTGGCGGAAGGTGCGGTCTACGCGAACGATCCCGATTTCTACAAAAGACAGCTTGCTCAATATGCCTCTGCGACTCCGGATCAGGTCACGGCGGTGGCGCGCAAGTGGCTCTCACGTCCGGTCTATGCTCTCACCGTCGAGCCGGGCGAGCGATCGCCCTATGACGAGGCGAAGGCCAGCAAGGCGGGCGCCGCCACGCATCGCCCGGCCTTCTATCGCGATCCGGAGGCCCGGACACCGCCGCCGGCGCCAGCGCCGAAGGTGCCGATTGGTGTCGATCGTTCGAAGCTGCCGGAGGTCGCCGACATCAAGGATCTCGACTTCCCCGATGTGCAGCATGCGAAGCTGAGGAACGGCATCGACGTTGCCTATGTGCAGCGCAAGGGCGTACCGGTCACGCGGATCTCAGTCAGCTTCGATGCGGGCAATGCGGCCGATCCCAAAAACAAGCTTGGTCTGCAAGCGCTGACGCTTGCCCTTCTCGACGAAGGTACCAAGACGCGCACCTCGATCCAGATCGCTGAAGCGAAGGAACGGCTGGGCGCGTCAATCAGCGCCGGCGCCTCGATGGACCGCACGAGCGTCGGACTGAGCGCACTCACACCTAATCTTGCCGCTTCAGTCGACCTTCTCGCCGATATCATCCGGAATCCTGCCTTTGCGCCGGAAGAGGTCGAGCGGGTCCGCGGGCAGCAGCTCACCGGGATCGCGGCCGAAATGACCGAGCCGCGCTCTATCGCGATGCGAACGCTCCCGCCATTGCTCTACGGCACCGCCTATCCTTATGGCGTGCCGTTCACGGGCACCGGCGATCCGGCGGTGGTGAAGACCGTCACCCGCAACGACATGATCGCCTTCCACCAAAAATGGCTACGGCCCGACAATGCCCGCATCTTCGTGGTCAGTGATACGACGCTTGGCGATCTGTTGCCATCGCTCAATGCAAGCCTCGGCACTTGGAAGGCAACCGGTAAGCCGGGCAAGAAGGATTTTTCTGCAGCGATACCCGAGCCGCGGCCGCGTATCGTTCTGATCGACAGGCCCGGCTCGCCTCAATCGGTAATTCTCGGCGGACAGATCCTGCCAGTCAAGGGCCGTGAGGAGATCCTTGATCTGCTTTCCGCTAACGACGTGCTGGGCGGGAACTTCCTGTCGCGCATGAACATGGATTTGCGCGAGACGAAAGGCTGGGCCTATGGCGTGCGCAGTTCGGTCAATCGGGTTGCCGAGCGCGTGCCCTACATCGTCTATGCGCCGGTACAGGCGGACAAGACCGGCCCGTCAATAGCCGCGCTGATCGCCGACACCAGAGAGTTCCTGACAACCAGGGGCGTCACTCCAGCCGAGTTGGAGCGCACCGTCAACGGCAGCATTCGGGAGCTTCCCGGTAGTTTCGAGACCTCGGAGGACGTGCTCGGCGCGCTGGAGCGGAATGCGCTCTATGGTCGGCCGGATGACTATTATGACCATGTCACGACGCTCTATCGCAAGCAGACGGCTACTGATCTGGACAAGGTGGCACGAGGAGTGATTGACCCGTCAAAGATTCTGTGGGTTGTTGTCGGAGACGCCAAGGTCGTGCGGCCTCAGCTCGATGTGCTCGGGATGCCTGTCGAAACGATGACGGCCGAAGCTGCAGGCAAGGGAGCACAATGATGGCGAATGTGGACGGACAGTGGGAATGCATTACCCGGACACCAATGGGCCCTCAGGAATCGGTCCTGACGATCAGGAGCGATGGCTCAGCCTTTACAGGTAGCAATGTCAGTCCCCTCGGAAGCATTGAAATCGCTAATGGCAGGATCGATGGCGACACCCTTGCCTGGGAGATGGAGATTTCCTCGCCATTCGCGATGAAGCTTAGCGCACGGGCTACGGTTTCGGGCGATACAATTCAAGGAACGGTGGATGCAGGGGCGATGGGCTCGATGCCCATGAGTGGAACGCGCAAGGCCTGAAGCGGGTGGTCCCGGGCGGCGCCACTATTGGCTCCCGGAGAGCCCCGCTTTCCAGAAGCGCATACATCAAAAAGAGCCTAAAGAGACCAGACCCGACATCGCCACGCGAAGGAGTCTTGGGACGGAATACGGGACGCGGCGATCCGATTTCCATGATCGGACGGATTGCCAGGGATTAAAGGAGCACTCCATGACAGCAAGGATTGCCGAAACTTTCGATAAATATTTTGAGATGATAGTTTATGCCAATCGGCTGGCTGGGGAGCGTGCTTCCGAAGATGCTCTAAAGCTCGTACAGCTGCGGCGAGATTTATCCGCACTGACGGACGAGATGCAGCGGATCGTTTATAAAGTTTCCCAGGAATACCAGCTTACCGATACCCGATTTCCGCTCTTGGCGGAGCATCGTGCCATGTTCGCCGCTGAAAGGAGTGCTGTTTCAAACCACCAGTCAAACTGGACGGCCCCGGCGATGCAAAGGGACCGTGCCAGATACGAGGCGGATGTAAAAGCGCTCTTCAAGATGCATGAAGACAATCATCGATGGCGAAAGCAAGTTTTCGTACCGGCGCTGGAAAACTCCATCCGAAATAGACAAAGCAATTGAGACTGCGGAATTTGAACCGGATTACGCGATGGCGAGAATATGTGCTTCAATCTCGTTATTGCTTTCGATTGTTTCACGATGAATCCACGTGATGCATCTATGACGTCTCCGTGGGGCGATATCCCAATATTCGACGAGCGTGACAGCGACCTCCGGTGCGCTCCGCCTCGTGGATGGTAATTTGAACAGTTTCCACTCGCTCTGGATAAGCGAGCTTATTTCTCGCGGCTGAAGAAATCCCAAGGCTTTATCGTGAGCCGTATCATTACATGGAACGGGTCATTGCTATAGCCCAACAGATCCGACTGAACTCCGGGACCGGTTGTTCCCGTGCCTGGGTTCACCCCGAAGCCGGGCGTGAAGGCGTTTTCCACGCCCCACTGCGCGCGCAACTCGTTGGTCAAGTTCTTGCCGATCAGGGCAAGTTCCCAGCCGCGATCGTCGTTGAACAGGCGCAATTGCCCATCGAGAATGACCACGGAGCGTTGCCAGGCCTGCGGGATAAGTGCCGGCAGGGGATTTTGCCTGCCCGTGTATGTTGCGCCAAGCGATAGACCGATGCGCGTACCTCCAGACGTGACGGGAAGGTCGTAGTTGGCCGACAAATTACCGCTCCAATCGGGAGCCGCGCTTGTGGGACGTCCTCCGAGATTCTGATTTATCCCGCCAGTTGCAACGACATTGCCAAACGCATCGAGATTGCAGCCCGCGGCGATGGTCTGGCCCGTATAGCAGGGGGCCAGATAGTTTCCGTAACGGGCGTGGCCGTAATTCAGGGAGCCCGACAGATTGAACCCTGGAATCTGTCTCGGCGAATAATTCGCCGTGAGCTGGATTCCCCGGACCTTGGCAGAGGCGGCGTTACGCGTTGAAAAAGAAGCGGTTGACGGCTCAAATATATTAACCTGAAGATCTTTATAAGTATAAGTATATCCGGTCAGGTCAAATCGAAGCGCGCCATCGAGCAGGATACTCTTTACGCCACCTTCGAAACCGTTGACTGTTTCGTCGGCAAACGCCAGGTCGTCATCCGCATAAGGCGGAAGAGCCAATACATTGGCGCTGAACCCTCCCGATTTCGCACCTCTTTTATAGGTGAGGAAGACATTGATCTGCCGATCCGGACGCCAGCTCACCGCCAGTTCGGGCATGAAACGCTTTGAATGGACCGTATCTACAGGAAGATCAGTCGCGAACGCGTTCAGCGCGTTGCTAAAGAGCTTCATGTGCTTTTTTTCATCCGTGTAGCGAGCACCGGCGGAAATTTCGACCGATTGCATCGGTTTGTAGGTGAGCTGCCCAAAGGCCGAGTAAGTATGCGAGTCGAAATAAAAATCGCTACGCGGAAATATCGACTGAACGACTGTAACGGGGTTGTTGAGAGCGAAATCCCCCGATTGATAATAGAGACCGGCCATACCGTTGAATGGACCGTCCGACGAGGTGGTGAGCCGGAACTCCTGGCTGAATTGCTTCAGCGTGATATCGTTCACCGAGCCTATGCCTGGATATGGCGATAACGTGGAATTGCCGCGCTCGAATACGGTGTGTTTATAATATCCGGTGACCGAGTTTAGCGCCAGGATCTCGCTCATATCGTAGTTTATGTCGCCGACCGCTAAATATTGTTTGGTTTTGTTTATTGGTGAACCGTCCCCAAATCTCGGATCGCCCCCGACCGCAGCAGTGGCGGATTGCCCGAAAGGCAGAGCGGTTCGATCCAGCTTGCACGCGTATGCAATGCCCGGAACGTTGCCCGGATTTCCCGGAGCCGGCACACCGGCCGGACAGTAGAATAAGTGCGCGAAGCTATGCGTTGTCGAACCCCGATGGTCGAGAAATGCGCCTTTGAGCCGGATCGATAAGTCTTCGTTCGGCTCGAACTTAATGGTTCCACGAATTCCGGTATCCACCGTGTCGGGGCCGCGCCGATATTTCGGGGGGAGCAGGGGGCCATATATTGCGAGTAGCCCGGCAGGCGGAACGACAGTCGAATCCGTGAGCGCGTTGCGGAAAAAGCCCTTCTGATCATTGCGGTAAAGGGCGAGGCGAGCAGTCAGGCCATTCGCAAGCGGGCCGGACAGCACAGCTTCGGTCAGCCAGCCTCGCGACTCGAAGGTGTAACCGCCGCGCAGCATCGCATAGGGCTTGCTGGTTGGATTCGCCGAAACGACCGAGATGATGCCACCCGATGCGTTCTTCCCATAATATAGCGATTGCGGTCCTTGCAGAACCTCCACGCGCTCGAGATCGAACTGCCCAAAGCGAATGGCAAGACCATCGCTAATCGTCACGCCGTCAAGATTGAGCGCCACCGCTTGGTCGGTTCCTGCCGATGTCGCCGGCGAGCCGACTCCGCGCAGCGTGATAGAACCGCCGCTAAACCCTGTGTTGGTGACAATATTCAGCGAGGGTGTCGCGGCGGCAACATCACCAAGGCTTTGGATGTTCAGGCGATCAAGCTGGGTGCGCCCCATCGCGACGATGGCGACCGGCACGACAAGGTCGCTCTCGTTCCTCTTGCGCGCCGTGACAAGTATCTCATTTTCGCTAAGTCCTGCTGAGACGTCTCCAGGCCGATCATCCTGCGCATAAGAAATGGATGGAACAATGCCGCTTATTAATACCGACACAGAAACATGCAATAATAGATTGCTGCGTTTCATGTTTTCCTCCCCTGTTCGCCGCACGCGTCGCCGATTTAGAGAGATTTCATCCTCTCAACCGCTATATGCGGCCACTATTAAAAATTTTTACTTTTGACCCGTGCTCTCGTGGAAGCACGACTGTAGTGCGCAGCTTGCCCTCCTGGGCTCTTTCTGTCAAATGATTTTACAAATGTGCCCCGAGTCTTGTACAGGGAACGGCTTTCAAACCTCGTACATGACGGAACGCCACGACGCATCGAACGAGATGTTGCCGAACCAAAATGGCATTCTGGAGCATTCAGGAAATGCCGACCATTGCGATCTGCAGCGGCCGTCATATTGCAGAGAGTATCTATCCTGGGCAGCGGTCGTAAGACCGAGGATATAGTTCTTGTCAGGCCTTTTCGCTTACAACAGGACCCCAATCCAACTGGAGTATTCTTCGTAAGGATTGCGCATTATCAGATCCGATTCTGGAATAAAGCTCTCTTTCCAGATCATGGATAATGTCAATCGCCGCGTTCAGGATAAGGGCGCTCTCTTCGCGAAACGCGAGACGACGGCCTCTCTTGTCTTCCTCAACGTCGACAATATCGATCAGTCCGATCGCGGCGAGCTGACCGGAAACATGCCGAATAGCTTGCCTCGATAGCCGCATTCTCCTGGCAATCTCGATCGGGCGTTCCACGCCCGCCGAGATATACATCATCATCATCGACTGGGTCTTGTTCAGGTACGGCAAGCCACGCGCGGCGAGCACATTCTGGAGACCGTTATCGAACCAGTCCCACCCCTCGAGGAGACCGGACATGATATATAAATGCGCTAGGCGCACGCTCCGTGAAGGTCTCTGCGACATGATCGGCGCCAATTAGGTTAGCTGCGCATCACGCGCAAGTACAGCGTTCCACCGTCCTTCGTTCCTTCCTTCCGCGCCGGAAGCTCCTTGCGTGTATCGGTGCATTGTGTAAAATAATTTTACCTAATGGACCGCGCTGACGTAACGGCGGGAGAGGCTTCGTCGCACAGAATAAGATCTGTTTTTTGGAGATGGCTTATGTCGGTCGGTAACAGAACAGCGCAATTCGCGGACATTCCGGGGTTTCGCGGCGAAATTCTTGCGCATGGCGGCCGAGGGTATCCGGAGGCGCGTCAAATTTTCAACATGAGGAGCGATACGGTCAATCCATCGCTGATACTGAAGCCGAAAGATGAGGCTGACGTGGCGCATGTCATGAAACTGGCAGCCAGCTTGAAGCAGCCCGTGGGGCTTAGAAGTGGCGGCCATAATGTGGATGGCACTGCGATGATTGCTCCGGTCGTTCTCGACTTACGCAATCTGCGCGACACTCATGTCGACACCGAGCGGCGCCGGATCAAGGTCGGTGCAGGGATTATGCTTTGTGATCTCGATGCATTGTGTCAGGAGCATCGCTTGATCGTACCCACGGGGACGGTTGGGGCCACAGGCGTGGTGGGGCTTACCCTGGGCGGCGGCATCGGATTCAAGATGCGCCAACATGGCGCTACCGTGGACAACTTGGTGCGCTGCAGGGTTGTGACAGCTCAGGGCGAGATTGTTACGGCCAGTGCAGAGGAAAATCCCGACCTGTTCTGGGCACTTCGCGGCGCGGGCGCCAATTTCGGCGTCGTAACAGAACTTGAGTTTCAGGCTCACCCCTTCAACCCGATGGCGAACGTCGGAAGATTGATTTTCCCCGGCAATGAATATGCCGATGTGATGCTCAAGCTTGGCGCTTTCATGGAGGACGCGCCTCGCGAGATAGGTCTGGTGGCTGCCTTAACTCGGCCACCGCAATTCATGGGGCTCCCCAGTCGTGACCCCGTCTTGATGTTCGTGGTGGTAACAACTGGCGATCCAACGGATTTCGAAAGCTATATGTCAACGCTCGCCTCCTTTGGGACGGCTGTCGTTCAGGAAATCGAGCAGATGCCTTGGTCGCAAGCCAATACGATGCTTGAGGCTGGGGCTCCAACGGGTCTCAGGGCTTTCACGCGTGGTGGGTATTTCGGCAAGCCTGACAGAAGTACCTTTGAAGCACTGCATCGGCGCGGCCTTGAAAGCCCGGACCCAACAGGCGTCCATGCTTTTGCATTGGCTCTGACATATTTTGGCGGCGCGATTACCGAAGATTTCGATGAGGACGCGATGGCATTTTCTCGCGAGAACGGAACTGCTCTTCTGGAAATCATCAGCATCTGGGAGTCGCGCGATTTGGATCAACAGGCTCTGAATTGGGTGGATAAGACAATAGAAGCGGTACGATCCGATATCTTGCCGAACGGATATATAAATTTGACTTGCGACAATAGTCCGGAATGGGTTCGCCAGATATATGGCAAGACCTCGAAATATGAGAGGCTTGTTGCGGCCAAGGCCAAGTGGGATCCCGATAATTTGTTGAGATTCAATAGAAACATTTTGCCTGCATTAACATGAGCATCGGGTACCGAACGAACTGAACATTGCGGTGGACGCGAACGGCGCCGCTGTTGCCAGACAGGGCGGACGCTTCGCCCCGACGATATCCGATAAACCGCAGGCACGATTGCAAACTATTGCCCGATGCGGCCGCGAATGAGCTTGTCGGGACATTTGCGATGTCTGGAGGAGGCCCGACAAGCTCCCGAAAAAAACTGCTACCGATGTTCCCAAATCCGTGATCTTTAACGTTCTAACACGAGAACGACATGATAAGAAAAATACGGAGGGATATGCAATCGCGGGGACGCCTGTGCCTGGCTGGCGCACGTGTGGCGTTTCGGTTCGCTGGCCTGACATTCATGACGATTGTCATGTTGTCCGAAAGCAGAGCCAATGCGGATTCTCCCGCTTTTGAAATTCGGCCTTTTAACATTCCAGAATCCACGTTGAGTGCTGGCCTTGTTACGTTTGCAAACCAAGCCGGGGTGCAGCTTGTTGTAAATGCGGCGGAGATCAGCGGCTTGCGCGCTCATCAGGTCAAGGGAATATTAAGCCGGGACGAAGCGCTGCGGCGACTTATAGATGGAGCACCCGTCACGGTACGTTGGACGGACCTCAATACGGTGGCGATAAGAGCGACCCGTCTCATGCGCACTTCGCTCGATGTTCAAGCGCATTCGAAAGAGAGCCGGCCTTCCGCCGCAGTCGAAAATTCGAGTTCAATTGGACTGAACGAGATCCTGGTCACCGCGCGCAAAAAGGGGGAGAGCGATATCGCTGTGCCCATCGCCATCAAGGCCCTGGGAGCTGTCCAGATCGATCGGCACGGCATCCAAAATCTCAGCGATGTCGCTGCAATCACGCCCTCGCTCAACATCAGTACAAATTTCGGCAGTTTGGGAGGTGCGTTGACCCTGCGCGGGGTGGGTGCGTCGGCTTTCAATTCCGCCACTGATCAGGCGGTGGCACTCAACCTCGATGGCGTGACGGTAAGTAGTGGTGCTGCCGTCCGCTTCGCGCAGTTCGACATCGAACGCATCGAGATTCTGCAGGGCCCGCAATCGCTCTATTTCGGCAAGAACACGTCGGCCGGCATCATTTCGATCATTTCGGCGGATCCCCTCGACAGGCCATATGCGATGCTTCGTACGGGTTACGCCTTCCAAGCACATGGCCTTCTCACCGAGGCGGTACTGTCGGTACCGCTCGCGGATGGTTTGAGCACCCGTGTCGCCTTTTACCGGAATGACATGAAAGGCTATTTTCGTAACCCGTTCGCTTCATCGACGGTCGTGCCGTCCGCGACACAGGCGGCGCTGTTCGGCCCGTTGCCTCCCGCAAAATTTGCGCGAGCTCCGAACTCGCTGGACACCGGTATTCGTGGCACGCTCAAGTTCGAGCCTTCCGACATATTCTCAGTCCGCCTCAAGGGCAGCTATGTCACGCAGAAGGGAACCGCGAGCAACGCCGTTTCGCAGCTATATTATTGTCCCGCAGGGCTTCCATCTCCAGGCAATCCGGGCAATGTGCCCGGCATCGGCGAATGCAGACTCGACCGGCGCGCTGTTCCGCTTGGCCAAAACGCCACCGCGGCCCAGGGAGGAGATCGTCTCTTTCAAGACGGGCAACCCTATCAGGACAACTGGCAATATCTGCTGGTGGGTAATATCGACTATAACGTTACCGACGGGCTGACCGCGAACTCCGTCACTGGTTATTATAATCAGCAGATCAAGGATTCTGCCAATGCGACTTTTTCTCCCTATCCAGGCATAGGAACCGCAAATATAGTGAAGAGAGATGATTTTACTCAGGAAATTCGTCTCAGCACTAATCTCGATTCTCCTCTTAACGCCATGTTCGGCGTCTATTATCAATCTGGAAGTTTTTTCAATTCTATTCCACTGACCATTTTGAAGGCCATCGTACCACGATCGGACTATTATATAGATTCTCGGACTTACTCGGCCTTTGGTCAGCTTACTTACGATCTGCATAACCGGGCGATCGAGATTTCCGTCGGCGGCCGCTATACTGACGAAAAGAAGGATGTCAGGCTTTATAGTCATGCGCTAAATGCTTTTGCGACTGACCTGGGCGTCAATTCGGTACGTTCGAAGCGCTTCACGCCCGAGGCAACCGTGAGTTGGCGGCCGCACCAGCGCTTCGACGTCTTCGTTACATATCGGAGGGGCACTAAGTCGGGTGGCTTCAGTGCCGACCCCCTCAACCTACCGCCCTTCGCCGGGGAAAATATCTCTTTTGCCGACGAGAGGGTCGAGGGTTTTGAGGGAGGAGCGAAGGGTGTTTTATTTGACGGCGCCCTCAGGCTTGATCTTACCGGGTACACCTATGTTTACAAGGATCTGCAGGTCGGCGTGTTCGATCCGGTTACCGCCAACCAGGCGACGCGCAATGCCGCGAGCGCTAAAATCCGGGGCATTCAATTCGCCACAAATTACGAGCCGAAGCAGATCCGAGGCTTCAGTTTGGCGGCGGCGCTGAACTATAGCCATGCTCGCTTCGGCCGGTATTTGGCAACCTGTTATACTGGCCAGCCCATCGCGGAAGGTTGCAACCTCGATCCGTCCGGCAACGTCGTTGCGACGGGCGGGACGAATCAGAATCTTGCGGGGCGTTCCCCGATAAAGGCGCCCGATTGGACTGGTAGGCTTAGCGCCAGCTATGAATTCCGGGTTCCGGCGTCGGATGCCAAGCTCGGCCTATCAGCGGGAGCGGTTTATACCGGCAGCTTCCATACCGTCGGCACGCAGCCGCCTGGCTCCTTGCAACGGCGCGCTGTCAATCTCGACGCCCAGGTCCGCCTGTTCAATGACGATCACGGTTGGGAGCTTGCGCTTGTCGGTAAAAATCTCACCAACGTCCTACGAATCCAGCAAGGTGTGGAAACGCCATTTACCCCTGGCCCCGCAGTGGCAAGCGGCACCGGAACTCCGGGGCCGGGAGTGAAATCGGATCTGGTGGGTTTCACCAATGCGCCGTTCGAGCTGCTGCTACGCCTGACGATAAAGCCATGGGATCTCTTCGCGCGATCCAACCGGCCCTTGTGACTGAAAGTTGACGAGCCGCAAATCAAACGGCGCCGAGATGTAATTGGAGATTATTTGATGAATAGTGACGGAGAAGGACTGAGGGCGATCCAGATCGGGATGAACAGCAACGACATCGTCGGGTCCGCCAGGCTGTTTGCTGAGCTGGGTTTCCACAATGCAGGCGGTCATATGATCTGGGGCGGACCCATGGCCATTCAGGGCCTGGCGTCGTCGGCCCGCGCGCTGATGTGGTGGCTAGTCGGCCGGCAGACATTCGTCCAGCTTGAGCTGTTCCAGCATACCGAGCCGATGCAGCGGCCGCTGCCTGCCGACTGGCGCTGTTCCGATCTGGGCTGGTCACGCTTTGGTATCGCTATCTCCCGGCTGGACGCAGCGAAGACTACGCTAGTGAAATGGGGGATCCCGCTCACCGGCGAATGCGTTGATCCGGACGGGACGAAACGGATCGCGTTCCGTGAACCGTTCGTGGGCTGTTTCGTCGAGCTGTTCGAGGATGGCGATGGAATTCCGGGAGGGCGGCGAGCGCATCACCACGATCTCGATCCCGCGATCGTATATGCGACCAGCTCGGTATCCGATTTGGCAGCTACACGCGAATTTTACGAGAATGTGCTGAATCTGAAAATCGTTAGCGACGTTGTCATCCATCGCCCGGAGCATGAGGCCTTATGGGAATTGAGTGGCGCCAGGAGCGAGAGCTTCGTGGTGGACGGAGGCGGCTTCCTGCTGGAGATCGTCCAATATCTCGATCCGGTTGGACGTCCCAAACCAGACGACTACCGAACCGCCGATCAGGGGCTGGTCAATATCGCATTGGGAACTCGATTGCGCGCGGTAGCCGAGGAGGCCGTTGAGCGCGTGAAACAGACGGGCTGTCATATGGCGCCCCTGTCGATCTTTGGCGACGCGTGCGGCACGTACGTGCTCGAACCGGAGCGGGAGTTCGAAATTGGCGCCATACCGGCATCGCTCGACGCAGCCTTCGGATTCGAGCCGGCGGCGCCATTTTTCGGACAACAATTCTGATCGATTTTACCGAGGGAGGTTCTCATGCTTTTCGGACAGCCGATCCGGCAGATCGCCTATTATGTCGAGGACATACGTCAGGCCGCAGAACGCCATCACAAGCTGTTTGGCTCGGGGCCGTTCTTCCTCCTGGAAGACTTGCGTCTGACAGTCAATTATCGCGGTCGAGAACTCGAAATTGGTCATAGCGCGGCGTTCGGCCAATGGGGTGATGTGCAGGTCGAACTCATGCAATGGTTCACCGGCCCACCCTCGGTCATCCACGATCTCTATCCCCAGGGAAGTGGCCGCTACGGCCTACACCACGTAGCGGTGATCGCGGATGACCTCGATGCCGCCATAGCGGACATGTCATCTTTGGGTTTGCATGAGGCGATGCGCTCCTCACTTCCGGCGTGGGATATGACGGTGGTCATGATCGATGCGATCGACACTTATGGTCATTTCATCGAAATCTATCAAAGCGTCCCTAGTCTCGTCGAGTTCTACGACATGGTCGAGCGAGCGGCGGAAGACTTCAAAGGCGACAACCTGCTCCGCAAAATGGAACTCTGAACATCAATGAAATCAAGGGAGAGTAAGCATGAACGCAAGCGTCCCGATCCCCGAAAATGGCGCAATCATACAGATCGCGTTCGTCGTGCCCGACATTCGCGTCGCGATTGATACGTGGGTGAGAGACCTGGGCGTTGGCCCATGGTTTCTGATCGACGGCGTGACGGGTGACGATCCAATTTACCGCGGGGAGAGCACCCAGGCTTCCTATGCTCTCGCCAGTACGTTCGTTGGCGATATGCAGATCGAACTGATCGAGATGAACGATGATCATCCATCGCCGTTTCGCGAATGGGTGGAACATCGCGGCTTCGGATTGCATCATCTGGCCGTAGGCAGCGAGGATGCTGAAGCGGACGTCGCGAAATATCAGCAAAAGGGTTATGAGACCGTGTTCAGTTGCGGTTCGCCCCTGGGCGGCCGCGTTGCGTTCATGTCGGCGGGCTTCGACAAGCCGGCGATGATCGAAGTCACCCCACTCACCGAAGGCATAATGGCCTTGCGGACAATGTCTCATGAGGCGTCCAGGAACTGGGACGGCAAGGATCCCGTCAGAGCTTTGTCCTGACCCTAAGATCATCCGCGGATGGCGTATCGAAATAGGGGCGAGAAAATATGGAAAGCGAACAGATGACCGAACACGGCCTCCGCTTTGTACAGATCGCGCTTAATACGAGCGATCCGGCGGGCACGCTGAGGCTTTACTGCGAGGCGTTTGGTTCGGTTGCCGGAGGCGGGAATGCCTTCTGGGGAGATGCGGTTCGCACGCAGGGGCTTGGCAGGGAGGCGCGCGGCACGGTTTGGTGGCTGGTTGGACGTCAACCCTTCCTGCAGTTCGAAATATTCAACCACACCGTGCCGCCGCAGCGTCCGCTTCCCAGGGGCAATCTTCCGAGCGACATCGGCTGGACTCGTTTCGGCATCGCTGTGACCGATTTCGATCAGGCGCTGCGAGCGTTGGTGGATCATGGCGTAAAAACAATAACCGAGCCGGTTCTGATCAATGGCCTACGCCGCGTTTCTTTTCGCGACCCGTTCGTGGGCTGCTTCGTTGAGGTGTTCGAGGATGGGCGCGCCGTGCCGGGCCGATCGGCCCCCTATGTCCCCGATCCCAGCCCCGCGATCGTATATGCGGCATGTTCCGTGTCGAACCTCGATGCGGCGCGGAACTTTTACGGAAATATTCTCGGCCTCGAAATTCTGGCGCGGGACATGCTGCATGGTCCGGAGCACGAAGCGCTGTGGGGTCTGAACGACGCGATTTGCGACGGCTTTTTGCTCCGCCTCGGCGAAGTCTTCGTCGAGGTCGTCCAATATCAGACGCCCAAGGCCCGGGCGAAGGCGCCAGACCATCGGATCACGGATCAAGGCATCATGAACATCGCGTTCGGATCGCGGAATATTCCTTCGATTCAGAAACTCGCTGCAAAAATCGAGGGGCAAGGGATCGGCTGTTCGGAGCCTACCAGCATCGACATCGCCTTCGCCACCTATGTCATGGACTCCGAACGCGAGGTTGAGCTTATCGGCCTCGACGAAGCAGCCGATGAAGTCTTCGGGTTCGTCCCAGGCAAACCCTTCTTCGCAGGATAGGTTCTCCCATGCACGTCTCCGCCCTGGATCATTATCTTCTGCTCGGACGAAGCGGCCTGCGTGTCTCGCCCTTTGCCCTTGGTGGCGCCGCCTTCGGGGAGGAATGGGGGTGGGGAACCCATAAGAAGGAAAGCCAGCGCATATTCGACGCCTATGTCGATCGCGGCGGCAATTTCATCGACACCAGCAACGTCTATAATGAAGGCACGAGCGAAACCTGGCTCGGTGAATTCATGCGGTCGAAGCGGGATCGTATCGTGGTCTCGACTAAATATTCCAACAGCCTTGACCGGGCGGATGCCAACGCGGGCGGAAACCATCGCAAAAGTATCGTTCGCGCGGTAGAAGGGAGCCTGAAGCGGCTCCAGACCGATTATATCGACGTCTACATGCTGCACGCATGGGAATATCGCACCCCCGTCGAAGAAATCATGCGCGCGCAAGACGATCTGGTCCGCGCTGGCAAGATCCTGTACCTTGGCGTTTCGAACGCACCCGCCTGGATCATCGCGCAGGCCCAGTGCCTGGCCGATCGTTATGGTTGGGCGCCTATAATCAATATTCAAGCGGAATATAATTTGGTCGAACGCACCGCCGAGCTGGAACTCTTACCGATGGCGTGCGCGATGGGGATCGGCGTCAGCCCCTGGTCGCCGACGGCTGGAGGATTGTTGACCGGAAAATATGGCCGTGAGGATATGAGAGCGGCGGCACTTAAACCGGGTGAAGCCCCCTCTCGCGGCGATTTCGTTCGATCGCGGCTGGACGAGCGTAGCCTGCGGATCGCCGCGATGGTCGTTGAAATCGCTGATGAAATGGGATGCAAGCCAGCGCATATCGCCTTGAGGTGGTTGATAGAACAACAGGGTGTGTGCAGTCCCATCCTGGGTTGCCGCACGGCAGCTCAACTGATTGAAAATCTGGACTGCCTGTCGATCAGCCTGTCGGATGACCAACTTCTGAAATTGGGAGTCGAGAGCGAACCGGTGAAGATCGTGCCCTACAATACGATCCAGGGCGAGATCGTTCCCATGCAGATTACCGGCGGTCTTAAAGTTGATCACAGCCCCAATCCGAATGGAGCCTGCCAATAAAATTACCTCATGGGGTCTCTCCCATTCCCAAAACCAAGACCTTGGACGTTCTCGTCCCAAGAGGGGAACCGATGGCTCAAGTTCCGGACGATGATTGCAAAGAGACCTCGAAGGTCGTGTCAATCTCGGCGCTGGCTGCGGTTTCCATGGCCACTACTCTTGAAGAAACCTTCCGAGAAAAGCGCGATACTCTGGTTCAATATTTGAGATTTCGTATTGGCTCCGAAGGCGACGCGCAGGATATCGCGCAGGCCGCCTTTCTTCGCCTTTGGGAGAAACGAGATCGGCTCCATGACAAAAATATCGACTCGCTACTTTTTGTTACAGCCAGAAATATCGCTAACGATATGTTGCGGAGCCGAAAGCGCTCTCGAGATTGGACCGCGGAGGCATCGATCAGTTCTAGCGAATTTTCGGACGACAGCGAGTCTCCGGAACGCATAGTAACGGGAAGGAACAGCCTCGCGATCGTGCGCGTGATTTTGGCGGAGCTTCCAGACAAATGTCGAACGGCATTTGTGAACTATAAGTTCAATGGCCTGGAGTACGAAGAAATTGCTCGAAGCATGGGCATAACCGAAAGCATGGTGCGCAAGCATGTCCTTCGAGCGGTCGCGCATTGCGCCGCGAGATTTTCCGAAATGGAGGAATGGGTATGAGCCTCATTCCAAATCCGAAGGATAGGATTGCCGCGGGCTATGCGCTGGATCTGAATGATTCCAATGCGACGCTCGATCGCGTTGAAGAGGCCTTGGCCTGGATCAATCATTCTCCTGAAAACCGGCATGCCTTTGAGCGTACGCAGCGCTTTCTCGATGCTTGTGATAGATTGTCGGAAATGCCGGATGATAAGCCGCGTATCGTAAGATCGTCTGGTGTCCTTATTAGATCGTTTTATTATCCTTTGCTTGCTGCAAGCATTGCTATATTTATGCTGACTGTCACTGTCATGACAATATCGTTCTTTTATAAACGACAATCAGAAGAGGGGGGCGTTGCGTTTCACGATCAATACGCCACCAATGTTGGCGAACTTCGGACCCTCGTATTGCCGGATGGAAGTAGCGTGGTCTTGGGCGGATCGAGCGCGATATCTGTTAATTATCAGAAAAATGAGAGACGCATCCATCTCATGCAGGGAGAGGCCCTTTTCGCGGTGGCGAAAGACCGGGCCCGTCCTTTTTCCGTCAAGAGCGGAAACGGCCTGGTCACGGCGAGAGGCACCGAGTTCCAAGTAAAACGCGAAACGAAGAACACCGTGGTCACGCTAGTTCATGGTTTCGTGGATGTAACGTCGAAAGGTCATGCGGGCGAGGGGCTCACCCATTTGAAACCCGGTATGCAGATTGGTTTGGCGGACGACGGGAAAATGGGGCAACCGAAATATGTGGACGTTTCACGAGTGATAGATTGGAGGAATGGTTTACTGCATTTTGAAGACACGCCGTTAAGTTTGGTCGTTGCTGATCTTAACCGCTATTCCAAGCGTGCTATTATTGTTGAAAATCAGAATATTGAAAATATACGAGTTACGGGATCTGTCAAGATCGAGACAATCGGCGACTGGCTGCGAGGATTGGCCACTGCGTTCGACATAGAGATAGATCAAAGTAATCCTACGGTCATTCAATTGAGAGCGCGTAATGTGTCGCGGCCTCTTGCCTAGTCAGTATCCGTTGGTCGCGACAAGTTGATTCATGAATGACGTTAGAACGCGCTGTCGATGGGTATCGGTTGCGGGTGCAGCCTGGCGCCTGCTGAACAATCGCAATGAGCTAAACTGCGGCGAACGCACGCGGAAGTAAGCAAAAATCACATTTCTGAGGAGGGGACTATGATTTCAGGATATCGTTGGAGCGGGATCGCTTTGTCGGTTTTGGCAGCCGCCATGGCTACGCAGGCCACGGCTGCAGACGTTGATCACGTATCGTCTCAACAAGATGCGGATGCTGAGCAGACGCAATTGGTGCGAGGCAACGAGATTATCGTTACTGCAAGAAAGAAAGCGGAAAGTGATCTTGAGGTGCCGATCGCGATAGCGGCCATCGGAAAGGAGCAGCTCGATCGATACAATATTTCGACCCTTGGAGACGTGGCGGCGATAACGCCATCGTTGAACGTCAGCACGAATTTCGGCAGTCAGGGCGGCAATATCGCCCTGCGTGGCGTTAGCACGGCGCCACTCAACGCGTCGAGCGAACAGGCCGTTGCCATCAACCTGGACGGGGTGACACTGTCGCACGGCATGGCGGTACGCTTCGCTCAGTTCGACATCGAGCGAATTGAGGTGCTCAAGGGGCCGCAGTCGCTCTATTTCGGCAAAAACACCACCGCCGGCATCATCTCGATCGTAACCGCCGACCCTACCGACAGCCTGTATGCGATGGCGCGCGTGGGTTATGAGTTCAAAGCCGACGAGCTTGTGACCGAGGGCGTAGTTTCGGGGCCGATAGCCGGCGACAAGCTGACGGCCCGCCTGGCGCTTTACCGTTCCGACATGCAAGGCTACCTGCGAAATCCATTGGCCGGAAACACGGTCGTTCCGCCTCCGGGGCTCGTTGCACTGTATGGTCCGCTGATCCCGTCAAAATATAAGCGGGTTCCGGAGGCCAATACGTTCGGACTGCGCGGCACCCTCAAGTTCACGCCGTCGGATATCGTGACCTTGCGGGTCAAGGGAACCTATGTGCAGCGCGACGCGGTCGCCAGCAACCAGGCATCCCAGTATTTCTTTTGCCCGTCCGGAGTGCCGGCACCGGGAAATCCGGGCAACGTGCCCGGCATCGGCAATTGCACGGATAAGAACGATGCGGTGCCGCTGGGCCAGAACCCCACCGCGCAACAGGCCGGCAGGCCGGAATTCCGCGACGGGCAGCCCTATAGCGAGGAGCGTCAGTATCTCGTCGCCGGAAATCTCGACGTGAAGCTCAGTGATCAGCTCACGCTGAGTTCTGTTACCAGCTATTACAAGATGAAGCTGACCGACGCGGCGAACGCCACCTTTTCGCCCTATCCCGGCATCGGTGTCGTCAATATCGTGGAAAAGTCGGATTTTACGCAGGAGCTGCGGCTGACTTCAGACTTCGACGGCCCACTCAATTTCATGGCCGGTGTCTATTATGGGACCGGTACGTTCTTCCAGGACATCGCGGTCTCCATACCGATCGTGTTTGGCAATTCGACCGTCGCTCCATCGCCTATCTATCATATTCCCAACCGGACGATCGCCGGCTTTGGCAACGTAACTTACGCCCTGTTCGACGGGAAGTTGAAGCTGTCGGCAGGCGGGCGCTACACGTCCGAACGCAAGAGGCTGGGGATCTTCAGTCAGATCGCGCACGCCAAAGTCACCGATCTTGGCGTCAGCAAGGTTACGTTCAACAAGTTCAATCCCGAACTGAACGTCACCTTCAACCCCACCCGCCAGACCACGATCTACGCCACCTACAAGAAAGGCAGCAAGTCGGGCGGTTTCAACGCTGAGCCGCTGACCTTCGCTTATACCGGACTAGACGCATCCTATGACGACGAAAGTGTCAGCGGGGTTGAAGGCGGCATCAAGACACTTGCGCTGGACGGGGCGCTGCGCCTCGACCTGGCGGCCTACCGCTATCTCTACAGGGGCCTTCAGGTGGGCTATATCAGCCCAGTTTCTGCGTCGCAGGTTATCGAAAATGCCGCGAGCGCCCGCGTCCAGGGCATCGAGCTTGATGTGCGTTATTCGCCGCGGGAGCTCGACGGCCTGTCCCTGTCGGGTTCGATCAACTACGGCCGCGCCCGTTACAAGGATTATATCGGCCCCTGTTACACCGGGCAGACGATCGCCGGTGGTTGCAACATCGATACGGCCGGGAATATCGTGTCGACTTCCGGTGGAGTCTCGCAGAATTTCGGGGGTCGCCCGCTGCTCAAGGCCCCGGATTGGACCGGCAGCATCAACATCGCTTATGATATGCCGATCACTACGAACGGAATGTCGCTCGGCCTGTCCGCCGGAGGGGTCTATACCGGCGCATTCTATCCGATTCCGGAAGAAGTCCCCGAATCGCTGCAGAGGAAGTCCTTCAACATCGATGCGCAGGTCCGGCTGTTCAACGACGAGCAGGGCTGGGAACTGGCGCTCATCGGCAAGAACCTGACTGACCAGCGTCGCATGCAGCTTGGCGTGCAGACCCTGTTTACGCCGGGCGTGCCTGCTGGGACAGGAACGAACGGCCCGATCGCAAGGGCCGACCTCAATGGTTTCGCGAACCGCCCACGCCAGTTCATGCTGCGGCTGACGAAGAAGTTCGGAGCATAATAGGAGTGCCGTGCGCCGTCGTGATGGCGGCGCACGGCGGATATGTTCGCCGGGACGGAAGATGACATGAGCGAAAGGATCGAAAAGCTTCTGCAGGAAATCCTTGATCGCGAAGCCATTCGCGATCTCGGCAAGCGGTACTGTCATATCCTGTGGACCGAGGATTTCGATGCCTACCCGTTGCTTTATGCAGAAGATGGCGTTCTGCGATATAGGGACGACGTACGTCCCCCAGTCGAGGGACGGACGGCGCTACGCTCCATGATCGAAGCGATGATAAAGCCGCATAAGGCCCGCCAGTTCGTTCACAACCACATTGTGGAACTGCTGTCGTCGGACCAAGCCGTCGGCAAATGCTGCGTGGAAGTGCGCCTGTGGCTCGATGGTGAGGACGGATTCATCGTCGCTTATTACGAAGATGAATATGTGAAGATCGACGGAGAGTGGAAATTCAAGGTGCGTCTGGCAACGCTCGAATATTTGGGCAAACGGGCTGACTATAGGGTTCCTGCCCCGGGTGTGGCGTGAGCGCCAGTGCGGGACGGTATCAACGCATGAAAGGAGAAGGGTATGCCGACAGATAATCGCGTTAGCCGTGGGCCAGTGGAGAATCGCCTTGCCGGTAAGGTAGCCCTGATAAGTGGTGTCGGCGGCGGGCAGGGGCGCGAGGTCGCCTTGCTGTTCGCAAGGGCGGGCGCGATCGTGGCCGGCTGCGACATCAATGCCGATGGCCTGTCGGGAACGGAGGAACTGGCGCGGAAGGCTGGCGTGGAACTTGACCTTGCTGTAGTCGATGTCGCCGACGAGACGAAGGTTCGGTCGTGGGTGGATGGCGTTGCCGCCCGGCATGGGGGTATCGACATCCTCTACAACAATGGCGCGGGCGCTCATTTCGCGCCGTTCGCCGAAATGACGATCGAGCAATGGCATGAAACGCTTCGTCTGGAGCTGGACACGATCTTCGTGCCCTCGCAGGCAGCCTGGAGCCACATGATCGCGCGGGGCGGGGGCTCGATCATCAACATCGCCTCTATTTCCGGTATGCGTGGCGCGGAAGTGATCGGCAGCGCGGGCGCCGCCGCGCATGCAGCGGGGAAGGGCGGCGTAATCGGCTTTACCCGCCAGTTGGCGGCCGAGGGTGCTTCCCATTGGATCAGGGTCAACTCGATCTCGCCCGGCCCAATCCTGACGCCGGCGTCGGAGGCGTTGGTCGACCAGAGCCCTGATTTCCGCAGAATGTTCGATGGAATGTCGCTTCTGGCGCGGTTTGGCTATCCCACCGACGTTGCCTATATGGGTCTGTTCCTTGCCTCGGATGAGTCCGCGTTCGTTACCGGCGCGAACCTTCCTGTAGATGGGGGTGTGACTGCCAAGGTAGGTGCCTCCTTCCTGCGCTAGCGGAACCGCATCGGCGGGATCATACGACCAACCATAGCGAGATCTCATGGCGAGCTAAGGTCGAACTGGATCCTAACCCTCCGACGGACATGAGAGCCATAGAATCTTGATGTCTGGCTGGAATATCAGAGACAGCCTGGACGCACTGCCAGGATCAGGTGTATCCGTGGCCCAGTGTCGACTTCGGACGCGTGCCCTCGCGCGCTGATTTAGGCGGGATCGACATTCAGCGTAACCAGATCATTGCGGTGGCGAGGTGAAGCGAGCGAAATGGATGGAACGCCGATCGTAGCGTGTGGCGAAGCGGCGGAAATGCTTGGGGCGTCTAAAGCATCGCTCGATCCGATTGCGCTGCTTATAAAGCTCGATGTCGTGCGGGATGAAGACGTTGCGATTGCGTTTGGAAGGGATCACCGCCAGCACATCCATTCCGGCGATGCTCTGTCGTAACTCGTTGGGATCATAAGCTTTATCAGCGAGTACGGCATCGGCTTTCTGGCCTTCCAGAAGGGCTGGAGCGGCGGTGATGTCGTGAGCCTGTCCAGCCGTGATCCGAAATCGCTACGGTCGCCCCAGCGCCTGACCCTGTGCCCCCCTTTTTCCGGTCGCCGCTTGCTGGCGGGCTCGAACAATGGTGCCGTCGATCATCAGATATTGGTTGTCACGATCACCGGTGAGCGCTTCGAAAACCCGCTCCCATACACCAGCATTGGCACCAGCGGCTGAAACGACGATGTACTGTCTTCCATCGACCATAGCGCTCCGGAAGATCACACCAGTGGGCGCCGGATCGCAGAACCCACAGACACCCATTTACAAACAAGCGGTTATCGCTTCCCGTCCGCCCCGGATCACCTGCCTTGCCCGGCAGCAGCGGTGCTATCCTTGCCCATTGTGCATCGTTCAGTTCGTATCGCTTGACTGCCATCATCCGCTCCGCGCTTCAACACGGATCCCCATGAATCAGCGATCACACCGTTTGGGAATCCTGAATGTCGATCCCGCCTAATACAGCCCATAATTCAGCCTGAGACCTGCCTCACCCCACCTCAGACGAGCAATCCGGCCACTTGCGGATAATGTGATGTATGCCCAACGCATATCATCGCCTCCAAAGGCAATGTTCGTCGTATATTCGTCGGGCAAATGAAGATACTCTATCGAGCCGTCTTCGCGCACGGTGGTGATGCCCCCTCGGTAGAGCGTGGCCACGCAGACCGCCCCTGACGCCGTGACGGCAAGGCTGTCGAGCCCACAGTCGCCGGGCACGATCGCCATGAGTTCGCCGGTCATCGGGCTGCCGGCGCGACGGCCGCCATCCGGCGCCGCCAGCCTGCCCGGCGCTTCAACGGATATGCGCCAGAGCCGTGATGTCGTGGTGGACGCGGTGTAGAGCGTCTTGCCGTCAGGCGAGAGGCCGACGCCATTAGGTGACACGACGGGATAGCGGCCGCAGCTGATCAAGGAGCCATCGGCCTTGGCATAATACAACCCTCCATAATCGCGATGATGTTCGAAGTCCTTGCCAAGGTCGGTAAACCAGAACCCGCCGGCATCATCGAACACGAGATCGTCCGGCGCGGACAGCATTCTGCCGTCGCAATTATCATACAGCCTTTCGAATTTGCCGGTCGAAAGATCGACGCGCTCGATGCGTCCTTCCTGGCCGGGCCCGTCCATCGCGAGCATCTTCTCGAGGTCCATCCCGCCGAGATTGGCGACGTACACGGCGCCGTCCGGCCCGAGCGCCGCCCCGGCGGGGCTGCCGCCAAGCTGCGCGATCGTTTCAACCTTGCCATTTCCCCAGGCTCGCGACAGCCGTCCTGCCATGATTTCGACGAAGATAACGGACCCGTCCGGCATAGCAACGGGGCCCTCAGGAAATTGGAGGCCTTCAGCGACGATTTCGATATTCATCCTTGTCCCATTCCGTATTTAGGCAAGCCGTTATTAGCCGACAATTGTCCTGCGCGCTCATATAGTTCGCTGACTTTGATGATACGCTTACCCGCTGTCAGAGAACTCGGCGATGACCCGGGCCATACTCCTTAGTCCCCTGTAAGGTGTCGCGCACGGCGCCCCGTTAGTTTGGTTCATTGAGTATATAATCGGTCGATCGAGCGTCAAGCATCTGGTGGCTGATGCGCCTCAGTCCTGGAAGGCGCAGCCTCGATGCCGTCGGTACTCTCTGATTATATCACCCGAGCAAAGGCAGGCCGAGAGCAGTAGGCATCTTTACCGCCAGCGGCCGCTGGTGTTTTCCTGGACACGGCATTCGGCGGCTGTAGAGCGGCGCGATTCGGATGGCGAGGCGACGTCTATGCGATGGAAGCGATCGGAATTGTCGCTGCGCTCATGCTGATGACGGTTGTGTGCGAGCCGCTGCGTGGTGCAACCGAATCTCGTTCGGCTACGGAGGCTGGCGAAGCGGCGCTGACGCTACTGGAATATTCAATCGGCCCAGCCTGTGGTTCCCGCGTGTTGCCCGGCGGATCGGTGGCGCTCGTTATTTTGATTGGGCGCGCGCTGGTCAACCGCGCGGTACGTAGCTGGTAATCGCGTATGCGCTAATCCCTGCCATTGGAATGCTGACTCAAGCCTCGTGTGAAATCGATCCCAATCAGATTGAAGCGAAAATGATTTCCATATAGGTGCGCTAATCATGGCGGGCCTGCTCGGCTTCCAACCTGCGTAACCACGAGCATGAAAAAGGGCTAAATATGTGCTGGTCGATAGGCCCCCGTATCGGAGGTGACCGCTGATGTCAGGAGCCGGTAGGTCTGTGGCCATTCCCGGAAACTCGGGCGCCGACGCTCTCGCGCGAACGCTCATCGCTAATGATGTGACGGTGTGTTTCACCAATCCCGGCACTTCCGAGATGCATTTTGTTGGCGCTTTGGATCGGGTTCGAGGACTCCGGTGCATTCTGGGCCTGTTTGAAGGCGTAGTTACCGGGGCAGCGGATGGGTATGCGAGAATTGCGGACAAGCCCGCCGTGACATTGCTCCATCTGGCGCCGGGTCTCGCCAATGGCGCCGCCAACCTTCACAACGCCAGAAAGGCGCACTCGCCCATCGTTAATATCGTAGGCGAGCATGCGACATACCATCGCGAATTGGAATCGCCCCTGGCGGGAGATGTCGCCGGAGTGGCGAGGCCGTTCTCGCACTGGATCCACATGCCGAACGCGGGTGACGATATTGCTCGAGCCGGCGCAATGGCGATCGCCGAGGCGCGCCGACGGCCCGGCCGGATCGCTACGTTGATCCTTCCGGCCGATCTGTCCTGGTCGGAAGGCGGCCCGGTGGCAATGTCGCCTCCCGTGCCTTTACAGTCGCGCCCGGATCAGCACGCCATTCGCCTGGCGGCCGCGGCGTTACGCTGTGGAAGGCGATCGATGCTAATGCTCGGCGGCCGCGCCACGCGCGGGGAGGTACTGACTCTTGCCGGGCGCATTGCTGCCAAGACCGATTGCCGGCTGCTGACTGAATCGAACAATCCCGTCTTGCAACGTGGAGCTGGCAGAACGCCCCTGCAACGGCTGCCGTCCACGCCGGTGGAAGCGGCTCAGTCGACATTGGCTGATGTGGATGATCTGGTTCTTGCGGGCGCTAAACCGCCAGTTGCCTTCTTCGCCTATCCCGGCCGACCCAGTTTCCTTACGCCGGAAGGGTGTCGGAGCTTGGTCGTCGCTTCGCCAGAGGACGATGTCGAACACGCGCTGAGGGCGCTCGCGGAAGAATTGGATGCGGACGGCTGCGAGCCCATCGCAGCGTCATACGACCCGCCTGACATTCCCCGAGGCGCATTTAGTTATGACGGCATTGGTGCCGTCATCGGTGCGCTCCTGCCTGAAAATGCGATTGTCGTCGACGAGTCCGTGACCACCGGCCGCCGTTTCCCGGTCCATACCGCCAACGCCGCGCCTCATGACTGGCTGAACAGCATGGGCGGATCGATCGGTTTCGCCTTACCCAACGCGCTCGGGGCCGCGGTCGCAGCGCCCGATCGCAAGGTGATCGCTCTGGAGGGCGACGGAAGCGGAATGTACACGCTTCAGGCGCTCTGGAGCATGGCGCGCGAGGGCTCCGACGTGACGATTCTGGTTTTTGCCAACCGGACGTATGAAATTCTCATCGGGGAGTTCCAGCGAATGGGCTCTGGCGATATCGGGCCCCGCGCGCGCGATATGCTCGAGATTTCGAGGCCGACTATCGATTGGCTTGCATTGGCTAAAGGTCACGGAGTCGAGGCGGGAGAAGCCAATGATCTGGAAGAGTTGGCTGTGCAGTTCAGGCGCGGATTGGCATGCAAGGGGCCATATCTGATTCAAGTCAATCTGTGACAGGATCGTTCTCGGCCTTGATCTCCATATAGTGTTCGCGAAGCCTGGATTTCTTCAGCTTGCCGGATGAGTCGCGGCCCAGAGACGGAAGAATGAAAATTTCCCTTGGGGTTTTGTAGCCTGCGATCCTTTCGCGGAGCTGCTTGCGCAGTGCGGTGGCATCGAGGTCGGAACCGCTAGCGAAACCGACGACGGCTTCTCCGAACTCCGCATCCGGCACCCCGATTACTGCGCAATCCTCCACCCCCGGAAGCGCCAGGAGAGCGCCTTCCACTTCGGCGGGATAGATGTTGACGCCGCCGGAAACGATCATGTCGCGGATCCGATCGCAGATGTACAAATATCCTTTTTCGTCCTGATACCCGACGTCACCGAGCGATACGAGTTCGCCGAGCGCCACCGCCGCCCGCTTGTCCGGATCGTTGCGATAGGTGAAGTCAGGATAGGGCAGCAATCTGGCGAAGATTTCACCAGGTAGACCCTGAGTAACGTCGCGGCGGTCGGCATCGACGATCTTGATCCGCGCCTGTGGAAGCGGCTTTCCGCAGGTGCCGGGATGGCTGAGCCATTCCTGGCTGGTACATAGCGTCAGCGGGCCGGTTTCGGTTCCGCCATAATATTCGGCGACGATGGGGCCCCACCATTCAATCATGGCTTGCTTGACGTCCAGAGGGCATGCGCCGCCCGCATGGAGCGCCCATCTGAGCGACGACAGGTCGTAGCGGCGCTTCACATCATCAGGCAGCCGCAGCAGCCGTATGAACATGATCGGCGCCACGGCAACCGTCGTGATACGTTCGCGCTCGATAGTCGCCAGGAAGTCTTCCGGGTCGAAGCCAGGGCAGATTGTGAGATGCTCCGCCTCAAGCGCGGCATGCAGGGCGAACTTGTTCGGCAATGCATGATAGAGAGGACCGGGCACCATCGCGCGGCTGGACGGCTCCATTTGATAAAGAGCCGCGCGGATCGCCCGCATGTCTTTCTGCTGTTCAGATGTCGGCGCATGCCGCTGCACACCTTTGGCCCGGCCGGTTGTACCCGACGTATACATCATGCTGCCCGGGGCAGGCGTAGGGGGAAGAGGGCAGGGCGCGCAACGATCCCGCCAAGGTACATAGCTTGTTGTGGGATTTTCGCCGTTCACGACGATGACCGTTGCCCGCTGCAGCCACGCGCCGGGTAGCTCGCGTAGTAGATCGGCGTCGGCGAAAATGATCCTGGGCGAACAATCGTCTAGCAGTATCTCGATTTCGCCGGATTTGAGGTGCCAGTTTAACGGCACGTCGTAGGCACCCACTCGGCCGATCCCATGGGTGATCTCCAGGAATTCGATCCTGTTGCGCAGCAGGAGGGCAACGGACTCCCCCGCCTGGACGCCAGCGGCTCGCAATCCGGCTGCCACTTGCGCTGCGTGTACCTGCAGATTGGTACGCGTGATGCACACGCTTCCGCATGCGATGGTTCCGGAGGTCATGAATTTTCAGGCCGAATGGGCGATTACTTGAATGTTGGTATATTCGAGCAGACCCTCGCGCGCGTTCTCGACGCCTAAGCCAGATTGTTTGTGTCCACCGAAAGGCGCCACGGGGTCGATGGCCGCGCCGCTGTTGATCCACACCGTCCCTGCTTCGAGACGTGCAGCCACCTCGGTCGCGGCGTCGGTGTCGGTCCCCCATACCGACGCCCCCAGGCCGTAGGGGCTTGCATTCGCGCGGGTGATCGCATCGTCGATGTCGCTATATCGCAACAACGGAACGACTGGCCCGAACGGCTCCTCTTGCACGATGGGCCAGTCCTCAGGCGGGTTGTCGACCAACGTGGGGGCAATGAAATAGCCGGTTTGGGGCAGCACGCCGGCGGGCTCGATCAATCTTCCACCTGCAGTGCGCACGCTTTCGATAAGCGTCCGCACCCTTTCGAACTGCGCCTTGTTTTGCACCGGGCCTATCGTGGCGTTTTCCGCGTGGCCGGGCTTAGGAAGATTCTCCTGCGCGAGCTTCGACAAAGCCTGGATAAGCTGGTCGTAGATGGCTTCGTGAACATAGATCCGCTTGGATGCAACACAAACCTGACCCGCGTTCCTGAAGGCCGCCCAGAACAGCTTTGAGGCGATGACGTCGACATCTGCATCCGGAAGGACGATCGCTGGATCATTGCCGCCAAGCTCCAGAGTTAGTCGTTTCAGAGTGGCCGAGGCGCTCCGCATGACCGCGCGGCCTGTCGCGGTCGAACCCGTGAAGGCGATCTTGTCGACACCCGGATGCTGGGTGAGGAGAGGCCCAAGCGCATCCCCGCCGGTGATCACATTGAGCACTCCGGGCGGCAGCAGATCGAGGAAGAGTTCTCCAATCTTCAACACGGTGAGAGGGGTGTAGGGAGAGGGTTTCAAAACCACCGTATTGCCGGTCAGCAACGCTGGCGCGATCTTCCAGATCGCTAGGGATACCGGGAAATTCCAAGGGGAAATTGCACCAATCACCCCAAGGGGAACGTGTCTGACCTGGTGAATACGCCCGGCGGCGCTGATGCGTTGCTCCTCCGTTGCGGACAGGCTGGCGGTTTCGTTGAGCCATTCCGCTGAGCGGATGATCTCACCCCGCGCGTCGCGGAGCGGCTTTCCCTGCTCCTGAGTCAACAGATCGGACAGAACATCCTGATGAGCCAGCACTCGCTCAGCCATGGCGCGCAGGGCGTTGGCACGATCTGACCAAGCCATTTCCCGCCAGGCGGGGAAAGCTGAGCGCGCGGCATTCACTGCCTCGTCAAGCTGAGCCTCGGACGCATCAGGCGCACGCGCGACGGTCTCTTCGGTGGCTGGATTGATGACAGCAAATTCCTGCGCGGACCCAACGAGGGTTCCGTCGATGGACATCCGGAACTCGGTTAGATTCAATCTATTCACGTTCTACCTCGCTGAGAACGGCCCTGCCGTAGTCGATTACCGTGGCATCGCGATCAGGGGCGTTGACACGGAACGCAAACTCGAACTGGCTCTCTCGCCACAATAATAACCGAAGAACGTCACCAGGATAGACCGGCGAGGTGAAGCGGCACTCCAAACTCTTCAACCTCGTTGGATCCGTATGGCAGAAACCGGTAACTATCTCTCTCCCCACGAAGCCGTAGGTGCATAGCCCATGCAAGATGGGTCTGCCGAAACCAGCCGCCTCGGCGACCTCGGGGTCGGCGTGGAGCGGGTTTCGATCACCCGACATGCGATAAAGAAGCGCCTGCTCAGGCCGCGTGACGAGCGGCACCTCGATGTCCGCGGGAATGTTCGGGACCGTCCGCAGCGGCTCCGGCATCGCTCCGCCGCCACCTTTGCCTCCGTCTCCGCGCAGGAGGGATAGTTGTCGCACGGTGGCGAGCAGCCGGTTGTCGGGTTCGCTGTAGATCTTGCGTGTCGCGCGCAGTAGTGCTCCTCGACCGGCACCTTTGTCCGAGATGGCGTCTATCGTCAGTTCGCCGCGGACTTCCCCTTCCACGGGAAGCATTGCGTGGAACTCGCATGATTGCTCAGCATGCAGCAGGCGTCGCCAGTCGATCCCATATTGCGGCTCCATTTGCCAGAAGCCGGGATAGGCGAGGACGACCGCCATAGTCGGCAAGGCGAGCAGCCTGTCTTCAAGCAGGAACGCAAGGTCGCGCGTGTTGCACGGTTGCTGCCCGGCGCCAACGCCGAGGGCATAGAGTATCGTGTCGCGCCGGTCGTAGCGGTGCTTGATGATCCGGGGCGGCAGGTTTAGCAGATGGTCGGGATCCATAATCCTTACGCCCGGAACTCAAAGCCCGCATGAAATGACGCGCTCTCGGGGCCATGCTTGCAGAACGCATTCGGAAAAGCGCCCATCAGCCGTAGCGTCCACCGGATACGTGCAGCACATCACCCGTGATATAGCTTGCTGCCTCTGATGCTAGGAACGCGACCGCAGCCGCAACATCCTCGACCCTGCCGAGCCGTGGCAGCGGCAGGCTCGCCTCCGCATTCGCCTTGATCTTCTCGAAATGACGCAGGGAGCGGACGGCGGCCGTGTCGATGAGTCCTGGTGCGACGGCGTTGACAGTGATGTTGTGCCGGCCATTTTCCATGGCCAGCGAACGGGTAAGACCGAGCAGCCCCGCTTTCGCTGATGAATAATTGGCCTGGCCGGGGTTGCCCAGATGCGCGCGGGACGAAATGTTGATGATCCGTCCCCAATTCTTGTCGATCATGTCGGGAAGGACCGCCTTGGCGCAAAGGAACGAGCCCTTCAGAATCACGTCGACGACGGCATCCCAATCCTCTTCGGTCATCCGGGCGACGCGGTTGTCCCGCGTGAAGCCTGCGTTATTCACCAGAATATCGACATCGCCATAGATCGACCTGGCCTGTTCCAACGCAGCGGCGATCGAACGGGCGTCGGTAACGTCGATCGGCACGGCGGCGCACTCGAACCCCTGTTCGCGGCCTTTGGAGACCTGATCCTCGGCTGCTGCGAAATTGATGTCCGCGTAAATCACGCGGACCTTTTCGGTAGCAAGCATGTTGGCGACACACGCGCCTATCCCGTTGCCGGCGCCAGTTACCAGGGCAATTCTGCCAACTATTCCAAGTTCCATCCACGCCTCGTCGCGATCGCCCGTCACAGCATGGGCACGATCCAGCTAGGACGCTGCAACCGGCGCGTCAAATGGAATGTAATATATGCGAAAACCGATTTCGTAGTTTTCAAATGGGGAACCGTTGGCTAAGACCGCGCCATGAGCAATTCAATGATCGTCGGCGCGGGAATGACTCCGCTGGGCAAGCACATCGATAGATCGGTGAGGTCGTTGGCTGCAGAGGCCGTGACCGCCGCCCTCGTCGACGCCGGGCTGGCGAAGGAGCAGATCGAGGCCGCCTGGTTCTGCAACACGCGCCAAGGTGCTCTCGAGGGGCAGCATGGCGTTCGGGGACAAGCCTCGCTGAGAGCCTATGGATTCGAAGGCATCCCGATCTTCAACACCGACAACGCCTGCGCGAGTTCGAGTTCCGGCGTGATGCAGGCATTCGCAGCGGTGGAAGCGGGCCTGTTCGAAGTGGCACTCGTCGTCGGCGCCGAAAAGATGAACTATCCGGAAAAGCGCACGGAAATGTTCGAAGCGTTCAAGGGCAGTTGGGATCGCGAACTGGCCGACCAGCATCTCGCCGAGTTGCTCGCGATCGGCGAGGGCATGGACGTGCCGCCCGACGCCGCGGAATCGCCGGAGCGATCCGTATTCATGGACATCTATGCCGCCCAGGCGCGATTCCACATGAAAAACTTCGGCACCGCGCCGCGCCAGATCGCCGCCGTGGCCGCGAAAAACCATAACCACTCGCAACTTAACCCCTATGCGCAATACCGCTTCCCAATGACCGTGGACGAGGTGCTGGCCGATCGGATGATCGTCTGGCCGATTACCCGATCGATGTGTGCGCCGATGAGCGACGGCGCCTGTGCGATCATCATCGCCACGCGCGGTTTCGCCGCAAAGCTGGACGCCGGCCGTCGCGCGATCCACATCAGGGCGATGGGCGCGAGCAGCAGCAGCAACCGCACCGCTTCAGATTACCGCCGCCACCTCACGCGGGTCGCCGCCGACCGGGCTTATGCGATGGCGGGAGTCGGGCCGGGCGATGTTTCCGTAGCCGAACTTCACGATGCGTCCGCGATCGCTGAGATCCTGCACTCGGAAAATGTCGGCTTCTGCGATTACGGTGATGGCGGCGCGCTGGCCGAAAGCGGCGACACCGCGCTGGGTGGGCGATTGCCCGTCAATGTCTCGGGCGGTCTTCTTTCGAAGGGCCATCCCATCGGTGCCACGGGAGCGATCCAGTTGTTCGAACTCGTCACCCAGCTTCGGGGAGAGGCCGATGCGCGCCAGGTTCCCGGCGCGCGCATCGGCCTCGCGGAAAATGGCGGCGGTTTCCATGGTCTTGAAGAGGCGGCGTGCGTCGTCACCATCCTGGAGCGCGAATCGGGAAGGAATTCAGGTGCGTGAGCGGGATCGGCCGGGGCTCCTGCTCTTCCAGCAAGGCAGATAGACGTTGCCATACGTCCGTGAATTCATCTACGATTGATTACCGAAGAAGATAGAGCTTGCCCACATACAATGAGGACCAAGACCAGTCGGGATTCATCGGCCAGGGCAAAGCCCCGTCAAGCCGGGTCGATCGGCAACTTCGACGAACAGGACGATGACGACACTCAGATCGTGAGTGCGCTGTCCCGTGGATTGCTTCTGCTCGACGCGTTCACGCGGGATGATGTCAGTCTCGGCAACGCCAAGCTCGCCGAGCGCACCGGCCTCAGCAAATCGACAGTTTCTCGCCTGGCCTATACTCTGGCGATGCACAACTATCTCTCGTTCGATGCGCGTTCGCGCGAATATCGTCTTGGCACGCACGCCATCATGTTGGGGGCGACAGCGCTTGCGAGCACTAATGTTCGCACGACGGCCCTCCCGCTCATGCGGCACCTGGCGCGCGGCAGTCACTTCAATGTCGGGCTGGGCACACGCAACGATCTGCAGATGATGTACAGCGACACCGCCGAAGGCGACGCGCTGGTGGCGCTGCGTCTCTATCCCGGCTCGCGCGTCCCGATGGCCACGTCGGCGATGGGGCGAGCCTATCTCGCCGCGATCGGCGATGTGGAGCGGAACGATATTCTCGACAGGCTGCGCCTCCGCTACGATGACGACTGGGGACGCATACGAAAAGGCGTCGAGGATGCCCTCGCCCAGTGGAAGCAATGCGGTTACTGCGCCAGCATTGGTGATTGGCAGAAGGATATCAACGGCGTCGCGGTGCCGATCCAGCCGCTTCCGGGAACGCCGCTCTATGTCCTAAATCTGGGCGGACCAGCCTATGCCTTGCCGGAAAGCCAGTTGCGGGACGAGTTCGCGCCCCGTCTTGTCGAGACGGCACGGCAGATTGAGGCGACGCTGGGCATCATTCCCGCGTTAAAGAAAGTGCCGTAAGTTCAAACGAGTGCGCGAGGTATTAGGCGCGCGTCAGTTCCACGAAGAGGATGATCAGCCGAGGGCGCCCGCTTCCCGAAGCGCTTTGACCTCGTCGGCATTGTAGCCCACCGAAGCAAGTATCGCGTCCGCATCGGTCCCCGCTGGCGGCGAAGGCCGAGGCTGGTCGTTGGCTGTCTCCGAGTAGCGCGGCGCCGGAGCGGGCTGGATCGCTCCCTCGATGGTCAGAAAGGTCCCTCGTGCCATGTTGTGTGGGTGCTTCGGAGCCTCTTCCATCGAAAGGACCGGCGCAACGCATGCATCGGTCATGGCCATGAGCGTGGTCCATTCGTCGCGCGTCTTGCCGCGGATAATCTCGGCCAGCTTTTCCTTCAGGAGATCCCAGGCTTCAGGATTCAGCTGATCGTTGAACGCGGGATCGGCAAGTCCGGCCTTATCCCGCAAGAGCGCATAGAATTGTGGCTCGATGGCGCCGATCGCGATCCACTTGCCGTCGGCGCATTCATAGGTGTCATAGAAATGGGCACCTCCGTCCAGGCGGTTTACGCCGGGCAAGTCCCGGTTGGCACCCTTCGCCAAAAAGCCCCAGCTCATGCCAGCCAGCAAGGCCGATCCGTCGGTCATTGCGGCGTCGACAACCTGTCCTTGCGCTCCATTCCTGACGGCGAGCAGTGCGCTGATGAGACCAAAGGCCAGCATCATCGCGCCGCCGCCGAAGTCGCCGACATAGTTGACCGGCGGAATAGGCTTCTGGCCTTTGATGCCGATCGTGTGCAGCACGCCGGATACGGCGATATAGTTGATATCGTGCCCTGCCATCTGGGACCATGGACCATATTGCCCCCAGCCGGTGATGCGGCCGTAAACCAGCTCCGGATTATCCACCAGCAGCATATCGGGGCCAAGACCCAGCCGCTCCATGACGCCCGGTCGATATCCTTCGATGATGCCGTCCGCCGACCGGCACAGGGCACGCGCCACGTCGCGACCTTCAGGGGACTTCGTGTTGAGTACGATCGATCGGCGGTTCCGCGTGAGCGGATCACGCGGATCCAGAATTCCACCAGGACGCTCAACACGGATCACCTCCGCCCCATGGTCGGCGAGCATCATGCCGCAGAACGGACCCGGCCCGATGCTAGCGAACTCGATAATCCGAATGCCCGTTAGCGGCCCGGACATGCCTGGGTTCCTCGTATGCCATGCTTGGAACAAAGACGAACTTCGCCTCTAGCCCGTGCTCTTTGTTTCATCTTCAATCCTTGCGGCATTTCCATTCATCGTCGCAGTTGAATGTCACAGGGTGTTCGGGCGGCATGACGCGAATCATCCCGCGGGGTCAATAGGCGAAAATGGTTTTCATATATTCGGAGCAATGCTAGCGCGTATCCCGGATGCAACCGGGGCGACCGGGGCAACCGCTGTCGCTCTAGCGAGGAGAACTGAGATGATCGACGCCGAAGTGATGGGCGCATTGCTCGATCAGATGCGGCGTTTCATTCGGGAACGCCTCGTTCCCCTTGAGCAATGGGTTGAGGACAATGACCGGCTTCCAGATGAAGTGGTCCAGGAAATGCGCGAAATGGGCCTCTTCGGCGTCACGATCCCGGCCGAGTTTGGCGGGCTGGGGCTCAGCCTGCCGCAGGAGATCGAATTTGTCTTCGAGTTGACCTGGGCGTCGCTGGCGTTCCGGTCGATCTTGGCAATGAATCTCGGCGTCGGCTCGCAGGGGCTGGTCATGGATGGCACGGAGGAACAGAAGCGGTATTGGCTGCCCCGCATTGCCTCGGGCGAGATCGTGACCGCTTTCGCGCTCACCGAGCCGGATTCTGGGTCGGATAGTGGTGCGCTTAGCACGACCGCCGTCAAGGAAGGCGATAATTATGTGCTCAATGGTAGCAAGCGCTACATCAGCAATGCCCCACATGCCGGATTGATCACCGTCATGGCGCGAACGGAAGCGCGAAGGCTGCCGAAGAACGCCCATGTAACTGCCTTCTTGGTACCCTCCGATACGCCAGGGCTGACCGTTGGACCGAAGGATCGCAAGATGGGCCAGCGTGGCGCGGCCACAGCCGATATCTATCTTGAGGATGTGCGCGTGCCGGCATCATCGATCCTGGGCAACGTGCCAGGGCGGGGTTTCGCCACCGCGATGAAGGTTCTTGACCGTGGGAGACTCACCGTCGCGGCCGTGGCCGTTGGGCAGGGCCAGCGCCTTCTCGACGAGATGCTGCGCTACGCACGCGAACGTAACCAGTTCGGCAAACCGATCGCGGAATTCCAGCTAATTCAAGCACAACTGGCGGACAGCGCTACCGAACTCCTGGCAGCACGTTCCATGATTAGGGAGACAGCCGCGCTCTACGATCGGGGCCAACCCGTTTCGCGTGAGGCATCCTCCTGCAAGATGTTTGCGACCGAGATGGTTGGTCGCCTCGCGGATCGAGCCGTGCAGATCCACGGCGGCGCCGGCTATATCAACGGCACCCCCGTGGAGCGCATTTACCGCGACGTTCGCGTCCTTCGCATTTATGAGGGCACCACCCAAATCCAGCAGCTTGTTATCGCCAAGCATCTACTGCGCGGGGAATAGGACGTCCGTCAGCGATGCTTCAATCTGATAAACGATCTCCGCGACGTGATTGCTCTTGAGCCCCAGCACGCGGGGACCGGGCTTGAATTCGTCAAACTTGGCCATTCAGCTTTGCTGCTATCCGCAAGCCGATTTCGCCATGGAAAGGTCCCATCGAAACCGATCAAATTTTCGGACGAGGGTCTGCTGCCGAATTCTGGTGCCCCATCAGAACCCCGCGCTCACTCACGGCCGCGCATTTGCATCTAAGTCGTTGAAAAGGTGGTGGACGCCCTAGGTGTTTGATCCCGGCATTTGATGGTGCATTATCCATGCAGGAATGGAGGGATGCGCTATGGGCCAGATATTACACGGG
>Ga0081455_10000216_pt1 | contig 73781 bp, 66 predicted proteins | sample TabmetS3T2R1_FD_70207 | JGI IMG/M metagenome (GOLD analysis project Ga0081455, IMG submission 70207) | Tabebuia heterophylla rhizosphere microbial communities from the University of Puerto Rico - S3T2R1 | ecosystem: Host-associated > Plants > Roots > Rhizosphere ...
TGTCCCGGATGGCGAACCGGGACCATCCGATCCGGATCGCGAACGGCGACACGATCGTGCTCGCCTCGTCCCTGATCCCCGGGAACGAGAACGCGGTCTTCCGGGTGATCAACAGCTTGAGCCGGCTAGGCGCGACGGTGGTGCACAAGTCGACCGCGCTCGTGCACGTCTCGGGTCACGCCCCGGCCGGGGAACTCCTGTACGTCCTGAACGCGGTGCGCCCGTCGAACCTGATGCCGGTGCACGGCGAATGGCGACATCTGCTCGCGCATGCACGCCTGGCGGAGCTGACCGGTCTTGCCCCGGAGCGAATCGTGATCGCCGAGGACGGCGTCGTCGTCGACCTGGCCGACGGGATCGCGAGGATCGTCGGCAAGGTCGACTGCGGCTACGTCTACGTCGACGGGCTCGCGGTCGGGGACGTAGGCGAGGAGTCGCTCAAGGATCGGCGCATCCTGGGGGAGGAGGGCGTCATCACGATCACGATCGTGATCGACGCGGCCGCCGGGAAGATCGTCGGTGGCCCGGAGATCCACGCTCGCGGGTTCAGCGACGTCGACCGCGCGTTCGCGGAGGCCGACCGGTTGGTCGTCGACGCCGTCCAGGACGCGCTCGCCGAGGGCGTGACCGATACCGCGGCGCTCGCCCAGCGGGTTCGCCGGGCCCTCGGTCGCTGGGTGAACGCCACCTACCGGCGTCGGCCCATGTTGGTGCCGCTGGTGCTCGCGGTCTGATCCGCCCGGTCGTTCGCCGCTGCGTTCCGCCCGCCGCGGCGCTAGCCCGTTCGGGTTCACGACACGTGTGGAAGATGAGGCTAATGGGACAGTTGGGGAGATAACCTCGCCCCCATGGCGACCCGTACCGCGACGCGGTCATCTTCCCGTGGGTCGAGCACGGCTCGGACGGGTACGCGCAAGCAGCCAGCTCGATCGGCACGGTCCACAGCTCCGCGTTCGACGACGTCCCGTTCCGCGTCGCGCACCGGCGGTCGTCCGGCGGCTCGCCGGCCGTCGAACGCGAGGTACCGCCGGCGACGCGGTCCGGCGCTGCCGATCCGGATCGTCCGCGCGCTCTACCGGATGTTCCGGGCCCTCTACCTGCTGTTGGCGCAAGTCGTCGGAACGATCGCCCGGGCCGTCGGCGACGGCGCCCGCGATCTCGACCCGGCGCACCGGCGTGACGGGCTCGGTTTCGCGACGATCGGGGCGTCGCTGCTCGTCGCCGTGGCGGTCTGGTGGGGTGCCGGCGGGCCGGTCGGCGAGGCGACCTCCGCGTTCGTGCGGGGAGCGGTCGGGTCCACCTCGCCGGTGCTTCCCGTCGTGTTGTCGTTCCTCGCCTGGCGGCTGCTTCGGCATCCGGCGCCACCGGAACGTCGGGGGCCGGTCGCGATCGGTGGAATCGCGGTCGTGGTCGGGGTCGTCGGACTCGTCCACCTCTCCCACGGCACGCCCAGCCCCGCCGACGGCGCGCATGCGATGCGGACCGCCGGGGGCATGGTCGGCTTCCTCGCGTCGAGCCCGCTCACCTCGGCCGTCACTCCTTACCTCGCCGCGCCGCTGCTGGGCCTCCTCGCCTGTTTCGGTCTCCTCGTCGCCTCCGGCGTCCCGCTGCATCAGGTCCCGGAGACGTTGCGCGACTTCGGGCGGCGCGCCATGCAGCTGCTCGCCGGAACTCCGCCGTCGTCCGACGACGGGCTCGACGGCGAACAGCCCCAACCGGGGTCGGAATCGCTCGCCGCCAAGGCCGCGCGGATGCGCAAACGTCTGTTGCCAGGCCTGACCGAGCCGCCGCCGCCCGCCTACGACGTCTCGCCGGGCGAGCACGTCGACCTCGCGGGCCGTGACGACGTCATCGACCTGACCGGCGGGGGCAGCGAGCCGCCGACCGATGCGATCGACCTGACCAACGTCGGCAAGGACTCCGCGGACGCCGCCGACGACGAGGATCCGACGACCGCTCTGCACGTCGAGGGCGCGCCGCGGAAGGTCCGTGCCGAGCAACTGCAGCTCGGTACCGGTGCCGGCTACGTGCTGCCCGATCCGAACCTGCTCGGGCGGGGCAGCCCACCGAAGGCCCGGACCAAGGTCAACGACGAGGTCATCGCCGCCCTCACCCAGGTCTTCGCCGAGTTCTCGGTCGACGCGAAGGTCACCGGCTTCACCCGCGGCCCGACGGTGACGCGTTACGAGGTCGAGGTCGGCCCGGCGGTGAAGGTCGAGAAGATCACCGCGCTGACGCGCAACATCTCGTATGCGGTCGCCAGCGCCGACGTCCGGATCCTCAGCCCGATCCCGGGCAAGAGCGCGATCGGCATCGAGATCCCGAACAGCGACCGGGAGATCGTCAGCCTCGGCGACGTCCTCCGCTCCACCGCGGCGAGGTCCAACCACGCGCCGCTGGTGGTCGGGTTGGGCAAGGACATCGAGGGTGGTTACGTCGTCGCGAACCTGGCCCGGATGCCGCACATCCTGGTAGCCGGAGCGACCGGGTCCGGCAAGTCGACCTGCATGAACAGCCTGATCACGTCGATCCTGCTGCGTACCACACCGGACGAGGTGCGGATGATCCTGATCGACCCGAAGCGGGTCGAACTGGCTGCGTACCAGGGGGTTCCGCACCTGATCACCCCGATCATCACCAACCCGAAGAAGGCCGCCGAGGCCCTGCAATGGGTGGTGCGGGAGATGGACGCCCGGTACGAGGATCTCGCCGCCTCCGGCGTTCGGCACATCGACGACTTCAACCGCAAGGTGGCCTCCGGCGAGATCACGGCACCGCCGGGCAGCGAGCGGGTGTACCGGCCGTATCCGTACCTGCTGGTCATCGTGGACGAGCTGGCCGATCTGATGATGGTCGCACCACGGGACGTGGAGGACTCGATCGTTCGGATCACCCAGCTCGCGCGTGCCGCCGGGATCCACCTGGTGCTCGCGACCCAGCGTCCCAGCGTCGACGTCGTCACCGGGCTGATCAAGGCGAACGTGCCCAGCCGGCTCGCGTTCGCGACGTCGAGCCTTGCTGACAGCCGGGTCATTCTCGACCAGCCCGGTGCGGAGAAGCTGATCGGCCTGGGCGACGGCCTGTTCATGCCGATGGGTGCGTCCAAGCCGGTTCGGGTCCAGGGAGCCCTCGTCAGCGAGACGGAGATCCACGGCGTGGTGGCGCACTGCCTGGCGCAGCGGGGCGCGGAGTACCTGCCCGAGGTCACCGCCGGGAACGTCACGAAGAAGGACGTCGACGAAGAGATCGGTGACGACCTGGACCTGCTGTGTCAGGCGGTCGAACTCGTCGTGACGTCACAGTTCGGCTCCACCTCGATGCTGCAGCGGAAGCTGCGCGTCGGGTTCGCCAAGGCCGGGCGTCTGATGGACCTGATGGAGACGCGTGGCGTCGTGGGTCCGAGTGAAGGTTCGAAGGCGCGCGACGTCCTCGTGCGCCCGGACGAACTCGACGGTTTGTTGTTCACCCTTCGAGGCGAGTAGCCGAGTCAGGCGGCGGAATCCGCTCCGATTCCCTCTCGCCAGATGGCCGATCCCGCATACACTCGCAGTGCACGGTCGCGTCACATCGGGGTGGGCTCTCGCGCTCCGATCCTTCCCTGTTCTCCGGAGGTTCGTCTATGCCCGCCGGCTCGTCGCCCTCGGGTGTTCCCGACGGTGCGGATGCGAGCCGGCTTGCGGCGCGGGAGTTGGGGTCCGCCGTGGCGGCCGCCCGCGAGTCGTCGGGGCTACGGGTAGAGCAGGTCGCGGAGGCAACGCGAATCCGGGCGACGCTCGTCCGGGCGATCGAGTCAGGCGATTTCGCGCCGTGCGGCGGACACGTGTACGCGCGCGGTCATCTCCGCGCGATCGCCACGGCACTCGGGACCGACGCCGCTGCGTTCCTGGACGCGTACGACAAGCTCAGCGGTCAGACCGACACCGTCCTGCGCACCGCTTCCGACGAGGACCGCGTCGAGGCGGAGCCGATGGCGCTCGCGGGTCTGCGCGGACAGCGGCACCGTCCAGCTTCGGGCTGGCTGATCGCCGCGGTCGCGGCAGCGGCAGTCCTGGCGGTCGGGATCGGCTTCTCGGTCGTTCGCGGCGGCACCGCCCCGTCCGATCACCGGGCGGCGCCGACGGTCAGCCGGAGCGCCCAACAACCGCAACCGCAACCGAGCGAACCGTCGCGACCGGCGGCCTCGCAGACCGTCGCGTACGCGGGCGTCAACGTGACTGTCAACGTCCACGACGGGAACTCGTGGGTGCACGCGACCGACGAGACCGGTGCGGTCGTCTTCCAAGGCACGCTCGCGGCCGGCCAGACCAAGGACTTCCACGCCGCCGAACGCCTCAAGTTCGTATTCGGTTACGCCCCGGCGGTGAACCTGGTGGTGAACGGGAAGTCGATCGGGCAGCCCCCGGCGAATTCGAGTGAGGTCGCGACCGTTTCGATCGATTCGAACACCGCGACCACCGGCCAACTCGGCTGACCGCGTGGAGGCGGCTCGGCCGTAGACTGTGGAGGTGTCTACGACCGTACCGTCCGGGGATGCGCCCCACTCCGGAATGGGGTCGGACGACCGAGCCGGATCAGCCGTCGGAGGCGGGGCCAAGGTCACGTTCCTCACGCTGGGATGCGCGCGTAACGAGGTCGACTCGGACGAGCTTGCCGGTCGTCTCGAGGCCGACGGATACGTCCTCGTCGAGGACGCGAAGCGGGCCGACATCGTGGTGGTCAACACCTGCGGTTTCGTCGAGGCCGCGAAGACCGACAGCATCGACACGTTGCTGGCGGCGGCGGATCACCACGCGCCGACGGTCGCGGTCGGTTGCCTCGCCGAGCGGTACGGCAACCAGCTGGCCGGCGCGCTGCCCGAGACGACGGTGCTGGGGTTCGACCACTACCCGACGATCGGTGCCTCGTTGGCGGCCGTGCTGCGCGGCGAGCGGATCGCCGCGCACGAACCTTCCGACCGGCGGGCGTTGCTGCCGATCAGTCCGGTCGAGCGACGGAACGGCCGGGTCCGGGAAGACCTCGCCGACGGGGTCGCGCCGGCGTCCGGGCCTCGGGTCCCGCGCCGCCGGCTGACCGGCGGCCCGGTGGCCTCGCTGAAGCTCGCGTCCGGTTGCGATCGGCGTTGCGCGTTCTGCGCCATTCCTTCCTTCCGCGGCGCGTTCGTCTCCCGCGACCCGCAGGACGTGCTCGCCGAGGCCGAGTGGCTCGCCCGGGACGGCGTGCGCGAGCTGGTGCTGGTGAGCGAGAACTCGACGTCGTACGGCAAGGATCTCGGTGACCTGCGGGCGTTGGAGAAGTTGCTGCCGCAGCTCGCGGGGATACCGGGGGTCGTCCGGGTCCGGGTGGCGTACCTGCAACCGGCCGAGATGCGCCCGACCCTCCTGGAGGCGTTGCTCACCACGCCCGGTGTTGCCCCGTATCTGGACCTGTCGTTCCAGCATGCCAGCGGTCCGGTGTTGCGCCGCATGCGGCGGTTCGGCGACCGGGAACGCTTTCTCGACCTCCTGGCCACCGCGCGCTCCTTCGCGCCGGAGCTGGGTGCGCGGACGAACGTGATCGTGGGGTTTCCGGGCGAGACCCGGGCCGACATGCGGGAACTCGTGCTCTTCCTGGAGTCGGCGCGGCTCGACGCGGTGGGCGTCTTCGGTTACTCCGACGAAGACGGGACCGAGGCCGCGACGTTGCCCGGCAAGGTGCCCGGGGCGACGATCCGCCGGCGGCAGCGTCGGCTGACCGACCTCGTCGAGGAGCTGACGGCGCAACGCGCACGGGAACGGATCGGCTCCGAGGTCGAGGTTCTCGTCGAGGAGGTCTCGCCGTCCGGAGCTGTCGGCGAGGGGCGCGGGGCACATCAGGCCCCGGAGGTCGACGGGAGCTGCGTCGTCCGGGCCAGCGAGCTGGCCGGGGGGATCGTGGTCGGCGATCTCGTCCGGGGGCGGGTCGTCGCGAGCGAGGGAGTGGATCTCGTCGTGGAGGCGGCAGAGGTGACGCTGCGGGCGGCCGCATTGGTCGCGACCGGATGAGCGCCCCGTTCGAAGGCGCCTCTTCACTGCGGCGGGCACCGTCACCTTGCCCGCCGCCGGTAGTGAACCTCGCGAACGGTCTGACTGTCCTGCGCCTCGCCCTGGTTCCGATCGTCGTCGTGCTGACGTTCGTCGAGGGTGGCCATGAGACCGGCTGGCGGATCGCGGCCTGGGGCGCGTTCGCGGTCGTGGCGGTCACCGACCGGGTCGACGGGGAGATCGCGCGGCGGCGAAACCTGGTCACCTCGTTCGGAAAGTTCGCCGATCCGGTTGCCGACAAGGCGTTGATCGGCGCCGCGCTCGTCTCGCTGACGATCCTGGGCGACTTGGCCACCTGGATCACCGTCACGATCCTCGTTCGTGAGGTCGCCGTCACCCTGCTGCGGCTCTGGGTGATCCGACACGGCGTCATCCCGGCGAGCCGCGGTGGGAAACTGAAGACGCTGCTCCAAGGGTTGGCGACCGGGTGCTACCTGCTGCCGATCGGGGCGGGTCCGCTGGGGACGTTCCGCGCGGCCCTGATGGGCGCGGCGGTACTGGTGACTCTCGTCACCGGCCTCGACTACGTCTTCCGGGCGTTGACGTTGCGTCGGACCAGCGATCGCGCCGCGATGAAACGGGCTCGTCGAGCGGCCCGCGGGTGATCGGGGACCGGATCGAGCTGGCTCCGCCACCGCTTCGTGTCCGGGCGCGGTTCGTCGCGGTCGGTGACGAACTCGTCTCGGGTCATCACCTCAACGCGAATGCGACCACGCTGGGGGCCGCGTTCGGACAGGTCGGCGTCGAACTGGTCGGCCACGAGGTCGTCGGGGACGAAACCGCGGCGGTCGGCGAGGCCGTGCTGCGCGGGGTGTCGGGTACGGATCTGGTCGTGGTCAGCGGTGGTCTCGGCCCGACCCAGGACGACCTGACCAGGGAGGGGCTCGCCGCCGCGGCGGGCGTCGCCCTGGTTCGCGACGAGGACGTCGAGCGGGGGCTGCGGCGCCGGTTCGCCGCGCTCGGAGCGGACCGGCCCGTCCCCGAGATCAACTGGCGGCAAGCCGACGTACCGGTCGGGGCATCCGTGCTGCGCAACCCGGTGGGCACCGCACCCGGCTTGCGGCTCGATATCTGCGGGACGCCGGTGTACGCGCTGCCCGGCGTGCCGCGGGAATTCGCCGCACTGCTGGCGGACGCGGTCGTCCCCGACGTGCTCGCCCGGTTTCCCGGTCTACGGCCGATCGTTCGCGAGGTCGTTCACACCAGCGGGTTGTGGGAATCGGCTGTCGCGGAGGCGATGGCGCCGGAGGTCACCCGCACCGACGGCACGGTGCAGATCGGGTTCTTGGCGTCCGGAGGGAGCACCGACGTCGTGATCAGTGCGAGCGGGGCGACCGCCGACGCTGCACGGGACACGGTGGCTGCGACGGTGGCGTTCGCGAAAGCCGCCTTGGGACGAGCTGTTCACGAAGCACCGACGTTGGAAGCCGAAGTCGTTCGGCTCCTGGCCGAGCGCAACGCCACGGTCGCCTGCGCCGAATCGCTGACGGCGGGGTTGGTCACCGGCCGGATCGCGAACATCCCGGGCGCGAGCGCGGTGCTTCGTGGGGGCGTGATCCCGTACGCGACCGATTTGAAGAGTTCACTGCTGCATATCCCGCGGGGCAAGGTGCTTGCCTGGCAGGCGGTTTCGGCTCAGACCGCGGAGGCGATGGCGGTAGCCGTTGCCGAACGGTGCGGCTCGACGTTCGGTCTGGCGTTGACCGGCGTCGCCGGGCCCGCGGAGCAGGACGGCCAGCCACCTGGCACCGTCTTCGTCGGGGTCAGTGGCCCGGCGGGCACGATGACCCGTCGGTTGGCGTTGCCGGGGGATCGGGCCCAAGTCCGGGCGCTTGCGGTGACGAACGCCCTCGTCGTGTTGCGCTCAGCGATCCTGGGGCCGGCGTAGGGCGGTTCCCGGGAACCGGTCGTCGCGGTGTGGGAACGTGTGGGACGTATCGATGGTTTTGGTGGGTGTCACGCTTGTGTCACGGAGCTTCCACGCAGCGAGTCGGACGTGGTTCGCTGTGGCCGGAAGGTAACGTGGTGGGCCTACCGAGCGGAGGAGGTGTGATGGTGCTGGTTCGAAGCGTCCTGGGCGAGCAGTTGCGCCGTCACCGGCAGGCGCAACGTCGCACGCTCCGCGAGGTCAGCAAGCGTGCCCAGGTCTCTCTGGGTTACCTGAGCGAAGTCGAGCGCGGCCAGAAGGAAGCGTCGAGTGAACTTCTCGCCTCCATCTGCGACGCGTTGGAAGTTCGGTTGTCGACGGTTCTGCTCGAGGCGGGTGAGGACATGCGCCGCGCCGAGTCGGTTGCGGCGGGCCCCGGCCGGCTCGTCGAGGTCGCGGTGTCTGCGCAGAACGTCACCGAGCTTCCGGCCGGCGTCACGGTCGATCGCGCCGCCTGAGGTTCCGATGACGGCCGGTCAGGCGACGCCGGTGCCCGATCCGGCTTCAGCCGCCCCGCGTGGGACGCGGGTTCGAGCTGGGAACGCCATGGGCCGGACCCGGTCGGCGGTGGCGGCCGGAACGGCGGCGGCGATTCGCGAGCACGGCGCCCGCAAGGCCACGATGATCGACATCGCGGCGGCCGCCAGCATTGCGAAAGGAACCCTCTACAACCACGTTCGCACCCGCAGCGAGGCCTACCAGCTGCTCGCCGAGACCGAGGTCGCTCGCCTCGTCGAGCTGCTTCGATCGGAGGGCGACCCGGCCCGTGCACTCCGCGAGGCGGGTGATTTCGTGGCGAACCATCCGGTCGTTCGTTCGTTGGCCGACCGGGAACCGGCCGCGTTGGCGGTCGTATGCCTGCCTGGCCCGTTGACGGCGTCGAGCCGGGCTTTGGTCGACGCCGCCGCCGAACGTCTGGTGGGTTCGGCCGGCGCACCGCTGGTGGTCCGTTGGCTGTTGTCGCTGCTGCTCGAGCCCGGTGACGAGGCGACTCGGGCTGCGCAAGCGACAGCGTTGGTTGCTACCGTCGGTCGACTCGGTTCGGCGGTGTACCGAGCTCCGCAGGCCGGCTGAGCTCACCTGTCAGTGTCGCGGCCGTCGCGTGCGCCTCGCGTTGTTCGCCGACCGTTGCCGGGCCGCCGCGGCCGGACCTGCGAAGGGCCTGGGGCGCAAGGTGTTTCCGGTCGGCGCGGGGCCCGGTTGGCAGTGCGGGCACCAGTAGGTGATCCGGTCGGCGGGTGGGGCTCCTTGGCGAGCTGACCGGATCAGTGTTCCGCACCGACGGCAGGCGAGCCCTTGTCGTTCGAACACGTAGTGCGCGTTGGGACGTCTGGTGTCGCCGGTCGTCGATTGGGAGACGTGGTGCCGATTCGCTTGAACGAGCCGAGCGGCGAGGTCGACGAGCGCGGGCAGGTCGACGATGTCACCGACCCGCGTCCACGGCGAAATGCCTCGTAGGAAGAGTGCTTCCGCCCGGTAGAGGTTGCCGAGACCGGCGAGGTTGCGTTGGTCGAGCAGGGCGTTCCCTATCTCGGCGGTCGGAGCCCGTCGAAGGTTGGTCACGGCTTGTTCGGGGTTCCAGTCCGGTGCGAGGACGTCCGGGCCGAGATGACCGACGACGTCGGCCTCGCGGTCGGTGGGCAGCAGTTCGATGACCGGGATGCGGTATCCGACGACGGTCCAGTCCGAGTTGGCCAGGATCAGCCGGATCTGATCGGTGGGCCCATGCCAGGACCGTCCGGTGCGGTAGATCCGGAAACTGCCCTCCATCCGGAAGTGGGTGTGGAGGGTCATGCCGCCCTCGAATCGGGTCAGCAGGTGCTTGCCTCGGGGAACCACGTCCACGACCTCGCGTCCGCGCAGATCCGTGGTCGCGAGTGCCGGAACCCGAAAGTCGCTGCGGCTCAGGCGCTTTCCGGCCAGCGCCACCTTCAGGCGTTGCGCCGCGAGCCAGACGGTGTCTCCCTCAGGCACGGACGTGGCCGCAGGTGGCCGTCACGACCTGATCCGCAGGCCACGGGGGGTGGCTCGAAAGCCGGCCCCGAGAAGCGCTTGCCCGAGCGGTGAATCCTCGGCGAACAGCAGGGATTCGCCGTCCGCCTTTTCGACGGTGAGCCTGCCGAGGTGCCCTTCGCGGACGGCGAGGGCCAGCGCGTCGACGGCCGGGACGAGTTTCGGTTCGTCGTCGGAGAAGGTGAGCAACGTGCGGCCGCCGCGTTCGACGTAAATCACCAGAGCGCCGTCGACGAGGACGACCAGAGCGCCGGCCTTGCGTCCAGGGCGATGTCCGCCGTCGCCTGGCCGCTCCGGCCAGGGCAGCGCCGCGCCGTACGGATTCGCCGGGTCGGTGGCGGCGAGCAGGACGGCGCCGCGGCCGGGCTGTGACTTCGCGGGGGCTGTCGACAACGGACCCCAGCTCGGTCGGGCCGGCGCCCAACTCGGCTCGGTCGGGCCGGACCGGTCCCGTTTGGCGGCGCGCATCCGGTCTACGGCTCCGGGTAAGGCGAACTGGGCTGCTCCGAGCCCTTCGACGAAATAACCCCGCCGAATCCGACCGGCCTCCTCGCTTGCCTTGAAGACCGGGTACACCGCGGCGAATCCGCCGGTCGTGCGTTCGGCGACAACTGATCCCCGGGTCACGATCCCGTGCCGGTCGAGCAGTGTCTCGGCCACGGCGTGCGCGCGGACGGTGACGTCGGTGTCCGGGGTGGGCAGGGCGGACCAGCGGCCCACGGCTGCGGGCGGAGCGGTCCTGGACGGTGCGGCCGGCCGGGCGAAGGCGGCGTACCGCCCGGCCCGCGGACGAGGTGCGCGGGGGCCACTGCGGTGAGCCACCCCGCCGCTACGGCCGCCCAGCCTGGATCGCAAGGCTGCCACCGTGTCGTTGGTCAACCGGCCGGCCCAGACCAGGTCCCAGAGCACATCCTCGAGTCGGGTGTCGTCGTCGCAGCCGACGCGTTCCGCAATGGCTCGGAAGAAAAGGGCCGAACCGTCGGACAGGGCCTCCACAACGGAGGTGTGCAGCGGCCCGTCGACATCCGGTTCGGGCAGTGGCAGGACGAGATGGGCGAGCTCAGTCGGTGCGAGCGTGATCCACCCGTCGCGTCCGGGCAGCGAACCGGCCCCCGCCCAGACGATCTCGCCCGCCGAAGTCAACGCGTCGAGCATGCTCGGGACGTAATCCGTCACCCGCGCCGGGAGCACGAGCGACTCGAGGGCGCTGGCCGGAACAGCCGCTCCCGCCAGCTGTTCCACCGCGCGGAGCAAGCCGGCCTCACCCCGATTCGCGTGGGCTCCGACGCCCTGCCACGACGGCAAGAAGCGCCCCAGGGCCTCGGGCGGCGAAGGCTCGACCTCGTGCCGGAGCCGTGCGAGTGAGCGGCGACGCAAGGTGCGGAGCACGTCGGCGTCGCACCATTCGAGCCCGTGCCCGCCAGGACGGAACTCGCCGGTGACGACACGCCCGCGGGCGGCGAGCCGTTCCAATGCGGAGTGCAGGATGGCGACACCCAGCCCGAAACGCGTCGCCGGATCGGAGGTGGTGAACGGCCCGCGGGTGCGCGCGAACCGGGACACCAAGTCTCCCAAGGGATCGGCGACCGGCTCCAGGAACGTCTCCGGTACACCGACCGGAAGCGGGACGCCCAAGGCGTCGAGGTAGCGGCCGGCGTCTTCGATCGCGATCCATCGCTCCTCGGCGGCGACGCGGATACGGATGGCTCGGCGAGCCTCTTCGAGCGCGGCGAGCCAGGCCGGTTCGGCTCCCCGGGCGATGAGTTCCCCGGTGGTCAGATCGCCGAGCCGACGCAACGCGTCGGCGGCTCCCTCGATATTGCGGATCCGTCGTTCGGGGTCGAGCAGCGCCACCTCCCGCTCGACCTCGGACACCACGTCGGGATCGAGGAGTTCGCGCAGCTCGGCCTGTCCGAGTAGCTCCGCGAGCAGCGTCGGATCCAACGCCAGAGCCTGCGCCCGCCGCTCCGCCAGCGGCGCGTCGCCCTCGTAGAGGAACGCGGCGACGTAGCCGAACAAGAGCGACCGGGCGAACGGGGACGGAACCGGCGTGTCCACTTCCACGATGCGGACCGTCCGCTCCTGCAGGTCTCGCATGATGCCGGTCAGTCCGGGGACGTCGAAAACATCCTGCAAACACTCACGCATCGTCTCGAGGATGATCGGGAACGAGCCGTACTCGGAGGCCACCGAAAGCAGTTGAGCAGACCGTTGCCGCTGCTGCCACAACGGCGAACGCCGGCCCGGGTCTCGACGGGGAAGCAACAAGGCCCGCGCGGCGCACTCCCGGAAGCGGGCCGCGAACAGCGCGCTCGAACCGACCTCGTTCTGCACGACGGTCGAGATCTCGTCCGGTTCGAAGATCAAAGCGTCCGCGGTGGGCGGCTCGTCCATCTCCGGCAGGCGCAGCACGATCCCGTCGTCGGAGTGCATGGCCTGTACGTCCACGCCGTACCGTTCGCGGAGGCGAGCGCTCAGTGCCAGCGCCCACGGTGCGTTCACCGGTGCCCCGAACGGCGAATGAATCGCGATGCGCCAATCGCCGAGTTCGTCGTGGAACCTTTCGACCAACAAGGTTCGATCGGTCGGCACCGCGCCGGCCGACTCCCGTTGCTCGGTGACGTACGCGACGAGGTTCGCCGCCGCTCGCTCGTCGAGACCCGCGGCGCGTGCACGCTGCGCGGCCTCCTCCGGACCGGCGCGGTCCACCTCACGCAGGAACGCCCCGACCGCGCGGCCCAGTTCCACCGGCCGGCCGGGTGCGTCCCCTTTCCAGAACGGCAATCGGCCCGGTTGCCCGGGCGCGGGGGAGACCAGGACGCGATCGTGGGTGATGTCCTCGATTCGCCACGAGCTCGCACCCAGCGCGAAGACGTCACCGACCCGCGATTCGTAGACCATCTCCTCGTCGAGTTCGCCGACCCGACTGGCCTTCTCGCCGACGAGGAAGACACCGAACAAGCCGCGGTCGGGGATCGTGCCACCGCTGGTGACCGCCAACCGCTGCGCACCGGGACGACCGGAGACCGTTCCGGCGATTCGATCCCACACGATCCGGGGCCGGAGCTCGGCGAAATCGTCCGAGGGGTAGCGTCCGGAGAGCATGTCGAGCGTCGCGTCGAACGCCGACAGCGGCAGCGAGGCGAACGGCGCTGCCCGCCGGATCACCGTCAGCATCTCCTCGACCGGCCAGTCGTCGAGTGCGCACATCGCGACCACCTGCTGCGCAAGGACGTCGAGCGGGTTGCGTGGGTAGCGCATCTCCTCGATGAGGCCAGCCGACATCCGCTCGGCGACGACTGCGGCCTGGACGAGGTCGCCGCGGTATTTCGGCAGGACGATGCCGCGGCTCACCGCCCCGACCTGGTGTCCGGCGCGGCCCACTCGCTGAAGGCCGCTGGCCACGCTGGGCGGTGCTTCAACCTGGACCACCAGGTCGACGGCCCCCATGTCGATGCCGAGCTCCAGGCTCGACGTGGCCACGACCGCCGGGAGCCGTCCTTGTTTGAGCGCTTCCTCGATGGCGAGTCGCTGTTCTCGGCTGACGCTGCCGTGATGGGCCCGCGCGATCTCCTGCCCCGCGCCCCGTGACGATCCGGATTGGGCCATGATCTGCGCCGGTGGTGGTGCTTCCTCCTCGAGCCCGGCCGCGATGTCGTTCAGGCGGGCGCAGAGCCGTTCTGCGAGGCGTCGTGAGTTGGCGAAGACCAGGGTGCTCCGGTGCTCCTCGATGAGCTCGACGACCCGGGCCTCGAGGCTGGGCCAGATCGACGCGCGCCGTTCGTCCCCGGCCGCGCTGGCTCCTTCCCGGAACGGTCCGTCGCGTTCGCCGAGGGCGCTCATGTCTTCGACGGGCACTTCCACCCGGACGTCGATCACCTTCTCCGCCGGCGGCGCGACGACGGTCACCGGGCGCGAACCTCCGAGGAACCTCGCGACCTCCTCGACCGGGCGGACCGTCGCGGAGAGCCCGATCCGCTGGGCCGGACGGTCCAGCAAGGCGTCGAGGCGCTCCAGAGACACGGCGAGGTGAGCGCCCCGTTTCGTACCGGCGACCGCGTGCACCTCGTCGACGATGACGGTCTCCACCCCGCGAAGCGCTTCCCGACTCTGTGAGGTGAGGATCAGGAACAGGGACTCCGGCGTCGTGATGAGGACGTCCGGTGGTCGGGTGCCGAATCGCCGGCGCTCGTCGGCGGGGGTGTCGCCGGTGCGTACGCCGATGGTGATGTCCGGTTCGGCCAGCCCGAGCCGGCGGGACGCGTGTCGAATCCCGACGAGCGGCGCCCGGAGGTTTCGTTCGACGTCGACCGCCAACGCCTTCAGGGGCGAGACGTAGAGCACCCGGCAGCGCAGCCGCGGATCGTCGGGCGGCGGCGTGTCGGCCAGCCGATCCAGCGACCAGAGGAACGCCGCGAGTGTCTTTCCGCTCCCGGTCGGGGCGACGACGAGAACGTCGCGCCGTTGACCGATCGCGGCCCAGGCGCCCTGCTGGGCCGGGGTCGCGATCGCGAAGGCGCCGTCGAACCAGGTCTGGGTCGCCGGGGAGAACGCGGGGGCGTCGGGCACGGGTTCAGTCTCCGCGCCGGCTCCGACAAATGTCGGACGATATGCGCCGTCACCCACAGTTCTTGCTCCGGACCGGAGTTCGTAGGCTGGGATCGTGCGGGCTACCGACTTCTGGCGGCGGATGGAAGCTCATTTCGGTGTCGGCTATGCCCGGTCCGTCGCCCGTGACCAGGTCCTGCGTGAACTGGACGGGCACACGATCGACGAGGCGATCGCGGCGGGCGAGAACATGAAGGACGTCTGGCGGGCGGTCTGCGTGCACTTCGAGGTACCCGCACACGAACGTTGAGCCGGCGCGGGGTTCGGTGCCGCGTCAACCGACGAGTTCGTCGAGGTAGCACCAGCGCCAGGCCTCCCGCGGCTCGATCGACCGCATCACCGGATGTTCGGTCTCGCGGAAGTGGCGGTCGGCATGGCGTCCGACGGACGAGTCGCAGCAGCCGACATGCCCGCAGCTCAGGCACATCCGGAGGTGAACCCAGGTGGTGCCCTCGCGCAGGCAGTCGCCGCATGATCCGGGGGTGTCGGGCTTGGCGACCGACGGCGCCGCGGCCAGGTGCTCGCAGGCCGCCGGACCGCGACGCGGGGCGTGCAACTCGCGTTCGAGGCGGTTGTCGTCGTATTCGACGCGGTCGAGCAACGACTCCTCGAGGTCGACGGCGCGGAGCGCGACGCGGAGGACCTGGTCGTCGGTCTCGCCCGCGTCGCGGATCGCGAGGATCCGCTGCCGTTCGGCGTCGAGCATGGCGAGCCGGAGCCTTCGGTAGGTGGCGGACGGGGGCTCGATCTCGTCGTGGGAGCGTCCGAGCCGCTCCCACGCGGCGTTGCTCCGGACGTCCGCGCGGCGCCGCAGTTCGTCGAGGACCTCGTCGGGGTCTTCCGGCGTCGTCAGCTCGTCGAGTCGCCGGAGGCCGGCCTGGGTCGCCTCGTGGACGACCGCCGCCGACCGCAATGCGTCCTCCGCGGCGTCCGGTCCCACCAGGCCGAGCCGCCTGACCAGCGCGGGCAACGTCAGACCCTGAACCAGCAGGGTTCCCGCGACGACGACGAATGCGACGAGCCGGAGCAGGTCGCGGTGTGGGGTCTGTGCCGGCAGCAGGTAGGCAGCCGCGAGGGTGACCACTCCGCGCATGCCGGCCCAGGAGATCACAGCGGCGGTCGACCAAGGCCATGCCTGCTCCCGCAGCGCGGGAACCGTCCGATAGACCATCAACGCGAGGGCCATCCAGACGGCGCGAGCTGCGACCGTCGCGAACAGAACTGCCGCGCAGGTCCAGACCACGGCGCCCGTGTCGACCCCGGAATGCCGGACACCTCGGATGAGCGCCCGAAGTTGCAGACCGATCAGGACGAAGACGACGTTCTCCAGCAGGAACTGGACCGTTCGCCAGTTGAGCGCCTCCGAGATTCGGGACGCGGCCGACTGGACCACCGGCGCCTTGTGCCCCAGGAGCAGGCCCGTCACGACGACGGCGAGCACCCCCGACGATCCGATCGCCTCGGCGGGGAGGAACGCCAGATAGGGCGCCGCGAACGACAACGTGGTGTCCAGCACCGGGTCGATGTGCCGGCGGATGCGACCGAGCGCGAACGCGACGATCCCACCGACGGCGACGCCGCCGGCGACCGCCAGCGCGAACCGGCCGACGATCTCCCCGGCGCCGACGCTTCCGGTGATCGAGGCGACCGTCGCGTTCAACGCCACCAGCGCTGCCGCGTCGTTGACCAGGCTTTCGTCCTCGAGAAGGGTCACGATCCGCCGGGGCATGCCGACGCGACGTGCGACCGCCGCGGCGGCGACCGCGTCGGGGGGCGCGACGACCGCCCCGAGCGCCAGACCCGCGGCGACGGTGATCCCGGGCGCCGCGGCCCAGGTCACGAGGCCGATTGCCAGCGTCGAGAACACGACCAGACCGACCGACAGCAACGCGATCGGCACGGCGTTCGCCCGGAAGTCGACGAGGGACGTTCGGATCGCCGCGGCGTACAGCAAGGGCGGTAGCAACCCGACGAGTACGACATGCGGATCGAGCTCGAACTCCGGGGTGCCGGGCAGGAACGACACCGCGACGCCGGCAACGATCAGGACCGGTGGCGGGGGCCAGTCGAAGCGACGGCACATCCCGGCTACGACGACTGTGATCACCGCAAGACCGACGACCTCGAGCGCGATGTGCACGGTCATATCCTCGGTGAGGCGATCGCGACGGTTGGTGCGGGGATCGGTTCAAAGAAGCGTCGGTTGCGCGCCGACCGCCTCGGCGCCTTCCAGGTCGAGTAGCAGGCGTTTGTTCGCCAGACCGCCGGCATAACCGGTCAGCGCCCCGTTGGCCCCGATCACCCGGTGGCACGGAACGATGATCGAAATCGGATTGCGATTGTTGGCGAGTCCGACCGCGCGCACGGCCGCGGGGTTGCCGACGGCGCCCGCGATCTGCCCGTACGTGCGGGTTTGCCCGTACGGAATCTCCCGCAACGCACTCCAGACCCGTACCTGGAACGCCGTCCCCTCCGGCCGCAGCGGCAGGTCGAACGTCGTCCTCGCCCGGGCGAAGAACTGATCCAGTTGCCGTGCCACCTCCGCGAACGGGCCGGCGTCGACCCTCCAATCGGGCCGGGCACGCGACGGGTCGAACAGCAGGCGCGTCAGTGCGGTCCCGTCGCTGGTGAGCAGGAGCGATCCGACGGGACTGTCCAGGACGGTCATCCAGGTCGGCCGGGCGGGGGTCATTGAAACTCCTCGGTGATCAGGGTGGGCGGCAAGGCGTGCGCCCACAGCAGGCAGGTGACATAGGAATTCCAGGGGGCCCACGACCGCGGGCTCGACTCCGGTCGCCGGGCTAAAGAAAGTCCCAGGGACGCCGCGGAGCGGCGCACGACGAGGTCGTCGTCGAGCAGGACGTTCGGATCTGCCAGCGCACGAAGCCGCAGGTAGCGAGCCGTCCAGCGCCCGACCCCGGGAATCGCGAGGAGCCGCGTTTCGACGTCGTCGCGGTCGGCGCTCGGATCCAGCACCAGGCCGTCCGCGAGCCGTGCGGCGAGCGCGACGACGGTGCGCGCTCGGGCCCGGGGCATGCCGAGCGTCTCCGGATCGATCGCCGCAACCCGATCGGCCGTGGGGAACAGCCAATCGACGGTCCCGATGGGTGCCGGGAGTCGTTCTCCCGCGGCCGTCACGAGCCGGACTCCGATCGTCTTCGCCGCCCCCACACTGATCTGCTGGCCGAGAACGGCCCGAAGGGCAGTCTCGGCGCCGTCCTGGGTGCCTGGAAGAAGGCGTCCGGGAAAGCGGCGCACGAGATCGGTCAGTTCCGGGTGCGATTTCAGCTGCGCGTCGACCGACGCCGGGTCGGCGTCGAGATCGAGCATCCTGCGGCACCGGGCGACGGCCGAGGAGAGATCGCGCAGATCACCGAGGTGCAGGCGAGCGAGAACCGCTGGGCCATCGGCGGTCAGCTCGACCACGGCCGGCGCGAGGGGCAGTCGCATGCTTCGCCGGTAGGTGGTGCCGTCGAACGACTCGACACCGGCGATGGCGTGCCGTCCCAAGAACGCGAGGTTTGCCCGGACGTCTGCCGGAGCTCGGGCCGCGAGCCGAACGTCGAGCCGGGTGTACGGCTGCTCCGGCTGGGTCCGCGCCTGGCGGGAACCGGCCAGACCCGGGCGGAGTTCGCTGGGCGTGGCCGCGTAGATCTCCCGCATGGTGTCGTTGCATTGCCGAACGCTCCCGAAACCGGCGGCGAAGGCGACGTCCGTCGCACTCAAGGCCGTCGATTCGAGCAGGAGGCGAGCGGTCTTCGCGCGGTGGGCGCGGGCCAGGGCGAGCGGGCCGACGCCCAGTTCCGTCGTCAGCTGCCGGCGCAACTGACGCGTCGAGAAGCCGAGCCGGCGGGCCAGACCGTCGACCCCCTCGCGGTCGACCAGGCCGTCCTCTACCAGGCGCATCGCGCGAGCTGCCGTGTCGGCGACGACGTTCCACTGCGCCGAGCCCGGGGCCGCATCCGGGCGGCAGCGCTTGCAGGCGCGATATCCGGCACGTTGGGCAGCCGCGGATGTCCGGGTGAAGCTCACGTTTCGCCTGCGCGGAACCAGGGCCGGGCAGGAGGGCCGGCAGTAGATGCCGGTCGATCGAACCGCCGTGACGAACTGCCCGTCGAACCGGGGGTCGCGTCCTTGAATCGCGGCATAGCAGGCCTCCTGATCGAGACCGGCTTCGTCGAGCAGCGGTAACGGCATTCCTCGACCTTCGCATCGCAGGAGGGAGCTGGCTGGCGGAAATCGGCCAGCACGATCTGCGATTCACATTACGGCGTGTCTCGGACCGATCGAACAGATGTTCGGCTAACTTGTGCACATCGTGACGGGTGTCCACAGATCGGGGACGCATCGACTTCCTGTCGGTGCCGGGATCTAGCGTCATCGCCGATCGTCACGGCCGTTTTCGACTGGAGGGTTCGATGGGTCAGGTTACGCAACTCGATCGCGGAAGAGCACTGGAAGCCGCGCTCGCTCAGATCGACAAGCAGTACGGCAAGGGTTCCGTCATGCGGCTCGGTGACGACATCCGCCCTCCGGTGCAGGTGATTCCCACCGGTTCGATCGCGCTCGACGTGGCGCTGGGAATCGGTGGTCTGCCCCGCGGACGGATCGTGGAGATCTACGGGCCGGAATCCTCCGGTAAGACGACGGTCGCCCTCCACGCGGTGGCCAACGCACAGGCCGCCGGAGGCATCGCGGCTTTCATCGACGCCGAACACGCGCTCGATCCGGGTTACGCGAAAGCACTGGGCGTGGATACCGACGCGCTCCTGGTCAGCCAACCGGATACCGGTGAGCAGGCACTCGAGATCATGGACATGCTGATCCGGTCCGGAGCGCTCGACATCGTGGTCGTCGACTCGGTCGCAGCTCTCGTGCCCCGCGCCGAGATCGAAGGCGAGATGGGTGACAGTCACGTCGGTCTGCAGGCGCGACTGATGAGTCAGGCCCTTCGCAAGGTGACCGGCGCCCTGAACACCTCGGGGACGACGGCGATCTTCATCAACCAGCTTCGCGAGAAGATCGGCGTGATGTTCGGCTCGCCCGAGACGACGACCGGCGGTAAGGCATTGAAGTTCTACGCGTCGGTCCGTTTGGACGTGCGTCGGATCGAAACGCTCAAGGACGGTACCGACGCGGTGGGGAACCGAACTCGCGTCAAGGTCGTCAAGAACAAACTCTCGCCTCCGTTCCGCCAGGCCGAGATGGACATCATTTACGGGCAGGGCATTAGCCGCGAAGGTGGCTTGATCGACATGGGTGTCGAGCACGGGCTCGTCCGCAAGTCGGGGGCTTGGTACACCTACGAAGGCGATCAATTGGGCCAGGGCAAAGAGAACGCTCGCCAATTCTTGCGGGACAACCCTGATCTGGCGGTCGAGATCGAGCGCAAGATCAAGGAGAAGCTGGGCATCGGGACCGATCTGGAAGTCGTCCTCGGCGAGGACGATCTGGTTCCTATGCCGGTGGACTTCTGAACCGGGGATCGCACCTGCGCCTCGTCGCCGGCGGAGGTGATCTTTACTCGAAGGAGGATCGTCGGGATGGTCCGGCGACCAGGCGGGGAACAACGCGACTCGCGGCGGTGGCCGAGCGCGTCGCTGAGGACCGGGACGTCGCCAGAGGCAGCGAGGTCGAAGCCGCTCGTGAGCTGTGCCTTCGGCAACTTCACAAGCGCGCACATACCGAAGGCGAGCTGACTCTCGTCCTGCGACGAAAAGGCTTCGCGGAGGACGTGACGAGTTCCGCCCTTCGGCGGCTCATCGACGTCGGGCTCGTCGACGACGCCCGGTTGGCCCGGGACTGGGTCGAACGCCATGGGGCCGCCAAGTCGCGATGGATGCTCGAACGTGAGCTCATCCGTAAAGGAGTCGACGTCCGGCTGATTCGCGACGTTCTCGACGGAACTCCTGAACCGGACGGAATCGAACGAGCGGTTGTCGCTCGGCGCTGGCCTTCGCTGCGCCTTTTGGCGCCAGATGTTCAGGTTCGACGGGCGGCCGGGTTGCTGGCGCGGCGCGGATTCGATCCGGGGCTTGCTCCGTCGGTGGTCGAGGAGTTGCGTGCGGAAGCCGCCGAAACCGCTGGCGGTGGGTGAACCCCCTGCTGGCCACGTAGGCTTGCTGGTCGTGACCGGACGTGACCGTACGTACGAAGTTCGTACGTACGGCTGCCAGATGAATGTCCACGATTCGGAGCGGATCGCCGGCGTTCTCGAGGCCGATGGATGGGTCAGAGCCGAGGACGGCTCGACACCCGACCTCGTGGTGTTCAACACCTGCGCCGTGCGGGAGAACGCGGACAACCGGCTCTACGGAAACCTGGGTCACCTCGCGCCGGTCAAGGCGGCGAAGCCTGGGATGCAGATCGCGGTCGGCGGCTGCCTCGCGCAGAAGGACGGCGACGTGGTCACTCGGCGCGCGCCGTGTGTCGACGTCGTCTTCGGCACTCACAACCTCGGGGCGTTGCCGGCGCTGCTCGAACGTGCCCGGGTGGAGAACGAGTCTCAGATCGAACTCCTGGAGGCGCTCGAGACCTTTCCGTCCGCGCTGCCGGCCCGACGCGAATCGACCTACAGCGCCTGGGTTTCGATCAGCGTCGGCTGCAACAACACGTGCACCTTTTGCATCGTTCCGAGCTTGCGGGGAGTCGAACGCAACCGGCGCGCCGGGGAGATCCTCGCCGAGGTGGAGGCCCTGGTCGGGCAAGGGGTCGTCGAAGTGACGCTGCTGGGGCAGAACGTGAACGCCTACGGTTCGGATCTGGGGGAGCGTGGCGCGTTCAGCCGGCTCCTTCGCGCCTGTGGTCGGATCGAAGGGTTGGAGCGAGTCCGGTTCACCAGTCCCCATCCGCGTGATTTCACCGACGACGTCATCGCCGCGATGGCCGAAACCCCGAACGTGATGCCGCAGCTGCACATGCCGCTGCAGTCGGGCTCCGACACGGTGCTCCGGGCGATGCGCCGTTCCTACCGGGCGGAGCGCTATCTCGGGATTGTCGAACGAGTGCGGGCGACCATTCCGGACGCGGCGATCACCACGGACATCATCGTCGGATTTCCGGGGGAGTCCGACGACGACTTCGACGCCACCCTCGACGTCGTGCGAGCCGCCCGATTCGCCGGCGCTTTCACGTTCCAGTACTCGCCGCGTCCGGGAACGCCGGCGGCGACCATGGCAGACCAGGTGCCGCACGAGGTCGTGACCGAGCGCTACGCCCGTCTGGCCGCACTCGTCGACGACGTCGCGCTTGCCGAGAACAGGCACCAGGTCGGGCGGGAAGTCGAGGTACTCGTAAGCGTGGGGGAGGGCCGTAAAGACGTTGCGACGGAACGGATCAGCGGTCGGGCCCGCGACGGTCGGCTCGTCCACGTCGCCGCGGGCGGCGCGGATATCCGGCCGGGTGATGTCGTCACCAGCGTCGTCACCTACGGCGCGCCGCACCATCTCGTCGCGGACGGCCCACTCGTCGGGCATCGGCGTACCAGGGCAGGAGACCGCTGGGCGGAGGGACGCGGGGTGGTCACCCAACCGACGACCCCACCGGCCACCCTGCTGGGGATGCCCCGATTCGGCGGCGCCGTCGAAACGCCGCCCTCGATCGTCGTCGGCTGATTGCCGATGCTCGTCGCCGCGGCGGTGTGCCCGCATCCTCCGTTGTTGGTTCCGCGGGTCGCGGGTCGTATCGTCGCCGACCTCGACGAATGTCGAACGGCATGCCTCGAAGTCATCGACGCGTTGCGGGCCGCCGAGCCCGACGCCGTCGTCGTGGTCGGTGAAGGCACTGTCAGCCGTGAACATCCGCCGTCCGCGGTCGGGAGCCTGGTTCCCTACGGACTCGAGGTGCGGCTGGGCACGGGTGACGGCGACGCCGTCCTTCCGCTCTCGCTCGGTATCGGACGATGGCTCGTGGACCAGACGTCGCTGACGGCGAGCACGTTCGTCGAGATCGCCGTTTCCGCCGCGCCCCCGGTCGCGGTGCGCATCGGAGCGGAAACAGCCAGTTCGGCAGCCCGCGTGGCGATGCTGGTCATGGCGGACGGATCCGGGTACCCGTCGCAAACCCCGGTGGGCGACGACGGGCGAGGCGAGGCCTACGACGATCGCTGGATGACGGCCGTCGAAGGCGCCGATCCGAAACCGTTGCTCGATCTCGATCCCGACGACGACGCTCCCCTGTGGGTCTCGGGCCGAGCGCCCCTGCAAGCCCTAGCCGGGGCGTTGACCGTCGGCGAAGAGGCCGGCAGCTACTGGCAGGGGCGGATCGCCTGGCGGGGCGCCCCGTACGGGGTCGGATATCTCGTGGCGTCGCTGATCCGATGACGTCGATCGTCGCCGTCGTCGGACCCACCGCCGCCGGCAAGTCCGCCGTCGGCCTCGAACTCGCTCAGGAACTGGGCGGTGAGGTCGTCAACGCCGACGCGATGCAGCTCTACGCCGGCATGGACATCGGAACGGCGAAGGTCTCGACCGTGGAGCGTGGACTCGTCCCGCATCACCTGCTCGACGTCTGGCCGGTGACCTTCCGAGCGAGCGTCGCCGACTACCAGCGTCGCGCCGTCGCGGCCGTCGCGGACATCTCCGGGCGCGGCCGGGTCGCCGTCGTCGTCGGAGGCTCCGGCCTCTACCTGCGGGCGTTGCTCGACGACCTGCGGATTCCGCCGACCGATCCGGACGTCCGGTCCAGGCTTGAACAGGAGCTGGCGCAGGTCGGCCCGGCAGTGCTGCACGAGCGGTTGAAGGCCAGCGATCCCGCGGCCGGGGCGGCGATCCTGGCGTCCAACGGACGCCGGATCGTTCGGGCGCTCGAGGTGGTCGAGCTGACCGGATCATTCTCGGCGACCCTTCCCGACGGCCGTTATCGCCGACCTGACACGCTGCAGCTGGGGCTGGACGCGGCCGACCTCGACGAGCGCATCGCGGCCCGGGTCGAGCGAATGTTCGCCGACGGTTTCGTCGAGGAGGTCGAGGCGCTTCTCGACGTCGGCCTCGGTGGCTCGCCCACCGCGTCGAAGGCACTGGGCTACGCGCAGATCCTGGCCATGCGGGAAGCGACAGCCCAAGCGCGCCCCCGGCTCGATCTCGCCGCCGCCCAGGAGGCCACCGTCCTCGCCACCCGCCGGTTCGCCCGCCGGCAGCGCTCCTGGTTTCGGCGAGACCCGCGCATCGACTGGCACACCTCGCCCGAGCAGGTGGTCCGCGCAGCCGTCCACGCATTGCGCGCCGTTGAAGAACCCGGTGGTTCGGGCCGCCTACGCTGAGTCCGTGCGGTTCGCGAAGGGTCACGGCACCGGCAACGACTTCGTCGTCCTGCCGGACCTCGACGGTGCGGTGAACCTGACGCCTGCGGCGGTCCGGGCGTTGTGCGACCGTCGGCACGGCATCGGCGCCGACGGCGTCCTACGAGTCGTCGCGACGGCGAAAGTCGCCGAAGTGGCGCACCTGGCCGACCAGGCCGACTGGTTCATGGATTACCACAACGCCGACGGCACGACGGCGGAGATGTGCGGCAACGGCATCCGGGTCTACGTTCGCTGGCTGCAGCGCTTCGGGTTGGCCGGCGCCGGCGAAGTCCCGGTCGCTACTCGCGACGGCGTCAAGACCGTCCTGCTTCCCGCGGACGAGAACGGCGACATCACCGTCGACATGGGCCCGCCGCAGATCCCGGGCACGAGCCGGGCGGTGCGAATCGCCGATCGCTCGGACCCGCCGGTCTACCCGGGCCTGGAAGTGTGGATGGGAAATCCGCACGTCGTGGTCGCCCTCGACGACCTCGCCGCCGCCGGGTCGCTGGTCCTCGCGCCGCTTGTCGAGCCGCAACTGGAGACCAACGTCGAGTTCGTCGTCGACCGTGGTGACGGCCGCCTCGCGATGCGGGTCCACGAACGGGGGTCGGGGGAGACCCAGTCGTGCGGAACCGGTGCATGTGCCGCCGGGGTCGCGACCGCGCTACGCCGCGGGCAGGCGCGTGGCAGTTGGGACGTCGACGTCCCCGGCGGCCGGCTGCGCGTCGAATGGACCGGGGAGACGGTGTTGCTGACCGGACCGGCCGTGATCGTCGCGGACGGGGACTTGGATCCCGAGTGGCTCGCCCGCGCCGGGATCGTCCCCTAGCCGTGCGTAACCGGCTCGCGATCAAGGCATTCGCGTGGCACGCTGGAGGAGATGACTGAACCACAACGCGACACCGGACGTTCCGCTCCGGCCATGACGCCCATTGCCCGCCCCTACGCCGACGACAGCGCGATCGACCTTTCCGGACCTCCGGATTGGATGGAGGAGGCACTCTCCTCGGACGAGCGCGCCGACATGGCCCTCGCCGACCGTAACTCGCTTCGCCGCGTCGCCGGGCTGACCACCGAGCTCACCGACGTCACCGAGGTCGAGTACCGGCAACTACGGCTGGAGCGGGTCGTCCTCATCGGGGTCTGGACCACCGGCACTCTTACCGACGCCGAGAATTCGATGGCGGAGCTGGCGGCCCTGGCATCCACCGCGGGATCGCAGGTCCTCGACGCGTTGGTCCAACGCCGGGACCGCCCGGACCCGGCCACCTACATCGGTTCCGGTAAGGCGAAGGAACTTCGTGGGGTGGTCTCGGCGGTCGGCGCGGACACGGTGGTCTGTGACGGTGAACTGACACCAGGCCAACTTCGTCAACTCGAGGACGTCGTCAAGGTGAAGGTCATCGACCGCACCGCGCTTATCCTCGACATCTTCGCCCAGCATGCGACGTCGGCGGAGGGCAAGGCGCAGGTCGAGCTCGCCCAGATGACCTACATGCTGCCGCGACTTCGCGGCTGGGGTGAGTCCATGTCCCGTCAGGCCGGCGGCCGGGTGGCCGGGGGTGGCGGTATCGGAACCCGCGGGCCGGGTGAGACGAAGATCGAGACGGACCGGCGGCGGTTGCGTTCCCGGATGGCCAAGCTTCGGCGCGAGATCACCGCGATGTCGCTGGTTCGCGAGACGAAGCGGCAGCAGCGAAACCGTTCGTCGATCCCGGCGATCGCGATCGCCGGATACACGAACGCGGGCAAGTCTTCGTTGCTCAACCGGTTGACCGGAGCTGGGGTGCTCGTCGAGGACGCGCTGTTCGCAACCCTCGACCCGACGGTCCGCCGTGCCCGCCTCGTCGACGGTCGCACCGTCACCTTGACCGACACCGTCGGCTTCGTTCGCCACCTGCCGCATCAGCTGATCGAGGCGTTCCGCTCGACGCTGGAAGAGGTGGCCGGCGCGGACTTGGTGCTGCACGTCGTCGACGGGTCACATCCCGATCCCGAGTCGCAGCTCGAAGCTGTGCGGGAAGTGCTCGCGGAGATCGATGCCGCGACGGTCCCCGAACTCGTCGTGGTCAACAAGATCGACGTCGCCGAACCCGCGATGCGAGCGCGACTACGTCGGATCGAGCCGGACGCGGTGTTCGTCTCGGCGCGCACCGGCGAAGGCATCGTCGAGTTGGGACGTCGGCTGGCCGACGTCGTCCCGCACCACGACGTCGAGATCGAGGTGGTGGTTCCCTACACCGAAGGCGGTCTCGTCGCGCGGGCACACCGGGACGGCGAGGTGCTCCGGCTGGAACACGGATCCGGGGGAACCCGAATGAGACTTCGCGTCGGTCCCGCTCTCGCCGCGGAGCTCGCACCGTATGCGGTGGCCGTAGTCTGAGCGGGTGATCCTCGTCTCGGCGCATCGTGGCGGTGACGAGGTGGCTCCTCGCGGTTCGATGGAGGCGTACCGGACCGCACTCGACGTCGGCGCGGAACTCGTCGAGGTCGACATCCGGCGCCGGTCTGACGGAACGTTCGTGTGTGCGCACGACGAGATCGCCGACGAATCTCCTTTGCTGGCAGACGTTCTCGCGCTCGTCGAGGAGCACGGAGCTGGGGCGCACGTCGACTTGAAGGAGTCAGGGTACGAGGCAGACCTGGCCGAGTTCGTCAGCCGTTATCGGCTCACTCCGGTGTATTTCACGATCGGCGATCCGAAATCGGTTCGCGCCTTACGATCGAGCGGCGTCGAAGCATTGTTGACCCTGGGGCCCGCCTTCCGAGGGCGGCCGCTGTGGGATGCGCTGCGGGACCTGTTGAATGCGGCAGTGCCTTTCTGGCGATTGGCCTCCTGCGACGCGCGGGGGGTGGCGGCGCAATTCCGCTTCGCAGGTCCGGTGCTTCGTTGGTGGTGCCGTCGCCGACGGTTGGCCATGCTGGTATGGACGGTCAACGACGACCGACGTCTTAGACGTTTCCTTCGGGCGCGCGGGGTCACCGCCGTCGTCACCGACCGACCCAGGCGAGCCCTCGATCTGCGCTGACGCTCCGTAGCGAGGCGGTGCACAGTTCTGATCTTCGGCCGATTTCGAGTGCGAGACTGCGCTATCTTGACCGATTGTGGGGATTCGGGGGTTGGTTGTCGCATCCGTGGGCGCGATGTTCGCCTTACTGGTCGCCGGCTGCGGTGGATCGTCGAAGGCGGCTGATCCAACTCCAACGTCGATTTCATCGGTGGCAGCGTCCAAAGCCAGTCCCACTCCGAGCGTCGACCCAGCCTCTGATGCAGCTGTCCTCGCCGCCGCACGCGCCTACGTCGACGCATACGAACGCTCCCTGCGAATGGCGAATCCAACGGATTATCTATCTGTAACAACTGATGACTGCTCGTGCCGTACCAGCGTTTTGCAGACCATAAGGGATCTAGGAGACCGACACGAACATCTTGATGTCGTCTTCCAGGTCTCCGATCTGCGCCTCGTCGTGAGGAATGAAGAGCGCGCAGATGTGGCTCTCGAGATTACAAATGCCGAGTACCACGTATTGGCCGATATCGACGGAAAGGTAACCGAAACAGCTCCCCAATCCAAACGTTCATTCGTACTCAGTCTGGGAAAGGAGGGCGACATTTGGCGCGTATTTCTCGTGCGGCAGCCGTAGTGTTGACGGCGATTGGCTCGCTCTTGATTGGTCCGACGTCGTCCGCAGCCGCAGAGCCACCTGGATGTAGCAGGCTTGCAGTTCTGGACTGCCCCCTGGACTCGGGTGCAATTTCCGGTGGCACCACTATTCATGGTTGGCTCCTGGTGCCGGACCGGGGCGAGACTGTTCGGGCATCCGCCCATGAAGGGGGGTGCGCAGACTGCGTGTGGACTATCTCGACGCTTTGCATCCGGAACACTGGGCAATCAGGCCCTGACGGCGATCATTGTGACGGGAGTTTTGTCGGGTGTGCCCCGGGAGAACAGCGGTACCGGGTTTTCTTGGCGACGAGTGAGACTCCGTCAACTCTCGTTAGTCAGTACTGCCGGGCGGACACTTCGGGAGCGGTTAGTGAAGCGACCGTGTTGCCGGATATTCGGCAGTACCTGGATCAGATCGCTGTCGGTCAACCGGCGATTTCGACGTGGCCACATGGACGATCGCTCGTCAACCTGGCCACGTACTTCGCCGCGCCACCCGCGTCGTCAGGAAGCAGGACCTTCGGGGGGACCGGCTACACGATGACCCTGATGGTGAATCCAGCTTCGTACGACTGGTCTTTCGGCGACGGTTCGACGTTGTCGAGCGACCAGCCCGGGTCCGGACCCCCGGACGGCCCGATCCATCACGTTTACCAGACCGCAGGAGACAAGACAGTCGAGTTGTCCGTGGCGTACGGCGCGACCTACACCGTTGTGACACCTGCCGGTTCGATCGGGCCACTCGACGTTCCCGGGCCGCAAGTTCGTTCGCTCCCGACGACGGTCGAGCTGGAGGTCGACGAAGCCCTGGGAACGTTGATCCGCTAAACCTTCCGGAGAACCGTGACGACCCGCCCCATGATCAACGCGTCGTCACCGGGGATCGACTCGAAGCGCGGGTTATGCGGAAGTAGCCAGACGTGACCATCCTTCTTCTTGTACGTCTTGACCGTCGCCTCGTTGTCGATCAGCGCCGCGACGATCTCGCCGTTCTCCGCCGTCGGCTGCTGACGGACGACCACCCAGTCGCCGTCGGCGATGGCCGCGTCGATCATCGAGTCCCCCACGACCTTCAGCAAGAACAGCGTCCCGGTGCCCACGAGGTCGCGGGGCAGCGGAAAGACGTCCTCGACGGTCTCCTCAGCCAGAAGCGGCACGCCGGCGGCGATACGTCCGACGACCGGGACGTAGGCCGGCGTCGGCCGTTCCTGTGCCGGATCGTCCGACTCGGCCGCTGGCGGAAGCACCTCGACCGCACGGGGACGATGCGGGTCCCGTCGCAGGTACCCCTTCGTCTGCAGCACCTTCAGCTGATGCGCCACTGACGACGACGAGGTGAGACCGACCGCCTCCCCGATCTCACGCACGCTCGGCGGGTAACCACGATCGGCGACGGCCTGGCGGATGACCTCGAGGATCCGCCGTTGGCGCGGAGTGAGGCCGCTGGCGTCCGGCGGACCGTCGGGCAAGTCACGGACGTTGTCCGAAGCGGCCATCTCGGGGCTGCTGTGACGGGAGCTGCCAGTGGGGTGGGAGTCGGCCATGTCGGAAAGGTAGCGCTTCGCGAGCACGATTCCAAACATATGTTCGAAAAAACTTCGCGTCGTGTCTGGTTTTTGTCGGAGCTCGGCGGTACAAATTCGCACAGGCGTTCGATCGAACGTCTGTTCGGCTCTATCGCAGGATCGCACTAGGAGGCTCCCGTGACCGCCACCTTCCCCATGAACCGCCCGGCTTCGACGCAGCCGGCGCGGTATGAAGGCCATTCCACCCGTCAAGGGACCCTCGCGCTGACCGGACGTCCGTCCGCCCACCGGACCCCGCCGCCGCGATCCGGCACCCGGCTTCGGCTGACGCGCCGGGGAAGGCTCGTCGTGGTACTCGGCTCACTCGCGATCCTCCTGAGCGTGGGTTTCACGGTTGGCCGGGTCAGTGCGTCGAGCGCCGCGAGCGTCGAGCCCAAGACGGTGGTGGTCGAGGCGGAGGACACGCTGTGGTCCATTGCGACGCACGCAGCGCCCGGCCGCGATCCGCGCACGGTGATCGCCGACATCGAGCGTCTGAATCATCTGTCGTCCGCTGTGCTCGTCCCGGGCGTCCAACTCGTTTTGCCTACCTGAGCGCGACACGAAAACTTTTCGGCAAGACACGCCGAGTTCTCTTGCGTCACGCCGACGACCCGCCTACGGTCGACCACTGCATCTAGTACTTACAACGGTGTAAGTCATCCACATGTAGTCCCCAAGACGGTCCCCAGGTCGTCCACCGATCTGCCCCGTTGTTTCACAGCCTTCTCCACAGAGGGCTTTGGTGAGGGGCCTGCCTTGCCCGATACGGAGCGATACGGAGGTCGAGCACATGCGCTGTCCGTTCTGCCGTATCGGCGACAGCCGGGTACTCGACAGCCGGGATACGGACGACGGGACGGCGATTCGTCGACGTCGGGCCTGCCCCGAGTGCAGCCGCCGCTTCACCACGATCGAGGCGGTTTCGATCCAGGTCGTGAAGCGCAGTGGCGTCCTCGAACCCTTCAGCCGTGACAAGGTCGCCGGCGGGGTTCGTAAGGCATGCCAGGGACGACCGGTCGACGAAGACGCACTGGCGTTGCTCGCCCAACAGGTCGAGGAGACCGTTCGGGGCTCGGGCGTCTGCGAGATCCAGGCACACGACATCGGGCTTGCGATCCTCGAGCCGCTGAGGCGCCTCGACGAGGTGGCCTACTTGCGCTTCGCCTCCGTCTATCGCTCGTTCGAGTCCTTGGAGGACTTCGAGCGGGAGATCGGGTCGTTGCGGTCCGTAGGCGACGGCGCGCAGCCCGATCTGAGGCCGCGAGACGGCCTCGAACAGTCCTACGCAGAGCCGGCTTTCGCCGGAAGTTCGTCTCCTTCTTAAATCCCCGACGCGGATGGGATCCGCGTGCAGCCTTGTTGTACCGATACCGGAGAGCAGGAGTACTCATGACCGAGACCACGCATGGTGCCGGCCCCGCAGCGAGCAAGAGTGACAAGCGCGGCCTGAAGGTTTCGCGGATCTACACGACTCCGGGTATCCACCCGTACGACGAGGTGAGCTGGGAGCTTCGAGACGTCGTCATGACGAACTGGCGCGACGGGTCGATCAACTTCGAGCAGCGCGGTGTCGAGTTCCCCGACTCCTGGTCGGTCAACGCCGCGAACATCGTGACCACGAAGTACTTCCGCGGCGCAGTCGGCAGTGAGCAGCGTGAGCGCAGCCTCCGTCAGCTCATCGACCGGGTGGTGCTCACCTACCGGCGAGCCGGTGAGGAGTACGGCTACTTCGACTCACCCGAGTCCGCCGAGATCTTCGAGCACGAACTGACCTGGGCCCTGCTCCACCAGGTCTTCTCGTTCAACTCCCCGGTGTGGTTCAACGTCGGAACGCCGGCGCCCCAGCAGGTTTCAGCCTGTTTCATCCTGGCTGTCGACGACACGATGGACTCGATCCTGAACTGGTATCGGGAAGAGGGGCTGATCTTCAAGGGCGGTTCCGGTGCCGGTCTGAACCTCTCCCGGATCCGCAGCTCGAAGGAACTCCTCTCCTCCGGCGGCACCGCGTCCGGTCCGGTGAGCTTCATGCGTGGTGCTGACGCATCGGCTGGAACGATCAAGTCCGGTGGGGCGACCCGTCGGGCCGCGAAGATGGTCGTCCTGGACATCGACCACCCGGACGTCGAGGAGTTCATCGAGACGAAGGCTCGCGAGGAGCACAAGATTCGGGCGCTGCGGGACGCCGGCTTCGACATGGACCTGGGCGGTGCGGACATCGTCAGCGTCCAGTATCAGAACGCGAACAACTCGGTGCGCGTCACGGACGAGTTCATGCGGGCCGTGGAAGAGGGCAAGGAGTTCGGCCTTCGCGCGCGGACCGACGGTTCGATCATCGAGACCGTCGACGCACGGGGTCTGTGGCGCAAGATCGCCGAGGCCGCGTGGGGCTGCGCCGACCCGGGTGTGCAGTACGACGACACGATCAACGACTGGCACACCAACCCCGAATCGGGTCGGATCACCGCGTCGAACCCGTGCAGCGAGTACATGTCGCTCGATAACTCCTCCTGCAACCTGGCCAGCCTCAACCTGATGAAGTTCCTCCGCGAGGACGGCACTTTCGACGCGCCGAGGTTCGCGAAGGTCGTGGAACTCGTCATCACCGCGATGGACATCTCGATCTGCTTCGCCGACTTCCCGACCGAACCGATCGGTGAGACCACCCGAGCGTTCCGCCAGCTGGGTATCGGCTACGCGAACCTCGGTGCCCTGCTGATGGCGACCGGTCACGCGTACGACTCCGAAGGCGGGCGCACCCTCGCCGCCGGCATCACCGCGCTGATGACGGGAACCGCCTACAAGCGCAGCGCGGAACTCGCCGGCGTCGTCGGTCCCTACGACGGGTACGCCCGTAACGCCGAGGCGCACAAGCGCGTCATGCGCAAGCACGCGGCAGCGGCGGACAACGTCCGCCCCGTCGGCGCCGACGACGCCCGAGTCCTGGTCCTCGCGACGAAGGCGTGGCAGGAGGGCATCGCGATCGGTGACGAGAACGGCTGGCGCAACGCGCAAGCCAGCGTTCTCGCGCCGACCGGCACGATCGGCCTGATGATGGATTGCGACACCACCGGCATCGAGCCGGACCTGGCGCTGGTCAAGATGAAGAAACTTGTCGGCGGCGCCAGCATGAAGATCGTCAACAACACGGTGCCACTCGCGCTGAAAGCGCTCGGTTACACCGGCGAGACGGTCGAGGCGATCGTCGAGCACATCGCCTCAGTCGGCAACGTCATCGACGCCCCAGGCCTGCGCCCCGAGCACTACGAGGTCTTCGACTGCGCGATGGGCGAACGTTCGATCGCCCCGGGTGGCCACATCAAGATGATGGGCGCCGTCCAGCCGTTCTTGTCCGGTGCCATCTCCAAGACGGTGAACCTGCCCGAGTCGGCGACGATCGAGGACGTCGAAAAGGTCTACTTCGACAGCTGGAAGTTGGGCCTCAAGGCGGTCGCGATCTACCGCGACAACTGCAAGGTCGGCCAGCCGCTCTCCGACCTCAAGGGCGCGAAGAAGAGCGAAGCCGCTGAGGTTTCCACGAGCCAAGCCCCGGTCCGCAAGCGCCTGCCGAAGAAGCGGCCGAGCCAGACCCTCTCGTTCTCCGTTGCCGGCGCCGAGGGCTACCTGACGGCGAGCAACTACCCGGACGACGGTCTCGGTGAAGTCTTCATCAAGATGTCGAAGCAGGGTTCGACCCTCGCCGGCGTCATGGATGCCTTCTCGGTCGCCGTCTCGATCGCTTTGCAGTACGGCGTGCCGCTCGAGGCGTACGTGTCGAAGTTCGTGAACATGCGGTTCGACCCGGCTGGTCTGACCGACGACCCGGATGTGCGCATGGCGACGTCGGTGATGGACTACCTGTTCCGCCGTCTGGCGCTGGACTACCTGCCGTACGACAAGCGCACCGAGCTGGGGATCTTCACCGCCGAGGAGCGGGCCGCAGCGGTAGCCGCGAACTCCTACGGTGCCCTCGCTCCCGCGACGGACGGCGACGAAGATGTCGACGTGGATGCGCTGCGGGCCTCCGCGCCGGTCGAGCTGCCGAAACCGGTGGTCGCCCACTCGTCGACGGAGCTGCTCGAGCAACAGCAAGGTCACGCCGCGGACGCTCCGCTCTGCATGACCTGCGGTGTGAAGATGCGCCCCGCCGGCTCCTGCTTCGTGTGCGAATCCTGTGGCAGCACCTCAGGTTGCAGCTGAGTCCGTCTAGGTGAGGATCGGATCGCGGAGCTAGGGGAATAAGCGCCCGTAGACTTGCCGCCGTGGCTGCTTACGACTACCGCTGCCGGGACTGCGAGTCCGTCTTCACCGTCCACCGTTCGATGACGGACGAGGCGACCGACGTCGCCTGCCCCGACGGACACCAGCACGTGTCCCGTGTCTGGTCAGCAGTAGCGGTCACCGGCGGCGCCGCAGCGCCGAAGCCCACCGGCGGCGCTTGCTGCGGTGGCGGCTGCCACTAACCCCGTGGCGCAGGGCCGCGGCGTCTGGCGCCCAGCCGACCACCACGCCCGGATGCCGAACGAGACGGCTGACCCGTCGCGTTCTTCGGCGCACCCGAGGAACGCCGCGGCTTGAAAGAGCCTGTCTCCGAGGGCTTTCCGTTCGACGTGCGAGCCGCCGAACGCTCGCCGTCGGACGGGACGAGCGGTGCGGCCTCGCCGGCGATTTCGCGCAGCAACGGCGAATCGGGCGTGACGTCAGCTTTCGCGGCGCTGACGTTCGCCCGCTTCATCAGGCTCCGCACGCCCCGTTCCTGTGCGCGCGTCTGCAACGTGACGACTATCCCCGCGGCCCCGGCGCGCGCGGTGCGTCCCGAGCGGTGCAGGTATGCCTTGTGCTCGGCCGGCGGATCGGCGTGAACGACCAGCTCGACCCCGTCGACGTGGATGCCGCGAGCGGCGATGTCGGTCGCGACGAGAACCCGCGCCGAGCCGGTGGTGAACGAGGCAAGGTTGCGTTCGCGAGCCCGCTGGTTCAGGTTTCCGTGCAGATCAACCGCGGGGATCTGGGCCTCGGTCAGCTGGCGGGCGAGCTTGATCGCTCCGTGCTTCGTCTTCGTGAAGATCACCGAGCGTCCATGACCGCTGGCCAGCGTCGCGAGCACGTCGAAACGTTCCTCGTGCTCCACGGTCAACAGGTGGTGAACGGCCTTCGGCGTCGGGGCCGCCGCGGAGTCGACGGAGTGAATCGCCGGGCTCGACAAGAACGTCTTCACGAGCACGTCGACCGCGTTGTCCAACGTCGCGGAGAACAGCAGCCGCTGACCGGTGGACGGCGTCGCTTCGAGAAGCTGCCGGACGACCGGCAGGAAGCCGAGGTCCGCCATGTGGTCGGCCCCGTCGAGCACGCTGACCTGGACGGCATCCAGCCGGCAGTGCCCCTGCCGTATCAGATCGGCGAGCCGGCCGGGGCACGCGACCACGATGTCCGCGCCCTTTCGTAGCCCCATCACCTGCGGACCTTGGGCAGCTCCGCCGAAGACCGTGATGACGGACAGTCGCATGGCCCGTGCGATCGGACTGAGCACCGCGTGAACCTGGTTCGCGAGTTCCCGGGTCGGAACCAGGACCAGGCCGCGAGGCCGACCTGGCTTCGAACGGGCACCGGCGAGCCGCATCGCCAGCGGGATCGAGAAGGCCAGCGTCTTCCCGGATCCGGTACGGCCGCGTCCGAGGACGTCGCGGCCACTCAGCGCGTCGGGCAACGTCGCGGCCTGCACCGGGAACGGCTGAGTGATCTCCGCGGCCGTCAGGATCTCGACGATCTCCGGAGCGACCCCGATCTCGGCGAACGACGCGACGGCGTCGCTCCGACGAGGTCGATCTGACGTGATGCGATCAGCGGCCCGCTCGCGCTGGGTCGGCTCGGTAGAGACCGGGCGTGCGCGCCGAGCTGAACCCGGATGCGGGGACGCCGCGTGGTTACGGCGACGGCGTGGCTTATGTGGACGCTCGGCAGGCAGGGCAGACACGGTTCCTCATTTACGGTGGTGGTCGCGAGTCGATCACCACCACGGACGTGGAAACCTGTGCGCCTACGGCGCAAACCTGCGACGGGCGCGACGATCACGCCTCAAGAACGGGCCAACTTTACCGCATGGGCGCCGCAACCGATCTAGCGCGCCCGTCGCAGGCGAGGAGGTTCGTAATCCGGCGTCCCAGCGGCGGATTCGCGGACCTGGTCGGCGAACGTCGCGATCCACGACCTGATCCCGGCGACGTCGATCCCGTACGGAGGAGCGTCGGCGTGTCGCGCGAGCCGATCAGCCGACCGATCGAGCAGCGCAAGCGCCCCGGCGTGATTGCCGCGTTGCGCATGGGTGATCCCGACAGCGAACTGAGCGAGGCCTTGCCACAGGTCACGATCGGCTGGCGCGCCGGACTTCCAGGCGTCCTCGAAGACCTCGTGGGCGGAGAAGGGCCGCCGCGCATCCAGCCAGCGCTGCGCCTCGGCCAGCGTCTCCTCGACGGTCCGGTCATCGCGCGGCGCCGGTCCCGCAACGCCGGTGACGCCGGCGGGCAGCGGGCGGCCGAGATCGTCCCGTTCCCGGCTCATCCCTGGCTCGCGCTCGCCACGTAGGGCGGCATCCGGCGGACCAGCAGCAGCGACAGCAGGACCGGGATCCCGATCGCCGGCCACATCGCGGCGTAGCCGTGCGTCGCCCGCAACCACTGGTCGGAGAGCCCGACGGCGGCGCCGACGACGATCGGGCCGAGGACGACGCCCACTCCGCGGGAGAAGTCGACGAGGCCCGCGGCGGCGCCCTGGCCGCCTTCCGGCGCCAGGGTGAACGCCAACGCCTGCGGCAACGTCAGCAACACCGAGCCGGCCAGCGCGACGAACGGCAACAGGACAAGTCCGGGGCCCAGCGACGTCGGGACCAGTCCAACGCTGAGGCCGCAGCCGAACAGCATCGCCGACACCGAGATCACCCGGACGATCCCGAAACGTTCGGCAAGCCGGGCCGCGAGCGGAGCCCCCACGACATAGGCCACCGCGACGACGGCGATGACCCCGGAGGCGACCGCGGTGCTGTGTCCGAGCCCGCGGACGACGTAGAGCACGATGAAGCTCTTCAATCCGGCGAAGCTGAACTCCCACAGGGCGTTCGCCACCGCGAACAGCCGCATGCCGGGGTCGTGCAGCAGCGCCTGGCCGACCGGCGTGGCCGGGGTGATCTTCGCCGGAGCCTCACGCTCGAGATGGATGATCGGCAACAGCGCCACCGTGGTCGCGCCTACCACCGCGGCCGCGAGCACGAACGGCAGCGGTGTCCACAAATCGAGCAGCAGCCCGCCGACGAGCAGCGCCACCCCGAGGCCGGCGCCACGAGCGATCGCCTGGCCGGACTGCGACCGCGCAAACATCCTGCGCGGCAACAGGTCTGCGTACATCGCCCGGTACGGCGGGTAATAGAGGTAGTAGCCGACGAAGAACACCAGAACCCAGCCGCCGACCAGCCAGAAAGATCCACCGAGCGGCAGCAGCACCAAGCCGGCAGCCATCGTCGGGGCGCCAGCCATGACGAACGGGATCCGGCGCGCCAACCCGCTGCGCGGCAGCCGGTCGGACAACGCCCCGGCCAGCAGCGGTACGAACAGCGCGAAAGCCCCTTCCGCGCCGATCAGGACGCCGACCTTGGTCGGCGAGTTCGCGATCCGCAGCAGGAGGACCGGTCCGTACGTGGTGAGGGTCGTGATCGCGTAGGCCAACCCGAAAGTCGGTAGTCCGAGCCGGAGCAGCAACGGCCCGTAGGCGCCGGCTGGTTCGTCGCGCCCCGGCAGGTGCAGTCGCGGCTTCGCCGCGGCCATCGCGACCGCGGCGACGGCCGCGTCCGAAAAGACTTCGGGCGTCACACCGGCCGGACCCGATCTCGATCCCCGGCGTCTCATCCCACCGGCCCGTGCGGATTCGCACCATCGTCCTGCCCGGCGCGATCCGGACCCGGCTCGTCGAAACCGACGCCGATGCGCTGGAAGCCCTTGTGCCGCTGCGCCTTCGCGTACGACGTGTACGCGACCTGATCGGCTTCGGTGAGCTCGACGTCGTCGGTGAACGGGGTGAGCAGGGCTCTCGGGTAGAGCCGGCGGGCTCGGACCACGTTCAGTTCGACGCAAAACACGATGGCGACCGCCTCCAGGTAGATCGACGCGATCACGCCCAGCACCAGCCCGAAGACGCTGTTGGACGCCGACGCGTGCTTGAACACCGTGCCGAGGAAAACCGTTCCGAAGTACTGCAACGCCTGCCAGGTCACCGCGGCCAGCAGGGCCCCCGCCGCGACGTCACGGACCCGTAACGGCCGGGCGGTCGCCATCTTGAAAAGGAGGACGAACAGGGCGCCGTTCACCGCGACGGACACCGCGGTGAGCAGCACCGCAAGCCCGCCGCTGACGTCGGCGCCGAACGACGACGCGTTGCTGCCCAGTGCCGACAGCACGGTCGTGCCGATCACCGAGAGGCCGCCGAGGCCGAGCAGCCGGAGGCTGCGAAGTCGGGCCCGGATCGGGTTCGGACGTTCGTTGCGCGGGATCCCCCAGGCGACGTTCATCGCGTTCTGCAAGGCCTGCGCGATCCCGAGGCCGCCGTACAGCGAGACCAACGTCCCGACGACGATGCCGACCGTGCTGCCACCCAGTTTCTTCGGGTTGGCCAGGTCGTCTCGGATGATCGGGAACTGGTGTAGCGCCGAGGACACGATGTCCGACTGCAGCGACGGGTTTCCGTCGAGGATGAAGCCGAGGACGGCCAGCAGGACTAGGAGCAGCGGGAAGAGGGAGAGGAAGCCGTAGTAGGTGATCAGCGCGGCGAGGTAGTTGCCCTGGTCGTCGACGTACTTGTAGACGACGGCGATCGGAAAGCCGAGCCGCTTGTGTCGCCGCTGGTAGCGATCGAGTCGAGCCGCCCAGCCGGAGGTCCTCCCGGCGCTCGTCACGGCAGGACTTCGGGAACGACCACCCGACCATTCTGGTGATCGGCATCGGGATCGTCGTCGATGTCCGGGAGGTGTTGTCCACAAATCGCGCAGCCGACGGCGCGTGGCGGCGGGCCCGCGAACACTCGATCCATGTCTCCTCCCGCCACCGTCGCGCTCGCCTCGCCCGAAGACGTCGTCGGCGTCATCCCCGCGATGCTGGGCTTCCATCCTCGCGAGAGCCTGGTCGTCCTCGGGCTTCGAGGCGATCGCCGTCGTTCGTCCCTCACCATGCGGACGAACCTGCCCCCGCCGGGGGTTCCGCCGACCGGGTTGGTCGAGCTCGTCGTCGAACGGCTCCGCGGATGCGACGTCGACGGCGCGCTCGCGGTCGTCTACACCTCCCGCGGCTCTGCTGACCTTCCGCACGCGACGCTCGCCGAACGACTCGGCGAAGGGCTTCGGCGCGCCGGTATCGAATGCCTGGATGTCCTGCTCGTCGCGGATCGGCGGATCCGGTCCTACCTGTGCCGGTCCGAAGCCTGTTGTTCTCTCGAGGGCATCCCGATTCCGCAGCTCCCGACGGCGGCCGCGCAGCGCTTCCATGCCGAGGTCGTCGAGCTCGGCGGCCGCATCTGGGACTCCCGTGAGCAACTCGAGGCGAGCGTCGCCGCGCCCACCGGTACTCGTGCCGAAGCGTTGGAGCGTGCGTTCCGGCGAGCGAGCGATGCCTTGACCGACGATCTCGTGGCGGCCGGGCCTGACGGGGTTCGCGCGGGGACCGCGGAGCTGCTGCACGCCGTCCACGGGCGTTACGTCGAGGGCGCGGAGCGGATCTCGGACGAGGAAGCGGCGCGGCTCTGCCTGGGACTCGCCGACGTCGCCGCCCGGGACGACCTTCTCGTCTGGGGTGGGGGAGAGCGGCCGGACGCGCTGCTCTCCCTCCTCGGCGACCTCGCAGCATCCTCCCTGCCGCCCTCGGACGTACCGGTCTGCGTCGCTCTCGCCTGGACGGCGTACCAGGCCGGAAACGGCGTACTCGCCGGCTGTGCGGTTGACCGGGCGCTAGCAACAGACCCGACGTCGACGCTCGGCCAGCTGCTCAGACGCGCGATCGAGGTCGCGCTGCCGCCCGAACGTCTCCTGACGGTTGCCGACGCCGTGCCGACGTTTCCGGGTCGAACAACAGACGAACGGATCTCCGAGGAGCCTCGCGGAGGAGTTTCTCGGTCGGGCGGAGCCGCCTAGCGGTCGAACGGATGTCGTCCGCCGCGTATCTTTCCGCTCAACGGCGTTTCACGCCGGTCGGGTGTCCGCATCGAGCGACGAGGAAGTGACGTGGGCAAGAAGAAGGCCACTGGCATGAGCAAACGCCTTGGCTTCACCGACCGCGCGACGATCGCGGAGAACAAGGACATCCTGCGGTTCAACGAGCGGTTGGAGCGGGAGGCGAAAGGTTTGCCCGCGGACGAGCCGCGACGTTCGGTCGATCGTCGGCGTGGCCCGTCCGAAGGGCGCAGGCCCGACCGTCCGGCACGGACCCCTCGTCCGCCGCGCCCGTCCGCGCTCGACGAAGACCAGCGCGCCATGCTGCAGGCCGCGCTCGACGCGGCGGTCGGGGAGACCGGTCTGGAGGAAGCCGGACGGGCCGTGATCACCCGACTCGACGAGCACGACTCGTTCGACAAGGCGTGCGGCGCGGGATGGACGATCGCGGCGGGCGGACATGCCACTGAACGAACCCCGGCGGAATGGGACCTCCTCCGGCAGGTGTGGCTCTCGATCCGGCTGGCGCTGCTCGAGGCGTACGTGGCGATCAAGCCCGAGCTCGAACCGACGCTCACCCGCGAGCGCAAGCAGGTGGCGCGCATCAACCGCGCCGCCACCCCGCAGCGCCGCCGGCGCGGGAAGCGGCCTCCGTCGGGCGGTCGGGTGGACGGGCGACCCGGCCCGCCTCGTTCCGGACCGCCGTCGCCGGCGGACGTCGCCCGCCGGATCGCGAAGCCGGGCAACGCCGCGGGCGGCGACGAGGGAGCCGCGACCGACGCGGTCGAAGGATTCGAAACGTCGGACAGCACCGAAACCGCGGCGGAAGCCGTCGAGCCGGTTGCCGACCTACCGGAACCCGATCAGGACGAGCGGCAGGCCGTAGCTGCCGAGCTGCGGGCAGAGCACGGCACGGCGAGGGCCGAGGACGGGGACGAGGTCGGCGAGGACCAGCTCAAGTTGGATATCTGAGCTCCGAACCGGTCCGACCACCGATTCGCCGAGCTCGGACCGCGGAATGCGGGAAATGCGAGGAATGCCTAGCCCTTCTTGGTGCCGAAACGAGCGTGCCACCGGCCGCCGTTGTCACCGACGACGAGCGGTAGCCCGAAGCATCGGCTGAGGTTCTCGCTGGTCAACGCCAGCCCGATCGGGCCGCGGGCGACGACGTGTCCGGCGCTGAGCAGCAACGCGTGCGTGTAGCCGGCGGGGATCTCCTCGACATGGTGGGTGACCAGGACGGTGGACGGCGACCGCCGGTCACTCGCGAGCCTGGTCAACCAGAGCAGTAGCGCCTCGCGGCCCGCCAGATCGAGCCCGGCCGCCGGTTCGTCGAGCAGCAGCAGCTCCGGGTCGGTCATCAGGGCCCGCGCGATGAGGACGCGTTGCCGCTCACCGGACGAGAGCGTGCCGTAGGTCCGGGAAGCCAGCGCAAGGCAACCCAGCTGCGTCAACAGCCCCGTCGCGCGTTGCCGATCCGTCGCCTCCGGCGCCAGTTGGCCGCCGTCCGGCGACGGTTCCTCCAACGCGGCGGACATCACGGTCTCGAGGACCCGCCGATGGGGGGGCATCGAGGTGTCCGAGGAAAGGCCCACCGTGTCGCAGAGGGATCGGCGACTCGCCTGGCTCAGCAGCGTCGTCTTCCCGGCCGCGTTCGGCCCCAGCACGACCCAGTGCTCTCCCGCCCGCACGGTCCACGAGACGTCGTCCAGCAGGCGCCTACCGTTGGCCGCGGCGACGGTCAGACCCCGAAGGCGTAGGATATCCACAGCGCAACCGTACGCAACCGGCGCTGACGTAGCCTGCAGGTGTGGATTCCGCCGACGCGCAGGCCGTCACCGACAAGCTCCGGGCCCGGAAGGTGATGGCGCACGTCGCGAGCACCGGGCTCTACCGGTACGGAATCCGCGTGGTCATCCCGGACGGTCGCGAAGCGTTGTGGGACGCCGACGGAACGGCCGGCATCGAGGCGCAGATCCTCCGCGACGGCATGCTCACCGGATTCGTCGCCAAACTCGACGGAAGCGAGAACTGGGGCATCGACGAGATCGTCGAGGCCATCGCGAACGCCCGCTACGACGATCCGGCCAGTAACGCAACCGGGTCGATCGGCCCGCAGGACCGCGCCCCGATCGGCGAACGCGGCGGGATTCGCGAGACTCGCCCGCGCACCGGCGCCGACCTCCCGGCCGGTCGCCCGACGAGTCGCTGGCGCCGCCGGTTCGGCCGGGGCTGACCCCGCCCGACCCGACCGGACCAACCGGCAATTCGGGTCGCGTCGCTGCCGGGCGACCCGGTGGCATCCGATAACCTGGCGATCCGCCGTCCCCGACCGCCGGAGTTTTTCGCAGCTCGTGTCGTTGCCGTCCGCGTCGCCGTCCCGACGGCCGTCCGAACCCCCGCTTCGGCGCTGGCAGCAGGAAACCATCGAGGACTACGAAAGCGCCGGTGAGCCGCGCGACTTCCTCGTCACGGCGACCCCCGGCGCGGGTAAGACGACGTTCGCGCTCGCCGTGGCACGTCGGCTGCTCGCTCGTCGAAGCGTGGCGCGGGTCATCGTGGTCGCACCCACCGATCACCTTCGCACCCAGTGGGCGCAGGCCGCGGGTCGTGTCGGCATCGCGCTCGACCCGACCCTGACGAACGCGGTCGGCCCGCTCGCCAAGGATTTCGACGGATACGTGACGACCTACGCCCAGGTCGCCGCGAAACGGCTGCTCCACCGGCGCCGCGCCGAATCCCGCAAAACGTTGGTGATCCTCGACGAGATCCACCACGCCGGTGACGGCCTGTCCTGGGGCGAAGCGGTCGAGGAGGCGTTCGAACCGGCCACCCGGCGGCTGTCCCTTTCCGGAACGCCGTTCCGCACCAAGATCGACGAGCGGATCCCGTTCGTGCGTTACGAGGACGACGGCGCAGAGATCCGCTCGGTAGCCGACCACGGATACGGCTACCGCGCGGCACTGGCCGACGGCGTCGTCCGGCCGGTGGTCTTCGCCGCGTACGCAGGGGTGTCCCGCTGGCGCAACAGCGCCGGGGAGGTCGTCGCGGCGTCCCTCGCCGAACCGTCGACGAAGGACACCGAGGCCCGCGCCTGGCGTACCGCCCTGGACCCCGGTGGTCAGTGGGTCCCGCATGTGATCGCCGCGATGGACGACCGGCTCACCCACCTGCGGGCCGCCGGCATGCCCGACGCGGCCGGCCTGGTGCTGGCCAGCGACCAGGACGATGCCCGGGCGTACGCGCAGATCGTCCAGCGGGTCACCGGCCGCAAACCGTGCCTGATCCTCTCCGACGATCCGAAGGCGTCGCGCAAGATCGCGGCGTTCGCCGAGAACGACGATCGGATCGCGGTGTGCGTGCGGATGATCTCCGAGGGCGTCGACATCCCGCGGGCGGCCTGCCTGGCCTGGCTCACCTCCTACCGGACCCCTTTGTTCTTCGCCCAGGCGGTCGGCCGCGTGCTGCGCGCCCGACGTCCGGGAGAATCGGCCACCGTCTTCCTGCCTGCTGTGCGTCCGCTGCTCGCGCTGGCGGCCGAGATCGAGCGGGAACGCGGGCATGTGGTTCGGGCGCCCGAACCCGGCGAGGGGCTGGATCTGCTCCCGCGGGCCGAGCCGACCGGCGGACCTCAGGAATGGAGTGCGCTCGAGGCGAACGCCGCTTTCGCGCACGTCCTGCACGCCGGACAGGCGGTGCTCGCCCCCGAAACCTCGGTCGAGCATCCGGCGGAAGACCTGGACTACCTGGGACTGCCCGGACTGCTGTCCCCGGAGCAGACCGCGGCGCTGCTCGCCCGGCGCGACGCGGACGTCCGAGCCCGGGTCGCGAAGGCCGCCGAGGCGGATCGGGCCGACCCTTCCACCGGGGGGACGCGGGGCGCGGAGCCGGACGGTGCCGGCCGACCCGCCGGCAATGCCTGGGAACGGACCGCGGCCTTGCGTCGCGAAGTGAACGCCCTCGTCGGCCGGATCGCGGCCCGCACCGGTGCGCCCCACGGCGCCGTCCACGCCGACGTCCGGCGGGCGGTTCCCGGACCGGCTTCGGCGAGCGCCGATGTCGCGCTGCTCACCGCCCGCCGCGACCACCTGCTGGGCCTGCTCTGAGGTGCGCGACCGGCCGGGAGGCGACGGGCGAGGTCAGCGCTCGGCGGTCGCGTCGAGGACGGCGATGCACGCGGCGGTGACGTCCTCCATCGGCTGGTCGCCATTCACCCGGTGCAGCAGGCCGCGGCCGTCGTAGAACTCGACCAGAGGTTCGGTCTCGGCGTGGTAGACCTCGAGCCGGTGCCGGATCGTGGTTTCGGTGTCGTCCGCACCACGACCCCGGGCCAGCAGCCGCTTGACCAGCACGTCGTCCGGAACGTCGAGGAAGAGCACCGCCTCGAACTCGGTGTGCGTGCTCTGCGCCTGGAGGAACGCGAGCTTCGCCTGGTCGAGGGTGCGGGGGAAACCGTCCAGGACGAAACCGCCACGCGCCGCGGCCTCCTGCACGGGCGGCAGCAGCAGTTCGCTGATGACCTCTTCGGGAACCAGGTCACCGGCGGCCAGGTATGACCGGACCCGGGTCCCGAGTTCGTCGCCGGCCTGGATGTGTTGGCGAAGTAGATCGCCCGACGAGATGTGGGTGATGTCGTAGTGCTCGGCCAGTCGGGCGCCCTGGGTTCCTTTTCCCGCGCCGGGGGGAGCGAGCAGCAAGACACGCATGATCCGGTGAGGCTACCCGAGGGGCACCGGCCGCACTATCGGTTCGGCACCCGTCGTCGACGAACGCGGCGACGGGTGTTCGTCGTTACGTGGGGAACGCGTTCGGGGGCGGCGTGTTCTCCAGGATCGACTCCCACGACGGGAGCGTGGCCCGCCCCTTCGTGCGGCCCCGAAGCGGCTCGACGGCCCGGGGTGGTTCGCGCCAGCCGAGTGATTCGGCGTGCGGGTCCAAAGCGGTGAGCGAGACCCCGTCGAACGACCACGACGCGGAGGCATGCTGGTGGGTGACCGTGACCACCCAGTCCCCGCCCGCATCGCGGTGCGCGTCCCATTGGCCGACGATGCTCGCCAGGGCAAGTCGCTGGTCGACCAGCCGTCCGAGTGGGCCGGACACCGCGCCGTCCGGCGGGCGCGAGTAGCGGGCCCGCAACGCCCGCTCCAGCGCATGGGCCCGCTCCGCGAGGACCGGGCCCTCCCAGCGTCGGATCCGTTCGATCGACACCCCCGCCGCCTGGGCCACCTGGTCGACGGTGGCTCCGGCGCGAAGCCGGTCCTGGATCTCGCGGGGACTGAGCCGACTTTCCCCGGCGCGCGCGGCGTCGCTCAGCGCACGGCGCACGTCGTTGATCCGGACGCGGTGGCCTCCGCCCTCCCCGTCGAGGAGCAGGACGTGGTCGGCGTCGGTCCCGACGACGCGCAGGTCGGTCATGGGCGGAGTCTCTTACGTCCGGTGCGCCGCGTCGAGTTCTGCCGTCCGGGTTTCGCGCGCCGCTCGCTCACCGCAACGACGCGATCCACGCCTCGACGTCGTCCGCGGCGGTCGGGAGCTGCGCGGAGAGGACGCTCGCCCCGTCCCCGGTGATGGTGACGTCGTCCTCGATGCGAACGCCGATCCCGCGGAGCTCCGGGGGAACGGTGAGATCCCCGGTGGCGAAGTAGACGCCGGGCTCGACCGTCAACACCATCCCCGGGGCCAGCGTGCCGTGCAGATACCGATCGGTTCGGGCGCGGGCGCAGTCATGGACGTCCAAACCGAGCATGTGCGACACGTTGTGCAGCGTGTACCGCCGGTGCAGGCCGCTCCCAGGTCCGCGCGGATCCTCGTCGAGCGCGGAATCCGGAGGTACCCGCAGGATCCCCCAGTCGTGCAGCCCCTCGGCGATCACCCGCATCGCCGCCCGGTTCGGCGCCAGGAAGTCGGCTCCTGGCATGGCCGCCGCGATACCGGCGAGCTGGGCCCGCCGGACCAGGTCGTAGACCCGGCGCTGCTCGGCGCCGAACACGCCGTCGACCGGGATCGTGCGGGTCACGTCGGCGGTGTAGAGGCTGCGCATCTCCACGCCCATGTCCAGCAGGAGCAGGTCCCCGTCCCGAACCGGCCCGTCGTTGCGCGTCCAATGCAAGACGGTCGCGTGCGGACCGCAGGCGACGATCGACGAGTACCCGACGTCGTTGCCCTCGGCGCGGGCCCGCCGCCAGAACGTCCCTTCGATCCAGCGCTCGCCGTGGCGCAGCGCGCCCGCCCGCTCCCGGATCGCGTCCTCGAAACCCCGTGCCGTGGCCTCCGCCGCCAGCCGCAGCTGCCCCAGCTCCCAGTCGTCCTTCGCCAGCCGGAGCTCGGCGAGGACGGTCGCCAGTTGCCCGTCGCGCGGGGCGTCGGTCGAGACGAGTCCCTCGAGTTCGTCCCCGGATCCGTGCACGAGCCGTGCACCGTCCAGCCGGCGCAGATCGAGGGCGCTTCGAGGGCGGCATTCGAACCCGAGCCGCGCGCTGGTCTCCGCTGCCGACGGGCGCCGACCGACCCACTGTTCCCCCCGTCCTCGGTCGGTGAAGAACGCAAGGCTGTCCCGCGACACCCGATCGGGGACGTAGAGCACCGCGTCGCCGCCCGGCGACACGACGAGTACCCCGTCCGGTTCGACGTCCCCGGTGAGCCAGGCGTAGTCGCTCGACGCCCGAAACGGGTAGTCGGTGTCGTTCGCCCGAACCTTCGGTCGTCCGCTGGGCACGACGAGCGTCTCGCCGGGGAACGCGTCCAGGAGAGCCGCGCGCCGTTTCGCCGTGTACGAGGCGACGTCGTCCGGTGCCTCGGGGGAGAGGTCGACGTCCGGAACCCAGCCGGTCACCAGGTTCGCGGCGAGCGCGTCCGAGAGTCCGGTGTCGTGGGAAGCCCGTTCCTCGGTCATGTCGATCAGGCTATGCCCGGAGCGGATGGTAGGGGAGGTTCCGGGCTGAGCCGGCCGGAACGGGTGCGAACGATCAGGAGGCGCTGTGGACGCGCTCCCGCTCGTCGTCGACTGCGATGGCGACGGCGCTCAGCTTGTCTTCGTGCTCGGTGTAGTGGTGCCGGCAGAACAGGAGTTCGCCGCCGCCCGCGAGGACCACGCGGACGTACGCCTGTGCTCCGCACCGGTCACACCGGTCGGCGGAGGATAGGGCGGGGCGTTCGTCTGTGGGAGTCAGCGTTCCGGTCACGTCGGTCACAACGTCGACTATGCCCGCTGACTTCCCAACCGTCGCGTCGAATTCGGCGTGTTTCACGAACTTCACGCAACTTCATCCGCCCGAAACGTGGTGGACGCCACGAACGGCTCGCACCCAGGCGGCAATCGGCCTAACTCGGCGGCCGGAAGAGGGCGCTCGTGGCCTCTTTCCCGGCGGCTCGGGTCGACCCCCGCGGAGTACTGTCCGCGGGGGTCGACAGGGGAGCGATGTGAACGAGGCAGAGGCGTTCTTCGTCGGGACGCTCGGCGATCCGTTCGGCTTGGTCTCCGTGCCGCACCCGCACTTCGAGGGCGCCGCGACGCTGGCTTCGGCGTATCCGGTGTCGTCGCTGACCTCCGCGTCGACCGCCGTGGCGGGGCTGGCGCTCTCGGATCTGCTGGCGGTCCTGGGCTGGCCGGGGCGCCCCGTCACGGTCGTCCGTCATCTGGCGGACCGGTGGTTCGCGGCACCCGTTCGGCCGCTCGGCTGGACCTTGCCGTCGCCCTGGGACCAGATCGCGGGGGACTACGCCGCGCGCGACGGCTGGATCCGCCTGCACACCAACGCGCCGCGTCACCGGGCCGCCGCGCTCGCCGTGCTGGGGGTGGCCGCCGACCGGGACGCGGTCACGGCGGCCGTCGGCGGCTGGTTCGTGGACGAGCTCGAAGCTGCCGTCGTCGCCGCGGGCGGCGCGGCCGCCGGCATGCGCTCCGCCCACGAATGGACGGGGCACCCACAGGGCGTCGCGGTGGCCGCCGAGCCGCTCGTGCGCCGGCTGGAGGGCGGCCGGGACACGGCGGATTCGAGCTGGGAACCGGCGATCGAACGTCCGCTCACCGGGCTACGGGTGCTCGACCTGACCCGAGTTCTCGCCGGACCCAGCGCGACGCGCCTGCTGGCCGGCCTGGGGGCGGATGTGTTGCGCATCGACCCACCGGACTGGGACGAACCCGCCGTGGTCCTGGTCACCGGCTTCGGGAAACGGAGCGCGCGGCTCGACGCCCGCAAGCCCGAGGGGCTCGAGCGGCTCCGCGCCCTGCTGGCTGGCGCCGACGTCGTCGTCCACGGGTATCGACCCGGGGCTCTGGCGACCCTCGGCCTCGACAGCTCGGAGCGTGCGCAGCTACGTCCAGGGCTCGTCGACGTGTCGCTCACCGCGTACGGTCAGAGCGGTCCGTGGGCCGGGCGCCGTGGGTTCGACAGTCTCGTCCAGATGTCCGCCGGCATCGCGGATACCGGCATGCGCTCGGCGGGCGCCGGCCGGCCGGTGCCGTTGCCCGTCCAGGCCCTCGACTACGCGACCGGGAACCTGCTCGCGGCGGCGGTCCTGAGCGGACTGCGGGACCGGGTCCGCGGCGGGGCCGGTTCGAGCTGGCGAGCTTCACTCGCCCGGACCGCCGTCGAACTCGAACGCGGCCGGGCGATCGGCCCGGATGTCGTCGCGGAGCCGCCGTCCTGCGAAGGGAGGGAGTTCGAGACCGGCTGGGGACCGGTCGAGCTGCTCGCGGCGCCGGTACGGGTCGGCGGCGTCGACCTCGCGTGGCCGCACGGCTCGTATCCTTTGGGGTCCGACGAACCGACCTGGTGACCCGCCGGGCTCAGTGGCCCCGTGCCACCCAGGCGTCGAAGTTCGGGGCTTCGGCGCCGATCGTCGTGTCCGCGCCGTGCCCGGTGTGGACAACCGTCTCGGGAGGCAGCGGTAGCAGCCGGGTGCGGATCGACTCCAGGATCGTCGGGAAGTCGCTGAACGACCGGCCGGTGGCACCCGGTCCGCCTCGGAAGAGCGTGTCGCCGCTGAACAGGAGGTTCTGGCCGGGGACGTACAGGCACACGCCGCCGGGTGAGTGGCCCGGCGTCGGCAGGACGTGCACGAGCTCCCCGCCGACCTCGAACACGTCGCCGTCGCGAAGGTCGTCGTACGGTGCGCTTTCCGGATGGATCTGGTCCCAGAGCATCCGGTCCGCGCGCGAAAGGTAGATCGGCGCGGTGACCAGGTCGGACAACTCCGGGGCGACGTTCACGTGGTCGTTGTGACCGTGCGTGCAGACGATCGCCCGGACCCGCCGGTGATCGACGGCATCGGCGACGAGCTGCGCGTCGTGCGCGGCATCGACGACCAGCAGCCCGTCGTCATCGCCGACGATCCACACGTTGTTCTCGACGTCGAAATCCTGCCCGTCGAGGGAGAACACGCCGGCGGTGACCACTCGGGTCACGGTGAACGTCATCGGAAACCTCCGCCTCCGCGCTGTGTCAGAAGGTCACGACGGAACGCAGCACGTCACCGCGCTGCATCTTCTCGAATGCCCGTTCGACCTGGTCGATCCCGATCGTCTCCGTGACGAACCTGCCGAGGTCGATCCGACCGTCGAGGTGGTAGCCGACCAGCAGCGGGAAGTCGCGGGTGGGCAGGCAGTCGCCGTACCAGGAGGACTTCAGCGCGCCACCACGGCCGAACAGGTCGATCATCGGCAGTTCGATCGTCAGATCGGGGGTCGGTACGCCGACCTGGACCAGCGTTCCCGCGAGGTCGCGGGCGTCGAACGCCTGCCGGTAGGTCTCCGGCCGGCCGACCGCCTCGACGACGACGTCCGCGCCGAACCCGTTCGTCAACGACCGGATCGCCTGGACGACGTCCTGGCTGCGTGCGTTGACGAGGTCGGTGGCCCCGAACCCGCGCGCCCACTCCAACTTCGGTCGTCGGTGTCGACCGCGATGATCCGCCGCGCGCCGGCGACTGCCGCGCCCATGATCGCCGCGTCGCCGACCCCGCCACAGCCGATCACCGCGACGCTCTGGCCTCGCTGCACGGCCCCGGTGTTGACGGCGGCGCCGAAGCCGGCCATCACCCCGCAGCCGATCAGGCCCGCCGCGGTCGGTGGCATCGCGGGATCGACCGGCACGCATTGCCCGGCCGCGACGAGCGTCTTCTCGGCGAACGCGCCGATGCCCAGCGCACACGACAGCGGGGTTCCGTCCTCCATCGTCATCGGTTGGGTCGCGTTCAGCGAGGCGAAGCAGTAGTGGGGTTGGCCACGCAGGCACGCCCGGCACCGGCCGCACGGGGCCCGCCAGGCCAGGATCACGAAGTCACCCGGGCTCACGTTCGCCACCGCCGGACCGACCGCCTCGACGACGCCGGCGGCCTCGTGCCCGAGGAGGAACGGGAAGTCGTCGTTGATGCCGCCCTCGCGGTAGTGCAGGTCGGTGTGACATACCCCGCAGGCCTGAACCCTCACCAGCGCCTCACCCGGACCCGGGTCCGGAACGATGATCGTCTCGACGGCGACCGGCTCGCCTTTCGATCGGGAAACGACTGCTCGGACCTGGTGCCCGATACCGCTTCGTGCGCTGCTCACGAGGCTTGTGTACTACGTCGGCGCCGAAGACGGAACGTGCCACGACGGGGCCCGTCGATCAAGGTCGCGGCGCGGCGCATTGCCGGGGCGAAGAAGGGGCCGTAATGTTCCCGCGGCATGCCGGGTCCCCGTACGGGGCCGAGCCTTCGGGACAAGGAGCGCGCGTGGCAGAGCAAGGAGCCGGCCGGAGCGGTCGCACCGGGATCCTTTCGCGCCTGACCCGACGCGGACGCAATGCCGAAGCCGCTCCGCCACCGGAGCAGTCCGCTCCGGCCAAGGCGGACGTTCGCCCGACGGCGTCCAAGGCGCCCGTGAAGACGGCGCCGCCGGCGGTGCCGACGAAGGCGACCGGCAAGAAGCCCGTGCAGAAAGTCGCCGCGAAGGCCGTTCCGGCGAAGACGGCAGCGCCGAAAGCCACCCCGCGGAAGGGCGCGGTTCCGAACGCCCCGGCTTCGAAGAGCACGGTGGCGAAGAGCGCCGGAGTGAAGTCCGCGGGGGCGACGAAGGCGGTGCCGGTGAAGGCTGCCAAGAGGCCCGCGGAGAAAGTCGCCGCGAAGGCTGCTCCGGCGAAGATCGGTACGTCGAAGAGCGTCGGCGCGAAGAGCGGCAAGAACACGGTGCCGGCAAAGAAGACGGTGCCGGCAAAGAAGACGGTGCCGGCGAAGAGCACCGTGGCGAAGAGCACCGGAGCGAAGTCCGGGGCGGCGACGAAGGCCGTTCCGCCGGCGAAGGCTGCCAAGAAGCCGGCCAGCCGGGCGAGCGAGGCGCCGGCGAAGGTTCCGGCCCCCACCAAGGTCGCGGCGAAGAGCGCGCCGGCGAAGGCGGCCTCGACGAAGGCGGTTCCCAAGGTGGCATCCGAAGCGGTCGCCAAGGCGAGCGGCGGGGGAACGTCCACCGAGCCAGCCACTCGCGCAGCGTCGAAGGCGCCCGCGAAACCCGGGTTGTTGCCGACCCTGCCCGGTGACCGGGCCTGGACGGGTTCGGAGGTCGCGCATATTCGCACGTCGCTGGAGGACGAGGCCTCCGAACTGCGTGTCGAGATCGAGGCCGCGTCGCAGGCGTACGACCGGAACCTGCACGACACGGATCCCGGGCCGGGCGACGAGGCGGACGCCGGGACCGCGACCTTCGAACGCGAGCACGACCTCTCGATCGCGGCGAACAGCCGGGACCTGCTGGCTCAGGTCGAGCGCGCGCTGGACCGCCTCGACGCGGGTACGTATGGGGTCTGCGAGGTCTGCGGGAACCCGATCGGGAAAGAACGTCTCAAGGCGTTCCCTAAAGTGACACTGTGCGTGACCTGCAAGCAGCGGGAGAACCGGCGCTGACCGATCCGGACGAAGGATCGGCCGGGACGCCGGACGAGTTCGCGCCGCTGCACACCCACCGCGGGTCGTCGCGGCGGCGGATCGCGTTACTGGCCGGGACCGCGCTCGTCGCGTTCGCCGGCGACCTGGCGACGAAGACGTGGATCGTGCACTCCTACGCGGACGGCCATGTGACGACCTTGATCTCGAACGTCCTGGAGGTCGAGCAGACCAGGAACGCCGGTGCCGCCTTCGGGCTCGCGGGCGGGGCCACGATCGTCTTCAGCGTGGTCGCGGTCGCCGTCATCGGACTGATCGTGCGGAGCGCGACGAGGTTGCGTAGCGTCGGCTGGGCGGTCGCGCTGGGTCTGCTGCTGGGCGGCGCGGTCGGCAACCTGGGCGATCGACTCTTCCGCAGCCCGGGCGTCTTCCGCGGTCACGTCGTGGACTGGATCTACCTTCACCACTGGCCGGTGTTCAACCTCGCGGACTCCGCGATCGTGGTCGGCGGCGTGCTCGCGGTGATCCTCGCCAGTCGTGGTCATCGTCTCGACGGTTCTCGGGAGACTCCGGCGTCGAGCGGCCAGACCGAGGACCGGTGAATCCGTCCGCGGAGCGTTCGGGCGCCTACCGGGCGTGCCCGGTGCCGGACGGCCTCGACGGGCTACGGCTGGATGCCGCGATGGCCCGGCTGTTCGGGATCTCCCGCACCACCGCCGCCGAGATCGCGGCGGGAGGCGGCGCCCAGCTCGACGGTCGGGCGGCCGGCAAGTCGGATCGGGTCGAGGCGGGCGCTTGGCTGGAGGTCGTGCTGCCTTCGCTCGCGCCGTGGCAACCTCCGGCGGAACCGGATCCGCCGGCGGCGCTCGTGGTCGTGCACGACGACGAGCACGTGATCGTCGTCGACAAACCGGCGGGGGTCGCGAGCCATCCCAGCCCCGGCTACGCGGGCCCGACCGTGACCGGTGGCCTCACCGCCCGCGGCATCCGCCTCTCGACCAGCGGCGCAGCCGAGCGCCAAGGAGTCGTCCACCGCCTCGACGTCGGGACGTCCGGTCTGATGGTCCTCGCCCGCTCGGAGATCGCCTACAGCCGGCTCAAGGACCAGTTCCGGGATCGAACCGTCGACAAGCGCTACCGCGCGCTGGTCCAGGGACACCCGGACCCGTCGACGGGGACCATCGACGCGCCGATCGACCGGCATCCGGGGAACGCCTACCGCTTCGCGGTCGTCGCCGGTGGGCGAAACAGCGTCACGCACTACGGCACGGTCGAGGCCACCCGGGCGGCAAGCCTGCTCGACATCAAGCTCGAGACCGGCCGAACGCACCAGATTCGCGTGCACATGTCCGCGATCCGGCATCCCTGTGTCGGCGACGTCACCTACGGTGCCGACCCGACGTTGGCCGCCCGGCTCGGCCTGACCCGGCAATGGCTGCACGCCGTCCGGCTTGCCTTCACGCACCCCGCGAGCGGGACGAGGTTCGAGTTCGTGAGCGAGCCGCCCGCGGAACTCCGGGACGCTCTCGAGGTCCTGAGGAGCGAATCGTGAACTTCTGTTCGTTGCTGGGGCGGCTCGACGAGCGGTTCCTCCGCCCGCCGCGACCGCCCCGGAGCGGAGAAGGCGGCGCGGGAGGGGCGCACCGGGCACCTAGCGCCGCGTCGCGTCGCCGGTTGGCTCCGCAGGCGCTCGTCGGTCTGATTCTGGTCGGATGCGTGGTCCTCGCGGCGGTCGGGTTCGGGATCAGCGCGCTGGTCGGCGGCGACGACTCCGGCGGCAGTGCGGTCGCCCCGAGACCCGACGAATCCCACGCGACGAAGGCCCCGGACCTGACGAACTGCGCCGGCAGTCTCTCCTCCGGTGCGGCGCAACCGGCGGTCGCCGCGGTCGTCGGACCTTCCGACGGCACGAACATCCCGTCGTACATCCAGGCGCGCCGGGGCTATCTGGCGCGCTGTTCGGTCGGCGCACCCGAGGTGGACGTGGTCGCGTTCGTCAGCTTCGCGGGTTCGGCGAACCCCGCGGGCGCGGCCGCGCTGGTGGGCCGGGTGTCGGTCCTCGCGGCGTACGTCCGGTTGCCTTCCGGGCCGCCGCTGACGTTGCCGGTACCGAAACCGGTCACGATCGGAGCCAACCAGACGTCCTCGATCGACACCGCGTACGGCGCCCTCGCCGACCGGTTCCGGGACGACGCGACGGCCCGTCCCGGGTCCGCCGCCGCCGACGCCGAACAGGAGCTGGCGCTGCGCCAGAACTGCGGCTGCGTCTATGCGCTGGCGGTCTTCGCGCCGTTGCGGACGCTGGCGTCGCTCGCGGACAACCAGGCCGTCCGCGTCGTCGACGCGGCCCCCGTCGGATTCGGGCTGGATCGGATCTCGGCCCGGCCGATCCTGCCGACCGAGACCGTCACCGTGGATCCCACGGGTGCTCCGCGTGTCTTCGGTTCCTGACCGATGGACGTGTTAGACAAGAGTTCCCCGATCGTCCGTACGGCCGCTCTTCCCCGCCCGGTTCGCCGGAGCTGCGACCGCCTTCGCGTGTAGAGGATGTCGCCGGCTATGCCCCCCTCCGAGTCCGCCTCCGGACCCGACTCCGGGTCTGTCTCCGGGTCTGTTTCCGGGCGGGGCTCGAACGACTCGTTCGTGCACCTGCACGTGCACACCGAGTACTCGATGCTCGACGGCGCCGCGAGACTCAAGGACCTTTTCCGGGGCTGCGAGCGGATGGGCATGCCGGCCCTCGCGATGACCGACCACGGCAACCTCTACGGCGCGTACGACTTCTACCACCAGGCGCGCAACGCCGGTATCCGGCCGATTCTCGGCACCGAGGCCTACCTCGCGCCCACGAGCCGGTTCGACAAGACGGGGGAGAAGTATTCGCACCTGACGGTCTGGGCCCAGGACATCACCGGTTTTCGCAACCTGGTCAAGCTCTCCAGCCTGTCGAGCCTCGAGGGGTACTACTACAAACCGCGCCTGGACCGGGAACTCCTCGGTCACTACGGCGCGGGCCTCATCGCGACGACCGGGTGCCCGGGTGGTGAGGTCAGCCAGGCCCTCGAACGCGGCAACTACGAACTAGCCAAGCAGACCGCCGGCGAGCTGTCCGAGATCTTCGGCAGGGACAACTTCTACGTCGAGTTGATGACGCACGGCCTGGACATCGAGAAACGGGTGTTCCCCGGGCTGGTCAAACTTGCGAAGGAACTCGCGCTGCCGATCGTCGCGACGAACGACCTGCACTACACCTCCCGCGAGGACGCGACCTCCCACGAGGTGCTGCTGTGCGTCCAGACCGGCGCCACGCTCGCCGACCCGGCACGATTCCGGTTCGAGGCGGAGGAGTTCTACCTCAAGTCACCCGCCGAGATGCGGGACCTGTTCCGGGACTACCCGGAGGCTTGCGACGCGACGCTGGAGATCGCCGAGCGCGTCGAGATCGACTGGACCTCTGACGGATACCTGCTGCCGCGTTTCCCGCTGCCCGAGGGTCACACCGAGGAAAGCTGGTTCCGAGCGGAGGTGGAGCGCGGGTTGCGGCAGCGGTACGCGGACAACGTCCCGGACGACGTACGCGCCCAGGCCGAGTACGAGGTCGGCGTCATCATCCAGATGGGGTTCCCGTCCTACTTCCTGATCGTCGCGGACCTGGTCTCCTACGCGAAGGAACACGGGATCCGGGTCGGACCGGGCCGCGGCAGCGCGGCCGGGTGCCTGGTGGCGTACGCGTTGGGGATCACCGGGCTGGACCCGCTGCGTTACGGGCTGGTGTTCGAACGTTTCCTCAACCCCGAGCGCATCTCGATGCCCGACATCGACCTGGACTTCGACGAACGACGCCGCGCCGACATGATCCGGTACGCGACCGAGCGCTACGGGGAGGAACGCGTCGCGCAGATCATCACCTTCGGCACGATCAAGGCGAAGCAGGCCCTGAAGGACTCCGCCCGGGTGCTCGGCTATCCGTACGCCCTGGGTGACAAGCTGACCAAGCTCATGCCCAAGGCGATCATGGGCAAGGAAGCGAGCCTCACCGACTGCTTCGACCCCGAGAGCAGCCGCTACGCCGAGGCGAAGGACCTGCGCGACGCCTGCGCCACCGACCCGGACATGGGGAGGGTGCTGGAGACCGCGCGGGGGCTCGAGGGCCTCAAGCGACAGGCGGGGGTTCACGCGGCCGGCGTGGTGATCTGCCGGGACCCGATCACCCAGCACGTCCCGGTGTGGCGCCGGGAGGCGGACGGCGCGGTCATCACCCAGTACGACATGGGCACCGTCGAGAAGCTCGGCCTGCTGAAGATGGACTTCCTGGGTCTGCGCAACCTCACCGTGCTCGACGACTGCCTGGTTTCGATCAAGGCCAACCGCGGCGAGACGGTCGTCTTGGAGGATCTCCCGCTCGACGATCCCGAGGCGTACGCGTTGCTGTGCCGGGGCGATTCGATGGGTGTCTTCCAGCTCGAGGGCGGCCCGATGCGGTCGCTGATGCGTTCGATGCAGCCGACCACGTTCGACGACATCTCCGCGCTCATCGCGCTCTACCGGCCCGGCCCGATGGGGGTCGGTGCCCACCTGGACTACGTCGAACGCAAGCACGGCCGCAAGCCTCGGCATCCGATCCACCCGGAGCTCGCCGGGCCGCTCGCCGAGGTGCTCGACGAAACCTACGGCGTCATCGTCTACCAGGAACAGGTCATGGCCGCGGCCCAGAAGGTCGCCGGTTACTCGCTCGGACAGGCCGACCTGCTACGCCGGGCGATGGGCAAGAAGAAGAAGGAGATCCTCGACAAGGAGTACGGCCCGTTCGCCGACGGCATGCGGGCGAACGGTTTCGGCGACGCGGCGATCAGCAAGCTGTGGGAAACCCTCGTCCCGTTCGCCGACTACGCCTTCAACAAGGCGCACTCGGCCGGGTACGGACTCGTCAGCTATTGGACCGCCTACCTCAAGGCGCGTTATCCGGCCGAGTACATGGCGGCCGTGCTGACTTCCACCCGGGACGACAAGGACAAGTCCGCGATCTACCTCGCCGAGTGCCGGCGAATGGGAATCAAGGTGCTTCCGCCGGACGTCAACGAGTCGGACGCGCTGTTCACCCCACGCGGCACCGACATCCGGTTCGGGCTGACCGCGATCCGCAACGTGGGCGCCAACGTGGTCGAGATGCTCGTCGAGGCCCGCCAGTCGCAGGGGCGGTTCGCCGACTTCGCCGACTTCCTCGCGAAGGTTCCGGCGCAGGTCTGCAACAAGCGGACCGTCGAGTCGTTGATCAAAGCGGGTGCGTTCGACTCGCTCGGGCACACCCGACGTGGCCTGCTCGCGATCCACGGCGACGCGATCGACGCCTGCCTCGGAACGAAACGCGCCGAAGCGATCGGTCAGTACGACCTTTTCGGAGGCCTGGACGACAGTGCGGTCGATCCCGCCCTTGCGCCCAGCCTGCACATTCCGTCCGACGAGTGGGAGAAGGCGACGCTGCTCGCGTTCGAACGCGAGATGCTCGGTCTCTACGTCTCCGACCACCCGCTGTCCGGCGTCGAGCATGTTCTCGCCGCCGCGTCGGATCATCCGGTTCCCGCGTTGCACGGCGACACGCTGGCGGACGGAACGCTCGTCACCGTCGGCGGCATCCTGGCCGGCATCACCCGGAAGATGACCAAGCAGGGCGCGCCATGGGCGACGGCGATGCTCGAAGACCTGGACGGCGGTGTCGAGGTCCTGTTCTTCCCGAACACCTACACCGCGGTCGCCCACCTGGTCGTCGAGGACGCGATCGTGCTGATCAAGGGCCGGTTGGACAAGCGGGAGGACGTGCCGCGGATCATCGCGATGGACATTCTGACGCCCGACCTGTCGGTCGGCGCCCGGGGACCGCTGGCGATCAACATGTCGGCCGCTCGCTGCACGTTGCCGCTCGTCGAGCGGCTCAAAGAGGTTCTCTCCGCGCACCCGGGCACGACCGACGTGCATCTGATCCTCACCGGTTCGGAGGCGTCGACGAAGCTGCGGCTCGACGACGCGGTCCGGGTGACGACGACGCCGGCCCTGATCGCCGACCTCAAGGCGCTCCTCGGGCCGTCCTGCCTCGCGTCGGCGTGAGAAATCCCGCACTCGTGATTCCGCCGTTCGCGGATCGGATGCTGGCAGGATCTGCGTCGTGAAGCTGGCCCGTGGCACGCGCGAGATCTTCGACGCCGAGACGCTGCTCGAGGAGTACATCGGTCCCCGCCGGCGGGGCATGCGCCACGCGTATCCGTACTACGACGGGCTGGTGACGAACGGCGACCCGAACCGGCTGTGCACCGGGGACCTGCTCGCGCCGAGCCTGCTCGGCGCACCGGTCGATCTCGACCGGATGGCGACGCTCAGCGCACTCATGCCGCTGATGCAGCGCGGGTTGGAAACACTGCCCCCGCACGCGACGATCATGGGCGCGGGCTCGGAGGTACTCGCCCAGGTCGCCGCGCTCTACGACCCGCTGGACGATCCGAGCGTCGCCGACCGGGACGTCAAGGGCTCGCTTCTGGCCAAGGTCTTGCACCGGAAACGTCCCGCACTGATCCCGCTGTTCGACTCGCGGGTACGCGACTTCTACCGCACCGAAGGGGCCGTTTCGCCCGCTCCCCGCGGCGCCCGGACGTTCCGCCAGTACATGGAGCTGCTGATTCCGGTGATCTGCGAGGACTTGCGTGAGAACGCCGAGGAGTTCGCCCGGCTCGCGACCCTGGCGCCCGAGGACGGGCCGCCGCTCACGCCCCTGCGCGTCCTCGACATCATCGTCTGGATGAGCTCAGCGGTCTGAGCGGTCGCCTCCCGGCGCCGAAGGTGTTCGGGAAGGCGTCCGGACCGGTGGCTGCGTACGCTCTGCGTGATGGACAGCTACGTCGTGGAGGACCTGACGCGCCGGCACGGCAGTCTCGTCGCCAACGACGGCATCGCCCTGACGATCGGCGCCGGCGAGGTCTTCGGTCTGCTCGGGCCGAACGGCGCCGGAAAGACCACCCTGGTCCGGCAACTCGTCGGCCTGCTCGCCCCCGACAGCGGCCGGATCACCTTGTTCGGCGCCGCCCTCGACCGGGCGGTCGCCGGCCGTCACGTGGGCTACCTCGCCCAGGACGAGGTCGCGCTCGCCGACGTGCCGCTCGGGCTTGCGGTCGAGACCACCGCCCGGCTCCGCGGCCAATCCCGCCGGACGGCGGTGGCCACCCGCGACGGCCTGCTGGCCGAGCTGGACCTGACCGCGCTCGCCGGCCGTCAGCTCGGCCGCCTCTCCGGTGGTCAGCGTCGGCTCGCCGCGTTCGCCACGGCACTCGCCGGCGAACGGCCGGTCCTCGTCCTGGACGAGCCGACGACCGGCCTCGACCCGTCGTCCCGGCGGGCGGTCTGGACGGCCCTGGGACGACGCCGTCGGGAACATGGCACGACCGTCGTGCTGGTGACCCACAACGTGCTGGAAGCGGAGCGGGTGCTCGACCGGGTCGCAGTCCTGGACGAGGGCCGGGTCATCGCCTGCGGCACCCCCGGCGAGCTGAAGGCGTCGGTGAGCCAGGAGGCCCGCCTCGAACTCGTGTGGCGCGAAGATCCGCCGGAGCACGACCCGGTCGTCGCGGAGCTGGCGAAGGCCGCGGACGTCGACGGCGCCCGCTGGCTGGTCACGTTGCCGATCGAACGGGCCCGCGAAACCCTCGGCTATCTCGCTGGCGGAACCGTCTACGACGCGCTCGACGACATGACGCTGGCGACCCCCAGCCTCGAGGACGTCTATCTGGCGCTGGGCGGCCGCGCGCGCGACCTGGAGCGCATCTGATGGCAAGCCCACCGATCACACCCGCGTCCCGGCTGGGACCGGTGGGCTCGCGTCACCGTCCCGCGAACGTCGCGACGACCGTCCCGCTGGTCCTGGCACGCCCCTCGCTGCTGTCCGCGACGTCGGCGGTGTTCGCCCAGCAGATCTCCCGGGCGCGGGTGGCACTCGTCCCGCTGCTGTTCGTCGGGACGTTCCAGAGCCTGGGCATCCTGCTGTTGCTGCGCGGCGTGGTCGACACCTCCAGCACTCTCACCAAGCAGCAGGTGGTCGCCGGTTCGACCGTGCTGGTCGCCGCGTTCGTCTGCCTCAACCTGTTCGCGCAACGGCTGGGTTCGCTGCGCGCCGAAGGCGGCCTCGACTACTACGCCGCGATGGACGTGCCCGGCGGTGCGGTCGTCCTCGGCGCCGCCGCGTCCTACGCCGCGTTCATCGTGCCCGGCACGGCGGTCACCGCGGTCGTCGGCGCCGAACTCTACGACCTTCCGCTCGGCCGGATCTGGATCCTGGCCGCGGTGATGCCGCTCGCCGCCACGGCGCTGGCCGGTCTCGGCGCCCTGCTCGGCCTGCTCGCCCCGAAGCCGGAGCTCGCGACGATTGCCGGGCAGCTGGGCATGAGCGCGGTGATCTTCCTGAACCTGATCCCCGAACACCGCCTTCCCGGTGTGCTGCAGGCGGTTCGCGCGATCGTGCCGAGCACCTATGCGAGTGACGCATTGGCGGAGACCTTCCGAACCCAGGTGCGTTGGGGGACCGTCGGAATCGACCTGGTCGTCTGCGCCGCGGTCGCTGCCGCCGCGCTCGCGATTGCCTCCGTCCTGTTCCGCCGCCAGGCGTGCCGCTGACCATGGGAGAAGCCGTCGATCCGTCCCGGCCGCCGGTGCCGCCGCCTTTCCCGCCCGGCGCCCGACCCGACCCGAACCGGGCCGCCCCGCCGATGGCGCCGTGGGTGCGGCGGGCATTGCCGAAACCGCCTCTGCCGGTGCGGGCCGAGGTCGTGCGCGGACTGGTCGTCGGCGCGGCGATGGCGCTGCTCGGCGCGCCGCTCGGCGTCCTGTGGGCGTTCGCGGTGCCGCACCTGGCCGTGCAGAAGGTCGGCGCGCCGGCCTACCTGCTGCCGGTCGAAACCGAGGATCTCGCCTCGATGGGCGGCGATCTGGTCCTGATCGCGATCTTCGGATCGGTCGGCGTCGTCGCGGCACTCGCCGTGCACCTCTGGTCGAGCCGGGCCCAACTCGGGCCGCTCGTCGGACTGCTGCTCGGCGGAGCCGTCTGCGGTGTGATCGCGATGGCGGTCGGGCATGTTCTCGTCGAGGCGGACTACCACGCCGTGTTCGCGCACATCGAGGACGGCCGGGTCTTCCAGGTCCGCCCCTACGTCCGCGGGCGCGGCGACTTCCTCATCCTGCCGGTGTTCTCGGCCCTGGCGTTCGGGCTCGCACAGGTTCCGCCGTTGCTCCGGGGGCGGACGGCGCCGCAGTGGGCCCCGCCGGAGATCAGTTCGGGTGTTGCGGCGTCCGCACCAGGTGTGGAGCTGGAGCCGCCGCCATCGTCTTGAGCATGTTCGTCTCGTCCCGTAACAGGCGGATCTCTTCCTGGAGCCGTGCTGCGGTGCCCTCGATCTCGAGCAGCCGCTGGCGTACCGGAAGGTCGACGACCGCGCTCGCCGCGACCAGCCAGGACAACAGTGTCGCGCCGGTCGGCAGGTCGGGCAGTGAGATCTCGTCGCCGCGGACCGCGCCGAGCGTCGCGACATAGGCCCGGAACGCGCCGACGACGCCAGGTACGTGCGGGTCAGCCGCCTCGTCGGTTCGCTGCGCGATCGCCGACTCGTCGAAGACCTCGATCTCCGCCTGCAGGTAGGGCCGGCTGCGATCGAGTTCACCGAGCCGGAACCGCTCGGTGCCGACCGTCAACAGTCCGTAGCGGCCGTCGGGTTGGGGCGCGACGCGGGAGACGACTGCCAGCGTCCCCACCTCGTACAACGCCCCGACCTGATCGGCGCCGACTTCCCGGCCCTGCCGGATCGCGACGACGCCGAACCGGGGGGCGTCCGGGTCGGGCAACGCGAGCAGATCGGCGACCAGCGTCCGGTAGCGCTCCTCGAAGACCTGGAGCGGCAGGATCATGCCGGGAAAAAGGACCACGCCCAGCGGAAAGATCGGGATCATCGGGCGATCGCCGTCCATGTCAGGAGCGTACGGCGATCTTCGCCCGATTTGCGGCACGGTCGATGCAACGGGACGTGCGCGGCGCGGGGAATTTCGACGGGAGTCCGTTCCCGCCGCCGGTAACCTTGAGCGGTGTTGAAAAGGCTGGACCTGACCGCCGGGCTGCCCGGCGACCTGCGGTCGGTGCTGCCGCGAGCCGATCTGGACGTCGAGCACGCGACCGACGTCGTTCGGCCCGTTCTCGACGCGGTCCGCGCCAACGGCGACGACGCCGTTCGGGAGGCGACCCGACGTTTCGACGGCATCGACGTCGAAGAGCTACGGGTGCCGGCGGGCGCCTTCGCCGCGGCGCTCACCGGGCTGTCCCCGGCGGTACGCGACGCGTTGCAGGCTGCCATCGAGCATGCCCGCCGGGTCCACCGGGCGCAGCTGCGCGACGACCACACCGTCGAGGTCGTCCCGGGCGGTTTCGTCACCGAACGGTTCGTGCCGGTGGGTCGGGTCGGCCTGTACGTCCCGGGTGGCCGGGTGGTCTATCCGTCTTCGGTCGTGATGAACGTCGTCCCGGCGCAGATCGCGGGGGTCGAGTCCCTTGCGGTGGTCTCCCCGCCGCAGGCCTCCGCGGGGGGCGAGGTGCATCCGGTGGTGCTCGCCGCCTGCGCCCTGCTGGGCGTCGACGAGGTGTACCGGGTCGGCGGCGCGCAGGCGGTGGCGATGCTGGCGTTCGGCACCGCGAGCTGTCCGCGGGTCGACGTGATCACCGGACCGGGGAACGTCTACGTGACGGCCGCCAAACGCCTGCTGCGCGGCGAAGTCGGGATCGACGCCGAGGCCGGTCCCACCGAGGTCGCCATCGTCGCCGACGACGGTGCGGACCCGGGCCACGTCGCCGCCGACCTCATCGCGCAGGCCGAACACGACCCGCTCGCGGCCTGCCTGCTGATCACCACGTCGGAGGCGCTCGCCGACGCGGTCGACGCGGAACTCGCGACGCAGGTCCCCGCGACCCGCCGCCGGGCGGTGGTGGAGGCTGCCTTCGCCGGCCAATCGGCCACCGTCCTGGTCACGAGCGTCGACGACGCCATCACCGTCGCGGACGCCTGGGCGGCCGAACACCTGGAGGTGCAGACCCGCGACGCCGCAGCGGTGGCCGCCCGGGTGCGCAACGCCGGAGCGGTGTTCGTCGGTTCGTACTCGCCGGTCCCGCTGGGGGACTACCTGGCCGGCTCGAACCACGTGCTGCCGACGGGCGGCACCGCTCGGCACACCGGCGGTCTGAACGTGGCCACGTATCAGCGGGCGATCCACGTCGTGGACTACTCCGCGCCGGCCCTCGCCGAGGTCACCCCCCACATCGTGGCCCTGGCCGAGGCCGAGGACCTCCTCGGCCACCGCGATGCCGTCGTCCGCCGCGCCCCGAAGGACCAGGTATGAGGCCGCTCACCACCTCACCGGGCCTCGACACGTTGCCGCTGCGGGACGACCTGCGTGGTCGCAGCCCGTACGGGGCGCCGCAGTTGGACGTCCCGGTCGCCTTGAACACCAACGAGAACCCGTACCCGCCGTCGGCCGCTCTGGTCGAGGACATCGCCCGCTCGGTCGCCGTCGCCGCGACCGCCCTGAACCGCTATCCCGACCGGAACTGCCTCGAACTGCGGGCGGCGTTGGCTTCGTACCTCGGCCACGACCTGTCCGCCGCGAACGTGTGGCCGGCGAACGGGTCCAACGAGGTCCTCGCCCAGCTGCTGCAGGCCTTCGGGGGTGCCGGACGCCGAGCGCTCGGCTTCGAACCGTCGTACTCCATGCATCCCCGGATCGTCGAAGTGACCGGAACGACCTGGGTGGCCCGCGACCGCGATCCGGATCTGGGCCTGCGCGCCGCGACGGCGCTCGCCGCCTTGGACGAGGTGCAGCCGGCGCTCGTCTTCCTGACCCGGCCGAACAATCCGACCGGTACGTCGATGCCGGTCGAGACCGTCGCCGCCGTTGCCGACGCGTTCGCCGGGATCGTGGTCGTCGACGAGGCCTACCAGGAGTTCTCCGCCCAGCCGTCCGCGCTGACCCTGCTGCCGGACTACCCGCGGCTCGTCGTCGTGCGGACGATGAGCAAGGCGTTCGCGCTCGCCGGCGGTCGGCTCGGTTACCTCGCGGCCGCACCGGCGGTGGTCGACGCCCTGCAGTTGGTGCGCTTGCCCTACCACCTCGCCTCGACCTCCCAGGCTGCCGCGCTCGCCGCGTTGCGGCACGCCGACGAAACCCTCGGCAGCGTCGCGCAGGTCGCGGCCGACCGGGACGCGCTGGTCCCGGCGCTGGAACGACTCGGGCTGGACGTCGTGCCGAGCGACGCGAACTTCCTGCTGTTACGCGGGTTCCGGGACCCGAAGGCGGTCTGGGAAGGCCTGCTCGAGCACGGGGTGCTCATCCGCGACGTCGGGATCCCCGGCGCGTTACGAGTCACGATCGGGACGAGCGAGGAGTGCGCGGTGTTCCGCACCGCGCTGACCCACGTCCTGACCTCCCAGGCCCTGGAGAAGGACGGAACCGATGGCTAGGTCGTTTACGGCGAAACGTGACACCAAGGAGTCGAGCGTTCTCGTCCAGCTGAACCTCGACGGCACCGGAAACGTCGACATCGACACCGGGGTGCCGTTCTTCGACCACATGCTCTCCCAGCTCGGAAAGCACGGCGGATTCGACCTCACCGTCAAGACGGAGGGCGATCTCGACATCGACGCGCACCACACCGTGGAGGACACCTCCCTCACCCTGGGGACGGCGTTCGCCGGGGCCTTGGGGGACAAGGCCGGTGTCCGCCGGTACGGCGACGCCCTGGTGCCGCTCGACGAGGCGTTGGTGCAGGTGGCCGTCGACCTGTCCGGACGGCCGTACCTGGTGCACGACGAACCGCCGTTGGTCGAGCTGATCGGCTCGTACGACACGACGTTGACCAAGCACATCTTCGAGTCCTTCGTCGCGAACGCGCACGTCACGCTGCATGTCCGGGTGCTGGGTGGACGCAACGCGCACCACGTCGTGGAGGCGCAGTTCAAGGCGTTCGCCCGAGCGCTGCGAGAAGCGGTCGCACTCGATCCGAGGTCCGTCGGCGTTCCCTCGACGAAGGGCGTGCTGTAGGTGACCCGATGACGACCGTCGTCGTGTTGGACTACGGCAGCGGCAACCTACGTTCGGCGCAGCGCGCCCTCGAACGCGCCGGCGCCGCGGTCGAGGTGACCGCCGACCTCGCGGCGGCGGCTCGTTGCGACGGCCTCGTCGTGCCGGGCGTCGGGGCATACGCCGCGTGCATGGCCGGGATCGAGCGGATCGGGGCAGGCCCGGTGGTCGCTGCGCGGGTGGCCGCCGGCCGGCCGGTACTCGGGATCTGCGTCGGCATGCAGATCCTGTTCGACCGGGGCGAGGAACACGGCGTGGTGACTCCCGGTCTCGCGCTGCTGCCCGGAACGGTGACCCGGCTGCACGCCCCGATCCTGCCGCACATGGGCTGGAACACCGTCGAATCCCCGCCCGAAAGTGACCTGTTCGCAGGGCTTTCCGGCGAGTTCTTCTACTTCGTCCACTCCTACGCGGCGAAGCGCACCGACGGCTCGCTCACCACCGCGCGACACGGCGAGCGGTTCGTCGCCGCGGTCGAACGTGGTCCGTTGTGCGCGACGCAGTTCCACCCCGAGAAGTCCGGCGACGCAGGTGCCGCATTGCTCCGCAACTGGTTGAAGGGAATCGCGTGACACTCGAACTCCTCCCCGCCGTCGACGTCGCCGGTGGTCAGGCGGTCCGCCTCGTGCAAGGTGCGGCCGGCAGCGAGACGTCGTATGGCGACCCGCTGGCGGCCGCGCTGGACTGGGCGGACGGCGGCGCGGAGTGGGTGCACCTGGTCGACCTCGACGCCGCGTTCGGGAGGGGTTCGAACCGGGAGCAGCTGCGCGACGTCGCACGCGCACTCGACGAGCGCGGTGTCCGGGTGGAGCTTTCCGGCGGCATTCGCGACGACGAGTCGCTCGACGCGGCGCTCGCGACCGGAGCGACCCGGGTGAACCTGGGAACCGCCGCGCTCGAGGACCCGGGCTGGGTGCGTTCGGCGATCGCCCGGGTCGGCGACCGGATCGCGGTCGGGCTCGACGTCCGGGGGACGACGCTGTCGGCTCGCGGCTGGACCCGCGACGGCGGAGAGCTGTTCGACGTGCTGAGCCGGCTCGACGCCGACGGCTGTGCCCGTTACGTCGTCACCGACGTCCGGCGGGACGGGACGCTGACCGGCCCCAATGTCTCCTTGCTGCAGCAGGTTTGCGCGGCGACCGACCGACCGGTGGTGGCCAGCGGCGGCGTCGCCAACCTCGACGACCTGCGGGCGCTGGCCAAGCTCGAAGGCGACGGCGTCGAGGGCGTGATCGTCGGCAAGGCGCTCTACGCCGGGGCTTTCACCCTGCCGGAAGCGTTGGCCGCGCTCGGCTGACTCCGGCGTGGGGGAGGATCGCGGCATGTCCGACGGGATGTGGAAGGGCGAGCCGGAGGAGCACGACTTCCCGGCCGCCGAGGCCTATCTTTCGCTGCTCGCCGACGCCACCCGCGCGGCGCGCCTCGTCGCGGCACTGCGGGCCGCCGACGTCGCGCACTTCAAGGCGAAGGACATCCTGCGGGCGTCCCGCCTCGACCTGCTGCCCGCCGACAACCCGCATGTCGCCGCCGACCTGCGGAAGATCGAGAAGGGCAAGGCGCTTTCGCCCGTCCTGCTCGTCCGCGGTGACCTGACCAGCGGTGTCCCGCTGCAGATCGCCGACGGATACCACCGGGTTTGCGCGAGCTACCACGTCGACGAGAACACCGACATCCCCTGCAAGCTGGCCGGTGCGGATCCCGCGTGAATTTCTGGACGCTCGCGCTGGTCTCGCTCGTCGCGCTCGCCGGGCCGCTGCTCGCCTACCCGCGGGGCTGGCGGCTGCCGATCATGCTCGGCGAACTGGTCGCCGGGATCGTGCTGGGTGACACCGGCTCCCGGACCCTGCACGCGCACGACCCGACGTTCACCTTCCTCGCGGACGTCGGCTTCGCGCTGATCATGTTCGTGGCCGGGTCCCACGTGCCGATCCGAGATCCCAGGCTTCGCCCGGCGCTGCGGGTGGGGATCCTGCGGGCAGTGTTGGTCGGCGCGGTGTCGGTCCCGCTCGGCATCGGGATCGCGGCTGCGTTCGGCACCGGCCACCCCGCTCTCTACGCGGTGTTGATGGCGTCGTCGTCCGCCGCACTCATCCTGCCGATCGTCGATTCGCTAAAACTCGAAGGCGCCGCGGTCCGCGAGCTTCTCCCGCAGATCGCGGTCGCGGACAGCGCATGCATCGTCGCCCTCCCACTCGTCATCCAGCCGAGCCGAGCCGGCCGGGCGGCGCTGGGCGCGCTCGCGGTCGTCGCCGTCGCCGCGGTGCTGTTCGTGCTGCTGCGCGAGTTGGACCGACGCGGGGTCCGTAGACGCCTGCACGAGGTCTCCGAGGACCGCAAGTTCGCGCTCGAACTGCGTCTCGATCTCGCCATCCTGTTCGCCCTGGCGGCGCTCGCCGTCCAGACGCATATCTCGATCATGCTCGCCGGCTTCTCGTTCGGGCTCGTCACCGCGGCGATCGGGACGCCGCGACGTCTCGCGCGGCAGCTGTTCGCCCTGACGGACGGATTCCTCGGCCCGCTGTTCTTCGTCTGGCTGGGGGCCTCGCTCGACCTGCGGGAGCTGGGCGACCATCCGTCGTACGTGCTGCTCGGGTTCGCGTTGGGGGCCGGTGCGATCGGAACCCACGTGGCGATGCGACTGACCGGGCAGCCGCTGCCGCCCGGGACGTTGGCGGCGGCGCAGCTCGGTGTCCCGGTTGCCGCCGCGACCCTCGGGACGCAGTTGCATCTGCTGCGGCCCGGCGAGTCCGGCGCGTTGATCCTCGGCGCCCTCGTCACGATCGGCGCGGCCATCGCGAGCGGCCGGCTCGTCGGGAGCACCGGATAGCGTGAAACTCATGGACGTCGCCACCCGGGTCATCGCCTGCCTCGACGTCGATGCCGGCCGGGTCGTCAAGGGCGTGAACTTCACCGGCCTCCGCGATGCCGGGGATCCGCTGGAACTCGCCGCGCGCTACGACGCGCAGGGCGTCGACGAGCTCGTCTTCCTCGACATCACGGCCAGCAGCGGTGACCGGGAGACGACGTACGACGTGGTGCGGCGGACCGCCGAACGGGTCTTCATCCCGTTGACGGTCGGCGGCGGCGTCCGGACCCCGGACGACGTCGATCGGCTGTTGCGTAGCGGCGCCGACAAGGTCGGCATCAACACCGCGGCCATCGCCCGGCCGGAACTGCTCGCGGAATGCAGCCGTCGCTTCGGCAACCAATGCATCGTGCTCTCGGTCGACGCGCGGCGGGTCCGGGACCGAACCCGGGAACGAACACAGACGTCCAGCGGTTTCGAGGTGACGACGCACGGCGGGCGCCGGGGGACCGGGATCGACGCGGTCGACTGGGCCCGCCGCGGCGCCGAACTCGGCGCGGGCGAGATCCTGCTGAACTCGATGGATGCGGACGGGACCACGAACGGCTACGACACCGAGATGATCTCGGCGGTTCGTGCCGTGGTCGACGTCCCGGTGATCGCCTCCGGCGGCGCCGGAGCCGCCGACCACTTCGCGCCGGCGGTCGCCGCCGGTGCGGACGCGGTGCTTGCCGCCAGCGTGCTGCACTTCGGGGTCCTGACCGTCAAAGACATCAAGCAGGCGCTGCGCGAGGCAGGTCATCGGCTGCGTGGCTGATCAGATATCCACCGCGGGCCGCGGGGTACTTCGCCGCGGATTCGGCATCCTGGCCCGCGCGGTGCGCGAGCAACCGCGCCTTTTCGCGATCTCGTTCGCCGGCAGCCTCGCCTACGGCGCAATGATCATCGCCCAGGCCTACGTGCTGGGCGCCGCCACCACACGCGTCGTGGAGCCTTCGATCGCGAGCGGTCATGCGGACCGGGCCGGCGTGGCGATCACGGTGGTCGCCATCCTCGGGGTCGCGTTCGTGAAGATCGCCGGGATCGTGGGACGCCGGATCGGTGCGGGGGTGATGCAGTACCGCCTGCAGGCGAGCTACCGGAGGCGGGTGACCAGGCGTTACCTGGAGCTGCCCATGTCCTGGCACGCCCGCCACCCCACCGGCGTCCTGCTGTCCAACGCGAACGCCGACGTCGAGGCGCTCTGGTATCCGATCGCGCCGTTCCCGTTCGCGGTCGGCGTCGCGGTGATCGTCGTCGTCACGCTGATCCTGCTGATCGTCACCAATCTCGAGCTCGCGTTGATCGGGGCGCTGGTGTTCCCCGCGATCGTCGCCAGCAACGCGTTCTACGCATCCCGGATGTCGCCCCGGATGCAGGACGCCCAACGGTTACGTGCCGAGGTCAGCGCGATCGCGCACGAAAGCTTCGAAGGCGCGCTGGTCGTGAAGACGCTCGGGCGCGAAGAGGCCGAGACCGGACGATTCGCCGAGCGGGCGACCGCACTGCGGGACACGCTCGTTCGGGCCGGCAGGCTGCGCGGTCTCTTCGACCCGCTGCTGGAGGCGATCCCCAACGTCGGCACGTTGCTGGTGCTGCTCGTCGGAGCCAGTCAGGTCGGGACCGGGACGCTGGTGCGCGTCGCGTACCTGTTCGGCCTGCTCGCCTTCCCGTTGCGGGCGATCGGTTGGTTGCTGACCGAATTCCCACGCAGCCTCGCCGGCGACGAACGGGTCGGGTCGGTCCTCTCGGCGACCGGTGAGGTGTCCTACGGAAGTGCGGTGCTGGACCCGTCGACCGCTCCGGTCGAACTTCGGGTCGAAGGTGTCTCCTTCAGCTACGCGAACCCGCTCGGCGAGCCGGACGGGGACGTGACGGCGGTCGCGGCCGACGACGAGGGCCGTCCGGCGGTGCTGGAGGATCTGACCTTCGACGTCGCCGCCGGCCGCACGGTCGCGCTGGTCGGTTCGACCGGAGCCGGGAAGTCGACGATCGCCGCGCTGCTGGTCCGTCTCCTCGACCCCGCGACCGGGTCGATCCGGCTGGACGGCAACGACATCCGGTCGTTGCGGCGCGGGTCGGTGCCCGAGGTGGCCGCGCTGGTCGCTCAGCAGACGTTCCTGTTCGACGACACGGTCCGCGGGAACGTCACGTTGGGCGCTGACCGGCCCGACGACCAGGTGTGGGCGGCGCTTGCCGCCGCGCAGGCGGACGGCTTCGTCCGCGCCCTGCCGCGTGGCCTCGACTCCGTCGTCGGGGAACGGGGTACGACGCTCTCCGGCGGTCAACGCCAGCGGCTTTCGCTGGCGCGCGCGCTCGTCCGCGAACCCCGCCTGTTGATCCTCGACGACGCGACGTCGTCGGTGGATCCGGCGGTCGAGCGCGCGATCCTCGACGGGTTGCGGGACGGTCGGCCGACCACGACCGTTCTCGTCGCGTACCGCAAGGCGACGATCGCGCTCGCGGACGAGGTGCTGTTCCTGGCCGGTGGCCGGATCGTCGATCGCGGACCGCACGGCGAGCTGATGACCCGCAACGACGCCTACGCCGCGATCGTCTCGGCGTACGACCACGTCGCGGAGCGGGTGTCGTGAGCGTCACGGCCGTTCCGTCCGCGACGAAGGCGTCCGGGTCGGCGCCCCCGGCGACGCTGCGCACCACCGTGCGCCGCGCTGCCGCGATCGCCCCCGAGTTCACCGCGGGTATCGCGGTCACGATCGTGCTGGCACTGGTCGCGACGCTCGGCCGGATCGTCGTCCCGGTCGTGGTCCAGCAGGTCCTCGACCGCGGTTTGCGCGGTGGGCACGCCCATCCGGGAACGATACGAACGCTGGTGTTGCTCGGTGCGGTGGCGATCGCGGTGACCGTGGTCGCGAACTATGCGATGAACGCCCGGTTGTTTCGGGCCACCGAGGGCGGACTTGCGCATCTGCGGGTCGCCGCGTTCCGGCACGTGCACGACCTGTCCGTCCTGCATCAGCAGGCCGAGCGGCGCGGTTCGCTGGTCAGCCGGGTCACCAGCGACGTCGACACGATCAGCGTCTTCGTCCAGTACAGCGGGCTGTTCCTGGTGACCTCCTGCGTCCAGCTCGGCCTCGCGACGATCTTGATGGCGTACTACTCGTGGCCGTTGACGTTGCTGGTGCTGGCCGCCTTCGCCCCCGCGGTCTACGTCGGCCGCCGGCTGCAGCGACGGCTCACCGAGGCCTACGCGAACGTCCGGCGCCGGATCGGCGAGTTGCTCGGGACGATCGCCGAATCGGTCGTCGGGGCGGGCGTGATCCGGGCGTACGGAGTGCAGGCGCGGACCGGGCGGCGCGTCGACGACGCCGTCGACGGTGCGATGGACGCGCAGACCCGGGCGCAACGGCTCTCGGTCGGCGTCTTCGTCTTCGGCGAGATCGGCGCGGCGGTGGCGAACGTACTCGTCGTGCTCGGCGGGGTGTGGCTCGGCGTCGGGGGCCATCTGACGCTGGGTCGGCTGGTCGCGTTCCTGTTCCTGGTGAACCTGTTCGTGCAGCCGGTTCAGGTCGCGGCCGAGGCGTTGAACGAGGCCCAGAACGCGGTCGCAAGCTTCCGCCGGGTGGTCGAGGTCCTCGACACCCCGACCGACGTCACGGATCCGGGTGAGGCCGGGACATCGCTCCCCGCCGGCCCGCTCGACATCCGTTTCCGGCACGTCCACTTCGCCTACGGCGACGGGCCGGAGGTCCTGCACGACGTCGACGTCGAGATTCCGGCACGTACGAACCTGGCGGTCGTCGGTGAGACGGGTGGCGGCAAGACGACGTTCGCGAAACTGCTGACCCGGTTGATGGATCCGACCTCCGGGACCGTCGAGATCGGCGGCGTGCCGCTGCGCGAGGTGCCCTTCACGTCGTTGCGATCCCGCGTCGTCGTCGTCCCGCAGGACGGTTACCTGTTCGACACGACGGTCGCGGAGAACGTCCGGCACGGTCGGGCGGACCTCACCGACGACCAGGTCGCCACCGTTTTCGGCGACCTCGGCCTCGGCGGTTGGCTGGGGACGTTGCCGAACGGCGTACGAACCCGTGTCGGGCAGCGCGGTGAATCACTGTCCGCGGGTGAGAGGCAGCTCGTGGCGCTGGCCCGGGCGTATGTCGCCGACCCGGACCTGCTCGTCCTGGACGAGGCGACCTCGGCGGTCGACCCGGCGACAGAGCAACGGATCGCCGCGGCGCTCGACGCCCTGGCCCGCGGACGAACGGCGGTGACGATCGCGCACCGGCTCTCCACGGCGGAGGCCGCCGACGAGGTGCTCGTCGTCGATGCCGGCCGGATCGTGGCCCGAGGTCCGCATGCCGAGGTGCTCGCCGCCGGCGGCGTGTATGCGCGCCTGTACGGGAGTTGGACGGCGCAGCGTCGCACCTGAGGAATCGGGCGAAAAGCGGGTCATTCCGCTCCCGCGTCGGTACGCTGCCGGGCGCGGCTCGGGGAGAGGCGTGAACCACGAGTTGTCGAGGGAGTCCCATGACCACGTTGCCACCGCCGCCGCCGTTGGAGCAGCCGGCGCCGTCGCCGTACGGAACCGGGCTGGTGCCGTACGCGACATGGGCGCAGCGAGCCGCCGGGTGGCTCGTCGACGCGGTTCCGAGCATCATCTTGAACGTGATCGGGCGGGCCGCCGGCGGCGGTGTGTCGCTGGTCTGCGGCCTGCTCGGCCTGCTCTACTTCGCCCTCAACATCTGCTACTGGCAGGGCAAGACTGGCCAGTCGATCGGCAAACGGCTCGTCGGCATCAAGTTGATCAAAGAGGAGACCGGGCAGCCGGTGGGGGGCTGGTTCTCCTTCGGCCGGCAGATCGTCCACATCCTCGACGCTCTGCCGATCCTGCTGGGCTACCTGTGGCCGCTGTGGGACAGGAAGAAGCAGACTTTCGCCGACAAGATCCTTTCGACGGTCGTCGTCTCCGCGAAGTAGCCGGCCGGCGGCTCTGGCCGGACCTCGGCCGGCTCCGGTCTCAGTAGCCGGAGTCGCCGCGCACGCAGTGATCGAAAGCCGCTGAACCTCGGTCGTAGCCCTTGTGTTCGCAGTCCTGGTAGCGGTTCGCGAGGAAGACCAGGACCAGGACACCGAAGGCGAAACCGATCAGGCCGAGGATCAGGCCCGCCCAGGCCTGCCGGCGGTTGGACGCGACCCCGCGCTTGACTCGCCGGACGCCGATCGCGCCGAAGATCACCGAGAGGATCGACGGCACGATGCCGATGACGATCACGCCGAGCAGGACGCCGACGACGCCGAGGACCAGCGCGGCGATGCCGAGCCCGTTCCGTGGCGAGTCCTCGGGAGGCTGCGTCATCGATTTCGCGGACGTGCCCGGGCGGTGGTCATCGCCGGGGCTAGTCGTCGCAGGCGTCGTGCTGCGCCTGCGTCTGCGCACGGTCATAACAGTCGTGCAGCTGGACCGCCTCGTACGAGATCAAGGAGATCATGCCGAGCGCGACGACGATCGCGATCGCCCCGGTGATCACACCGGCGAGGGCCTGCCCCCCGTTGCGCGCGGTGCCACGGTTCGCCCGCTTCCGCTGGATGATCCCGAAGATGACGGCGAGGACGGCCGGGATCAGACCGATTCCACCGATGGCCAGGACGAGACCGACGATCCCCAGGATCATCGCCGCCAAGCCCAAGCCGTCGCCATGAGCCGCGTTTCCCGCCGGTTGGTATCCGGGGTGCGCCCCCGGCTGGACGTAGTAACCCGGCGGTACGTAGTGACCGGGCGGCGGTGCGTACTGGCTCGGCGGAACGTAGTACCCGGCGGGCGGCGCGTAGTAGCCCTGCGGGGTCTGTGGCGGTGGACTTTGAGGACTGGGAGGAGCCGCTGGGGCGGTCGGTTGCTGGACCGGGTATCCCGGATACTGCGGAGGCAGCTGTGGCGGCGGGTAGTCCCCGCCCTGGCTCGCCTCCGGCTCGTCGCCGCGCCGTTCGGTCACCGCGGCATCGTACGGGGCGAGGTGAAGTGGGTGCCGCGCGATATTCGTCGAGCCGTCCGGCGAGGGACGGGCAGAATGGCGGCATGGTTTCCGACGGATCCGCGCGTCCCACCGCTCTCGACCCCGCGATCTCCGCCCGCCTCAAGCGGGACCGCGACGGGCTGCTTGCGGCGGTAGCCCAGCAGCACGACACGGGCGAGGTGCTGATGGTCGGCTGGATGGACGACGAGGCGCTGCACCGCACGCTGACCACCGGGCGGTGCACCTACTGGAGCCGCAGCCGGCAGGAGTACTGGGTCAAGGGCGACACCTCCGGTCACCAGCAGTGGGTGAAGTCCGTCGCGCTCGACTGCGACGGCGACACCGTCCTCGTCCAGGTCGACCAGGTCGGCGCGGCCTGCCACACCGGCGACCGCACCTGCTTCGACGCCGACGTGTTGCCGGCTGTCCAGGGCGCCCCGGCGTCCCCGGCGGTGACGACGTGACCACCGGCGAGCCGACCCCGTCCCGGGCTGAGTTCCACCGGCTGGCGGCGACCAACCCGATGGTGCCGGTCACCCGCCGGCTGCTGGCCGACGGCGAGACGCCGGTGGGGGTGTACCGGAAGCTGGCCGGCGGGCCAGGCACCTTCCTGCTGGAGTCCGCCGAGCACGGCCGCTCCTGGTCGCGGT
>Ga0081455_10000217_pt1 | contig 73661 bp, 68 predicted proteins | sample TabmetS3T2R1_FD_70207 | JGI IMG/M metagenome (GOLD analysis project Ga0081455, IMG submission 70207) | Tabebuia heterophylla rhizosphere microbial communities from the University of Puerto Rico - S3T2R1 | ecosystem: Host-associated > Plants > Roots > Rhizosphere ...
TTCGGGGTGGCGTCGATCGTGCCCTTGCGCAGTTCTGCGAGCTTGTCCCTCAGCGCCTTGAATTCCGGCTGGGGTGGATTGTAGCTGTCGAGAACCTTGCCGGCGTCGCTGCCCTCCGCGAGCTTTGCCAGAACGCTCGCTGGCTCAGGCGGCACCAGATCATATTGGATGTCGGAACCGACACGGGTGTAATGGATGCGGCCGATCTCCGCGTGCCGCGCAAACGTCAGCGCGGACAGAGTCAGTTTGAGTTCATCCTCGGCCAGCGTGTCCACGCTACCCGACTTGAAACCGGGAACCGGATAATCGCTCGGGTCGAGACCGACCGTGTCGACCTGGGCAAGATAGGCGGCAGCCGACTTGGCGCGGTCGTTGATTGCGTTGTTGGTCACCCATAGCGGTGCGTAGTTGCGGCCGCTGTAGTAGGCCTCGATCCCTGCGCGGTCGGCCTTGCGGGGAACAAGACGGTCAAGCTGCTTGCCAGTGATCAACTCGCGGAGCTTGTCGCCAATTTCGCTTCCGGTAGCCGCAGTCGGGGTCGCTTTGGGCGGTTCGGCCGCCGGCGTCGTCGCCGTCTGCTTCGGTTCATCCTTCGCGATCGGAGCCGGTGCTGCTTGTGCGGCTGGCGTTTCGACATCCTTCGCCGTCAGCGGCGGTGGAAGAGTGGTGTCCGGCATCGGGACCGAAGCCTCGGCAGGCTTATCGGTTTGCTGCGCCAGGCCCGCATGGCTGGACACGGCCAGAACGAGCGCCACGGCGGTCGAGGCCAGCAGGCTGCTAAAACGAGGACTTTTCACCACTTTTCTCCTAAAGCTGTCACGGGCAGCGCGCCCTTTATATATATCTGATAGTCCTTAGCGAGTTACGTTTTTCCCAATAGTCCAAGCCGAACAATTGGGTAGTGTGGCTAATTTGCACGGTCAGCCGGTGTACCCCCGATTTGCGGCAACTTTTCAGGCCGACGCCTAGAATCAACGTATGGCAAGCGTGCGCCCGGCGGACGGGCTCGGCAGTCTTTTCATCGGTTATACCCATGACTTTTACGTGAGGCGCGTTTATGGCCAAAACGTAGGGCGCAGGCATGACAGAGACGTGATGCCAGGCCGTGCGCGGATACCCCTTGCCGCCCGCTTGGCCTGCGCTAAGCTTACATCTCAGCCGCTAGTTATTGCGGCCGAAAGGAAACGCCATGGCGTGGACGACCCCGATCCTTATCGAAATCTGCGTAGGACTCGAGATCAACGGCTATCTGCCGGCCGAGTTCTAGGCGTTTAGTATCCTTCGCACCCCGCTAGATGGGGCGTCTCACCGTTATCGTACTCGGTTCGGCGGCTGGGGGTGCATTTCCGCAATGGAATTGCCGTTGCTCGGTCTGTGCCTTGGCATGGGCCGGCGACAAGCGCGTGCGTCCGCGCACCCAGGCCGGCATCGCCGTCTCCGCGGGTGATGGGCGCTGGACCCTGATCAATGCATCGCCCGATCTCGCCTCCCAGATCCGGGCCACGCCCACTTTGCATCCGACGAACGGCTTGCGCGGCAGCCCGATCGACGCCGTGGTGTTGACCGGAGCGGAGATTGACCAGATTGCCGGTCTCCTTTCCCTGCGTGAGAGCACGAGCTTCACGCTTTACGCGACGCCGGCGAGCCACGCCGCCGTTGCGTCGAATGCGATGTTCGGCGCGATGAATGCGATGAAGCGGCGCGCGATCAATCCCGGCGAGCGCTTTATGCTCGCCGGTGGCATCGAAGCGGCGATGTTCATGGTGCCCGGCAAGCTGCCGCTTTATCTCGAAGGCCAATCGCCAGAACTTGATGTCGAAAGCGCGGCCAATGTGGGTATCGAACTGCAACGCGACGGCGCCACGGTGATATTTGTGCCGGGTGCCGCATCGGCGACTAATGCAATGCGCGAGCGATTTGCGCGCGCCGATGTCGTCTTGTTCGACGGCACGCTGTTTACCGATGATGAGATGGTCCGATCGGGCACGGGCGAAAAAACCGGACGGCGCATGGGCCATATGCCGATCGACGGCGAGGGCGGTTCGCTAAAAATGTTGAACGGACTCGAGGCGCGCCGCATTTATATTCACATCAACAATACGAACCCGATCCTGATCGACGGCTCGACGGAAAGAGGGAAGATCGAGGCGGCCGGGTGGACTGTCGCCGAAGACGGCATGGAGATTGAGCTGTGAAGCTGCTGTCGGTAGAGGAATTGGAAGCTGGCCTGCGTAACATCGGCGCCAGGCGTTATCACCGCCTGCATCCTTTTCATGGTCTGCTGCATGGCGGAAAGTGCACCAAGGGTCAGGTCCAGGCTTGGGCGCTCAATCGCTACTATTACCAGGCGATGATCCCGATCAAGGATGCGAGCCTGATTGCGCGATGCGAGGACCCTGCGGTGCGCCGCGAATGGCGCTCGCGCCTCGTCGACCACGACGGAGAACGCGAGGGTGACGGCGGGCTCGCGCGCTGGCTCAAGCTCACCGACGGTCTCGGGCTCGACCGCGACTATGTCACGTCGTTGCGCGGCTTGCTGCCAGGCACGCGTTTCGCAGTCGATGCGTATGTGCATTTCGTGCGCGAGAAGACCTTGCTGGAGGCCATTGCCTCGTCGCTGACCGAAATGTTCTCGCCCATCATCATTGGCGAGCGAATGGAGGGAATGCTCGCCAATTACGATTTCGTCACACGCGAGACGCTGAGCTATTTCGACAAACGTCCACCGCAGGCCGAGCGGGACGCCGATTTCGCGCTCAATTACGTCAAGCGCAATGCCAAAACGCCCGAGCAACAGCAGGCCGTGCTGGCGGCGCTTGAATTCAAATGCGGCGTGCTGTGGTCGATGCTCGATGCGCTCCATCACGCCTATGTCGATCCGAGGGAGATCCCGCCGGGGGCGTTTGTGCCGGAGGATTGCCGATGAACGGGCCGGCGGCAAAGCTTTCCGGCGATGCGTGCCCTCGTTTGCCGCGGGGGGTCCGGCTGACGCAAAGCGAAGCGCAGGGCGGCTGGGTTCTGCTCGCGCCGGAACGCGTGTTCAAAGCCGATAATATCACCGTCGAAATTCTCAGGCGCTGCACCGGCACGGCAACGCTTGATGCAATCGTCGACGACCTAGCCAAGACATTCGCCGCGCCGCGCGAACGGATTTACACCGACGTGATGAATTTGCTCGGCTCGCTGGCAGACAAGAAGCTACTGGAGGTCTAGACGTGGCCGCGCCCGACACAGTGCACGCGCCCCTTGGTCTTCTCGCAGAACTGACCCATCGCTGCCCGCTCGGTTGTCCCTATTGTTCCAATCCTCTGGCGCTCGACCGACGCGATGATGAGCTCGACGCGGCGACCTGGGCACGTGTCTTCAGGGAAGCGGCTGCGCTCGGCGTTTTGCAGGTGCACCTGTCCGGCGGAGAGCCAGCGGTTCGGCGTGACCTGCCGGACATCGTCAGGGCGGCACGCGATGCGGGCCTTTACAGCAACCTGATCACGTCGGGTATCGGATTGACGTCGCAAACGCTCGCTGCGCTCGCCGACGCCGGTCTCGACCATGTTCAGGTTTCGATCCAGGACAGCGAGGAATCTTCCGCCGATCGCATCGCCGGTTACGAGGGTGCATCCGCCCGCAAGCGCGCGATCGCTAGCGAGGTCGTGCGCCTCGGTCTGCCGCTGACCGTCAATATGGTCGTGCACCGCGCGAATATCGGGCGTATTGAGCCGATGGTGGAACTGGCGTTGTCGCTCGGCGCGACCCGGGTCGAGATCGCGCACGTTCAATATTACGGCTGGGCGATGAAGAACCGCGCGGCGCTGATGCCGTCGCGCACGCAGGTCGACGAAGCGGTGCGCCAGGTCGAGATGCTGCGCTCACGCCTCCATGGCCGTATTGTCATCGATGCGATCGTGCCCGACTATTACGCCCGTTTTCCGAAGCCCTGTGTCGGCGGTTGGGGCCGCCGTTCGCTCAATGTAACGCCGGCCGGCAAGGCACTTCCATGCCATGCCGCGGAAGTCATTCCCGGTCTTGAATTCTGGACCGTCCGCGAACATTCACTCGGCGAGATCTGGCGCAACTCGCCGGCGTTCAACGCCTTCCGCGGCGAGGGCTGGATGCAGGAGCCCTGTCGATCCTGTGCGCGACGTGACCAGGACTATGGCGGCTGCCGCTGCCAGGCCTTCTTGATCGCGGGCGATGCGCGGGCCACCGATCCGGTTTGTCATCTTTCACCGCGGCACACGCTGGTCGCCCAATTGGCGGCAACGCGCGAGGATACGGCCTACAGCTACCGAACTACCTGAATTTCATTCGTTCGCCGATTGCAACGGGTGGGCAAAATAGTGGAGACTTGCGGCAAGGGGGCGAGCTCTGGGGCCGTTGTCTCTTGGAGCTCCCGAGATCATCGCCTCCAACATAGGGGAGGAGTTCGATGATTCCGTGCGCCACGGCTCAGCGTTCGATTCTGCTTGCCGGTACCGTTGCCGGCGTTTTATTGGCCGCGCCAGCTTTTGCCCAGCAGCCGCCAGTATCCGCACCACCCGCGACACCGCCTGCTGCCGCGCCGTCTACCCCGCAGCCGTTACCGCCGGGGTCGCCGCTGATCGGTCGTCCCGAAGGCAATGCGGCCGCCGCGAAGCTTGCGCCGATCGCGAGCCCGCCGCTGCCGGCATCCGCCGACAAATTGCCGACCGCGAAGCTCAAATTGCCGCCGGGCTTCAACGTCGAGGTCTATGCCAGTGGCATCGCGAACACGCGATCATTGCGTGTCGGGGAGAAAGGCACGGTGTTCGTGGGGACGCGTTTCGGCAACAAGGTCACCGCGATCGTGAAGAAGGACGGCAAGACCGAGATCAAGACAGTCGCCGAAGGTCTCTATCGCCCGAACGGTCTCGCCGTTCACAAAGGGACGCTCTACATCGCCGAGTTGTCGCAGATTTCAAAGATCGACAATATCGAGGACGTGCTCGACAAGCCGCCGAAGCCGACGGTGATCTACACCGATCTGCCGAAGGATGAGGCGCATGGCTGGAAGTTCATCGGCATCGGCCCCGACGGCAAGCTTTACGTTCCGGTCGGACAGCCGGGCAACAATGTCATGCACGACAAGGATCACGGCCAGATTCGCCGGATCAATCTCGATGGCACCGGACGAGAGGAGGTTGCGGTCGGCGTTCGCAACACCGTCGGTTTTGACTGGCACCCCGTGAGCAAGCAACTGTACTTCTCCGATAACGGCCGCGACTGGCTGTCTGAGGATTCTCCGCAGGACGAGCTCAATCGCGTGACCAAGGTCGGCGAGCATTTCGGCGAGCCTTATTGCCACCAGGGCAACATGCTCGATCCGGAGTTCGGCTGGGGCCGTAGCTGCCGCGAATTCACGCCACCGATCGCCTTGACGGGTCCGCACTCGGCTGGCCTCGGCTTGCGCTTCTATACGGGCAGCATGTTCCCGAAGAAGTACAAGAACGCAATCTTCCTGGCGCGGCGCGGCTCATGGAACCGGACAAACAAATTCGGTGGCGACGTCGTCGCCATTTTCCTGAACAAGGATGGCACGGTGCGCTCGATCGAGCCGTTCATCACAGGCTTCATCGAGAACAACAACTACATCGGCCGCCCGGTCGATGTGGAGCTCATGGCGGATGGCTCGCTGCTGGTGTCGGACGACTTCAACGGCGCGATCTATCGCGTGAGCTATGGAAAGGCAAAGATCGCCGGCAGGTAACGGAATTTTGGCAGGGGCTTCTTGTCCCCTGCCGCTTTCGTTAGTAAACGAAAATCATGCCGATCATGACTTTCTCGCGCTGCATCGCCGCTGCGGTGTCGTGCCTGTGTCTGCTCTGCCAGCCGCTTCTGGCCGATACGTTCGCAGAGCGCCTGGCGCCTTGCCTCGCCTGTCACGGCGACAAAGGTTATTCCGAACATCCGGTCGTGCCTTCGCTCGGCGGCCAGCCGGCGCCCTACCTTTTGATCCAGCTTTATCTGTTTCGTGAAAATCAGCGCGCGTCTTTGTACAAGAAAGACGATCAAATGATTCAGGTCATGTCGGAAATGACGAAAGGATTTTCCGATGACGATCTGCGCACCTTCTCGGATTTCCTCTCAAGATTGCCGCCGCCGCCGACGCCGCAGGACACACCTGATCCGGCCCGTATGCAGTCCGGCCGCGCGCTGATCACCGAGCATCGCTGCAACAGCTGTCACAACCTCGATCTGGCCGGGCGCGAAAACGTTCCCCGCATCTCCAATCAGCGTGAGGACTTTCTCGTCAAGACGCTGCGCGAATACCGGGACAACATCCGCCATGGCTATGACGGCGTCATGGCCTCGGTTCTCGCGCCGATCAACGATGCGCAGATCGCGGATCTTGCCTACTACATCGCGCGATTTCGCTGACGTGGACTGTCGCGAAAAAACCGAGCCCCGAAAGGGGCCCGGTTTCAGTATTTGCCGGCGTGGGGGCCGGCAACATCTTCCAGAGGGGAACAAGCTGTCCACCGGTGATTCTGGGAGGATACGCATCCGGCGCAACAGCGAGGCTGCAGTATGCGCCGTCGGCGCGAAGCATCAACGTCGGTGGCCGCATGCCAGCCATGCGCAATCGCAAATCGTTTGATGGCAAATGATTCGCCGCGGCGGCTCATTTTCGCCAGCCGAAACACGCTTTGTTGAACGAGATTAAAAGTGCCAGCGTTGCGCGTTGGCGACGAGGAAGTCGCGGAAAACCTGGATACGAGCGACCGACTTGAGCTCCTCGGGATAGACGAAATAGGCGTCCATCGCGAGCGTGTCGGCTTCGCCGAAAAGCTGCACGAGGCCGCCGTTCTCTTCCACGAGGTAATCCGGCAGCATCGCGACCCCGAGACCGCGCTGACACGCGCGCAATACGCCGAGCACATTGGTCACGGTCAAATGCGGCATGCGCGGGCCTTTGCCCTCACGGCCGATCTCCAGCAGCCACCGCCGGTTCTGCAGATGCGCAGGAACGGCGCCGCCGCCGAGAAGAACGATCCGGTGCTTATCGAGGTCATCGTGCGCTCGCGGCGTGCCGAAGCGCTTGAGATAGTCTGGCGACGCATAGGCGTGTGAGTGCACAGAGAACAGCTTGCGCTGAATCAGGTCTGGCTGCGTCGGCTGGCGCAGGCGGATGGCCACGTCGGCCTCGCGCATCGCCAGATCCAGCTCTTCATCCGTCGTGATCAGCGTGATGTGGATGTCAGGATAAAGGTCGAGGAATTCGCCGAGTCGCGGCGTGAGCCAGTGCACGCCAATGCCCGGCGTGGTCGACACCTTGAGCTCCCCGTTCGGCCGCTCGCGGCTGTCGGTCAGCTTGGTGCGCGCCGCCTCGAGCTTCATGAAGACTTCGTGCGCCGTGCGATAAAGGAGTTCGCCCTGCTCGGTGAGGATCAGCCCGCGGGCGTGGCGGTGGAACAACGAAACCGCAAGCTCGCCTTCGAGCGCCGAGACCTGCCGCGACACCGCCGACTGGGACAGCCCGAGCCGTTCGCCGGCGTGAGTGAATGAGCCCGCTTCCGCCGCGGCGTGAAACACTTTCAGCTTGTCCCAATCCATCGTGGTGCTGGGTGCGCCCATGTTCTACTCCGCCGCCGCGCGGCGATGCTCGTGCGCGGCAAGGAATTTCTCCGCTTCGAGCGCGGCCATGCAGCCTTGCCCCGCAGCGGTCACCGCCTGGCGATAAATATCGTCGGTCACGTCGCCGGCCGCGAAGACGCCGGGCACCGATGTGGCCGTGGAATGTCCCTCTGTCACGACGTAGCCGGAGGGCTTCATCTTCACCTGGCCGGCAAATAGCTCCGAGGCCGGCTGGTGGCCGATCGCGATGAACACGCCGTCGACCTTTCGTTCGGTGATCGCGCCGGTTTTTACGTTCTTCAGCTTCACGCCGCTCACCTTGAGCGGGTTCTCGGCGCCGGTGACATCCTCCAGCACGCTATCCCAGATCACCTCGATCTTCGGGTTCTTGAACAGCCGGTCCTGCAGGATCTTTTCTGCGCGGAACGCGTCGCGCCGGTGCACGACCGTGACTTTGGACGCGAAATTGGTGAGGAACAACGCCTCTTCGACCGCGGTGTTGCCGCCGCCGACCACGATCACTTCCTTGTTGCGATAGAAGAAGCCATCGCAGGTCGCGCAGGCCGACACACCGTAGCCCTTGAACTTTTGCTCGGAGGGCAGATCGAGCCAGCGCGCCTGCGCGCCGGTCGCCATGATCAGGGCGTCGGCGAGATAGACGTCGCCGGAATCGCAGATCAGTTTGAAGGGCCGCTGCGACAACTCCACTTTGCTTACATGGTCGGTGACGATGCGGGTGCCGACATGCTCGGCCTGCGCCTGCATCTGTTCCATCAGCCAGGGGCCCTGGATGACATCGGCGAAGCCGGGATAGTTCTCGACGTCGGTGGTGATCGTGAGCTGTCCGCCGGGCTGCACGCCCTGGATCAGGATCGGCTCCAGCATTGCGCGCGCGGCATAAATGGCCGCGGTGTACCCGGCTGGTCCCGAGCCGACGATCACGACTTTAGCGTGGGTGGTCTTTGTCATGTTCTTGCACGCCCCCCAGGCGGGCGCTTTCGAGCGCTGTTGGCCCGCTGCGGCCGGACATCGCCGGCTCTTTTGCTGAGCAGGATGTATGGCTTCGCGCCGAGCTATGCAAGATACGCAACCCGTCGCACCCACAGGCTTCGGCCGTATTGACCATCACGATCTCAGGAGCGCGCAATATTGTTTCGCGAAATAATATTTCGCGGTATGAAGGGTTCATGGCCGTTCCGGCCGACCGTTTGTGGAGTGCCTTGTGCCCGCACGACTCGATGCAATCGACCGCAAGATCCTCAAGGAACTGCAGGAGGACGGCCGCATCACCAACGTGGAGCTGGCGAGCCGGGTCGGCATCTCGGCACCGCCATGCCTGCGCCGCGTCCGCGCGCTGGAGGAGGCGGGTTTCATCAAGGGGTATCGTGCGCTGCTCGACGAAAAGAAGCTCGGCTACGAGGTGACCGTCTTCGCCATGGTGCACCTGTCGAGCCAGGCTGAGGCTGATCTCGTTGCGTTCGAGAAATTTGTGCGCGCGCAGCCTCTGGTGCGCGAATGCTGGATGCTTTCGGGCGAAATCGACTTCGTGCTCAAGTGTGTCGCGCCCGACCTGAAGACGTTCCAGGCCTTTGTCGAGAAGCTCACCGCCGCGCCGACTGTGCGCAACGTGAAGACCTCGCTCACGCTGCGCAATTCGAAGGACTCAGCGATGGTGCCGATGGAAATCGCTGGCTGAATAGTGGCGCTCGCGGTTGTGGCCCCTGATCTGCGTGCGGATGGTCTGATGGAAGCAAAAGTCTTCATAGGATCGGCGGCGGGATTTGCGGGCGACCGTAGCGACGCTGGTGTTCCGGTCGTCGAGGTGCTGGCCAAACATTCTGGCCCGCGCTTTCTAATGTACGAGACTCTCGCCGAGCGCACGCTTGCCCTCTGCCAGCTGGAACGCCGCAAAGATCCAACGCGCGGTTATAGTCCGGCACTCGACCGCTTGTTGATGCCCGTGCTCAAGCAATGTCTCGCAATCGGCATCAGGATCGTCGGCAATTTCGGTGCCGCCAATCCACCTGCGGCGGCTCAGCGAATCGCTGAAATTGCGCAATCGCTCGGACTGCGTGCGCCGCGCATCGCCATCGTCGAAGGCGATGATCTCAGCGGTCGACTCTCCGCGACCGAGTTCGCCAGCCGCGAGACCGGCGGCAAAATTCTGGCGCAGTCGTGCGACATTATCTCTGCAAACCTTTACCTCGGCGCGCAGCCGATCGCGCAGGCGCTCGATCAAGGCGCCGATATCGTGGTGACCGGCCGGATTGCCGACTCCGCGCTGGCGCTCGGTCCATTGCTGCATGCGTTCCGTTGGCGAACGGACGACTGGGATCGGCTCGCCGCTGGCACGCTCGCAGGCCATCTCCTCGAGTGCGGCGCGCAGGTGACAGGCGGATATTTTGCCGATCCCGGTGCCAAGGATGTCCCCGGTCTTGCCGAGGTCGGGTACCCGATCGCGGAGATCGATGCCGATGGCGACATTGTCATCACCAAGCCAGCCGGCACCGGAGGCTTGGTCACCCGGCTGACCGTCATCGAACAATTGCTCTACGAGATTCACGACCCGGCCGCCTATCTCGCGCCCGACGTCGTGCTCGATGTGACCGGCGTCGATGTCGTCGAGATCGGCAAGGATCGTGTGCGTGTGACCGGCGCGCGGGGCAAGCCGGAACCGGAGATGCTCAAGGCCACGGTGTGCGTGGAAGGCGGCACTCTTGGCGAGGCCGAGATTTCCTACGCCGGCGTCAATGCCGCGGCCCGCGCCGCATTGGCGGCCGACGTCATCCGTGAACGTATGCGGCGGCGCGCCCCTGGTCTTACGATCCGTGTTGATGCGATCGGCGCGGTAAGCGTGCTCGGTAATAGCTCTGTTGCGGCCGACTTGCGCGCATCAGAATCCGAAGACATACGCCTGCGGTTTTCCGCACAATCAGCCGACACGGCACAGATCGAGATGCTGCTTGACGAGGTTGAGGCGCTTTATTGCGCTGGTCCTGCGGGCGGCGCAGGTGTTCGCCGACGCGCAACGCCGCGGCTCGCGAGCGCCGCCTGTCTGATTGAGCGCCGTTACGCCGAGCCACGCGTCACTTTGTTCGGAGCGTCGGCATGAAACGTACTGTTCGTCTGCATGAGATCGCGAACGCGCGGTCCGGCGACAAGGGCGACCGGCTGAATATCGCTCTGGTCTGCCGCGATCCAACTCACTATGCGGCGGTGGCCACTCAGGTCACGGCCGAACGTGTCGCCGCGACTTTCGCGGCACGCAATCCGACACGTGTCGTGCGTTTTGACCTGCCGAAGCTCGCTGCGTTCAATTTCGTGCTTGATGATGTGCTTGAAGGCGGCGTCAATGCCAGTCTCGGTCTCGACGGCCACGGTAAGTCACTGTCATTTTTGCTACTCGATCTTTCGGTTGAAATCGCCGGCGCGTCCAAGCCGGCGCGCATGGGAAAAAGGCAATCGGTGTAGAGGGGAGGGGTCAATGAAAAAAGCAATGTCAGGCCTTGCGGTGGTTGTCGGATTGTTGGCGGCGCAACACGCCTCGGCTCAAAACAGCTATCCCACGCAGAACATCCGGTTCGTCGTGCCGTTCGCCGCGGGCAGTGCCACCGATACGCTGGCACGGCTGCTCGCAAACCGAATGTCGGTGACGTTGGGACGCAGCGTGGTCATCGAAAACATTGCCGGTGGCAATGGCATCCCGGCCTCGCAGGCCGTCGTGCGCTCGGTGCCTGACGGCTACACCGTCATGATCACCGCTAACACGACGCATGCCGGAAACCAGGCCCTCCTTAAAAAGCTGCCTTACGATGCCGTCGCCGATTTCGAGCCGATCACGAAGCTCGGCACCATCACGCTCGCCCTCGTCGCCCATCCTTCGGTGCCGGCTAACAACCTCAAGGAGTTGCTAGCTTACGCCAAGGCGAATCCGGGCAAGCTCACATTCGGTGCCGGCTCATCGTCCTCCCGCATGTCGGCTGAGCTTTTGAAAACTATGGCGGGCGTCGACATGCTCCACGTCCCCTACAAGAGCAACCCGCAGGTCGTTACGGATCTGCTCGGCGGACAGATCTCGGTGTTCTTCGGTGACGTATCGACCGCGCTGCCGCCGGTGCGCGCGGGCAAGCTCAAGGGATTTGCTGTCTCGGGCCTCAAGCGCTCGCCGCTTGCGCCCGATCTTCCGACCATCGATGAATCCGGGCTCAAAGGCTACGAGCTCACCGCATGGTTTGCGGCTTATGCTCCGGCGAAGACACCGAAGCCGATCATCGACCGGTTGAACGCTGCGTTCCGCGAAGCGCTCGCCGACAAGGACGTGTCCTCGAAGCTGCTCGCGGCGGGCATCGAGCCAGAAACGAGCACGCCCGAAGAGCTGCGGCAATTCCAGGCCGCGGAAACGCAGAAATGGGACAAGATCGCGCGCGATGCCAAGATCGAGAAGGAGTAGCTGACCAGGTAATATCGCGCATTGGCGGTGTGTGGGAACTGGTGTTTGCATAGGGCTTTCAGCCAATCGCCGCAGGCGGTATTGTCTTGCTACAAACGCGGCCAAATTTGAGCGCGCAGCTCGGCGGCTGACGCTAGAACACTTGACTGTCCGGAAATGCGGCGTGTTGCGCTAGCGCGCCTTCACGAATCTTGGAGGACGTCATGAGCAAAATTTCAAGAACAGCAGTAATTGTTTTCGCCGGAGCGGCGCTTATCTCGTCGCCCCAGCCGGCCGCCGCACAAGTAGACGACGGCAAGCTCGGCATCGTGCATTTCGAGACGTCGTGCACGCCCGAGGCACAGAAGCTGTTCGATCGTGGAATGCTTTATCAGCATTCGTTCTGGTTCCGCGCGTCGCAACACGAATTCGAGGCGACATTGAAAGCCGATCCCTCGTGCGGGATCGCCTACTGGGGCATCGCGCTGAGCAAGCTCCTGAATCCGCACGTCCCGACGCCGGCGAAAAATCTTGCCGAGGGCACCGCTGCGATCGACAAGGGTAAAGATGTCGGCGCCAAGACCCAGCGTGAACGGGACTATATCGACGCACTCGCCGTGATCTACGTTGACCACGACAAGCTCGGCCATCTGCCGCGCACGCAGGCCTATGCCAAGGCGATGGAGAAAGTCGCGCAGAGCTATCCGAACGACGACGAGGCGCAGATTCATTACGCGCTGGCGCTCAACGCGTCGGCTTCAGCGGCAGACAAGACTTACGTCAATCAGTTGAAAGGCGCGGCGATCCTGGGGCCGATCTTCGCGCGCCAGCCGAGGCATCCCGGCGTCGCGCATTACCTCATTCACCTTTACGACTATCCGCCAATCGCGGAAAAGGGCCTCGACGCAGCCAGGGCCTACGCCAAGATCGCACCCGACGCAGCGCACGCGCAACATATGCCGTCGCATATCTTCACCCGTGTCGGCTACTGGATGGAGTCGATCGATTCCAACAAGGTCGCGCAGCGTGTCGCCAAGGAAGCGTCCGACTTCCATGACCAGCTGCATGCCATGGACTACCAGGTCTATGCCTACCTGCAGCTCGGGCAAGACAGGAACGCCAAGGCCGTCCTGGACGAGATGACCACGGTATCGGGGTTCACGGAGACGTTCCTGGTGGGCCCCTATGCACTTGCCGTTTCGCCGGCGCGCTATGCCATAGATCGTGGAGATTGGAAGGCCGCAGCGGAACTGTCTGTCCGTCCGAGTCCCTTGCCGCACGTACAAGCGGTCACGTACTTCGCACGGGCGATCGGTGCAGCGCGATCGAACAATCCCGAAGCCGCGAAGGCCGAAATCGCCAAGCTCGTTGCATCACGCGATGCACTGCGCGGGAAGGATGCCTACTGGTCCGAGCAGGTCGATATCCAATCGCAGGTTGCGTCCGCGTGGCTGCTTTATGCCGAGGGTAAATACGACGAAGCGCTTGCGGCGATGAGCGCAGCCGCCGACGCCGAGGACAGGACCGAGAAGCATCCCGTCACGCCGGGAGCGCCAAGGCCGGCGCGCGAGCTCTATGGCGAGATGCTGCTCGATCGCGGAAAGGCGAAAGATGCCGTCATAGCTTTCGAGGCAGTGCTGAAAAAAGAGCCGAACCGACTTGCGGCCTATGTAGGCGCGGCAAGAGCGGCCGAAAAGTCAGGCGATGCGGTCAAGGCCCGTGACTATTACCGCAAGGTCGTTTCGATTGCCGGTAATGCTGACGAGAACCGTGCCGAGGTCGCTAACGCCCGAACGCACCTCAACTGATGCGCACTGACGTCAGATATCGTTTAACAGTGGTGGCGGTGACCGCGTTTGCAGGCGCGGCCAATGCGGAGCCGCGCGAAGTCTTCGGCTATGCCGGCGAACTCGGCGAATGGGAACTGCTGGCGACCGTCACGGACAAAGCTCACGCATCTGGCAGTGAATTCTCCGGGCCGCTCACGATGACCCATGTCGGCATTTGCACACAGGACGGCCCGGAGAAAAGGAGCGGAGAAATTCGCCTTCAGCTCACGGACTCATCGTCCCGGCTGAGTGCGGTCATGGTGCTCGGGGGCGTGGAATGCACCTTCCGCGGAAAGCGAACGGACTTCTACAGTGGTGTTATGACATGTGCCGACCAGCGGGCGTTTCCTCTCAAATTGTGGGTAAAATAGTCGCCGAAGCGTTGGGCGGGTCCACCGGCAGCGAATGTCAGACTGCCTCCGCCGTCGTCGGGTCGATGACGGCCCGAACGCGCGAGATTACGTTGGCCGGAAAGCCGCCCTTGCGCGCGTGCGTTTTGATCGCTTCTTCGTCTGGCGCGATGTAGATGCAATAGATCTTGTCGTCGGTGACGAAGCTCTGCTGCCACTGGATCTGCGGGCCCATTTCGCGCAGCACGCTGCAGGATTTTTGCGAGATCGCCTGTAATTCCTGCCGGGGCAGTTTCCCGGCGCCAGTCAGCTCTCGCTCGATAACGAATTTCGGCATGGATTTTATCCTTCGGGTTTTCGGCCATGCGGGACGCATGACCTCGGCCCGGACGCTAGGGTATAGCCGCAGGCGAAAGCTTGAGGACAATCTTGATTTTTTCTTGAGACGGCTGATTTTTTGGGCTGCTTGCCCGCAGGCACCTGTCCCGGCTCAACGGCCGGGATCAGGTAAAATAGTCGCCGACGTGTTGGCTGGCCGTAATGAGTTACGCCGTGCGTCAGCTCGCCTCGGCCGTGGTCGGATCGATGATCGTCCGCACGCGCGAGATCACATTGGCCGGGAAGCCGCCTTTTTTCGCGTGCTCCCGTATCATGTCGGCGTCGGGCGCATTGTATATGCAGTAGATCTTGTCGTCGGTGACGTAGCTTTGGACCCACTGGATTCTGGGACCCATGGCGTTAAGCACGCTGCACGACTTCTGCGAGATCGCCTGCAGTTCCGTGGCGGGCAGTTTCCCAGCGCCGGCAATTTCGCGCTCGATTACAAATTTTGGCATCAGGATGACTCCATTTGCAGTGACATGCGATATGCACGTCCTTGCCGGCTGCATAGGCCATGGGACCTCATGTCGTATTGAGGCGAGCGTCCCGACCCGCAAAAATAATCGGCAAAATCTGCGGGACAGATGTCCCGCTCAAGGTGCCGCCACCGACCTTTTCAGGCCAAGACCCGCCTCGCGCGCCCGCACGATCGCCTGATAGCGGTGCTCGACGCCAATCTTGTCGAGCACACGAGTGATGTGGTTACGGACGGTTTTCTCCGACATGCCAAGTGTGATGGCGATCTCGTTATTGTCCAGGCCCTGAGCGATCGCATCCAGTACGTCGCGCTCCCGCGCCGTAAGTTGGCCGAGCGGCAAGGCGTCCCGCGGCGAACCGGCTTCGACCGGCTGTTGAAGGAAGTTGTCGATTTCCGCGACGATCTGCGGCCAGGCCGGCTCATCCGCCAGCGGCATATGATTCTCGCCGTCGATCTGCACAAAGCGGCAGTTGGGAATGAGCGTTGCAAGCTGACGGCCGATTTCGATCGGCACGACTGTGTCACGCGCCACGTGCATCACCAATGTGGGGCATCTGATCTTGCGTGCTGCTTCGCGCACGTCCGTCTCCCAGCCGACCTGGAGCAGACGCGCGGCGGTCTCGGGCGAAGTCGAAAACGCCTGTTGCTCGGCCCACGAACGAAAATGTGCAAGTGTGCCACCGGGCTGGAAATACGAGCCCCACACCTGGCAAAAAGCGTGATTTTCCTGACCCCACCCGACCCGGGTCATCTCAAGCAGCAGGCGCGCGGTCTCGGCCTCGATCGGCAGTTGGCCGCGCAGGCGTCCGAGGGCGTAGGCGCCATAAAGGATCAGTCGCTGCACGCGGTCGGGATGGCGCGCGGCATATTCGATCCCGATTGCGCCGCCCCAGCACGTTGCCAGCACATCGAATTTCCGGAAGCCCGCCGCATCGACGACGGCCTCGATATCCCTGATCCAGCCGTCGAAGGTAAACTCTGTCAGATTGCGGTCGGACAATCCGCACCCGCGCGAGTCGTAACGCAGCAAGGTGTACTTCTGGGACAGCGTTTCAAGCCACGGTTGCCAGGCAAGACTGTTCCATTGATGCTCGAGATGCGACAGCCACGTCGCCGGCATTACGAGCGGCGGTCCGCTGCCGCTCACCGCATAGGCGAGCTTCACATTGTCAGAAGTGGTGCAGAAGCGGATATCCTGGTTCATGGCGCCTGTGGGCAGATCCCCTCCGCCGCAACGCGACTGCCGCCTATCTCCACTCGATCTTCTTGATCTCGTAAGCCTTGGCACCGCCGGGTGTATTGACCTCGACGGTCTCGCCCTTCTTCTTGTTGATCAGCGCGCGCGCAATCGGCGAGGTGATCGAAATGCGTCCCTTCTTGGCGTCAGCCTCAGGCTCGCCGACGATCTGCCAAACCTTCTTCTGGTCGGTGTCCTCGTCGACCAGCGTTACGGTCGCACCGAAGGTGATCGTGTCACCCGACAGCTTCGAAACGTCAATCACGTCGGCGCGCGCGAGCTTGTCCTCGAGCTCGGCGATGCGACCCTCGTTGATCGACTGCGCTTCCTTCGCCGCATGATATTCGGCGTTCTCCGACAAATCGCCGTGCGTGCGCGCGTCGGTGATCTGCTGGATGATGCGGGGCCGCTCAACCTGCTGGCAATGCTTGAGCTCGGTTTCGAGCGCCGTATATCCGGCGGCCGTCATCGGAATCTTTTCCATCATCTCTTCTCCTCCTGGCGGACGCCACATCAATTTCTGCAACCAGCGCCGCCAAGCGCCTTTCGAAATTCCATTCAATCGACTCGTAATACGACTCCGGCCACGGTCTCCCGCGAAACCGGAGTCACATGCGACGAGCGTCGGTCAAAAAAGCCCGTCGCGGCCAGCCTTACCTGATGCCGCGACCGTAGATTTTCCGGCACTCGTTCCGTCGCCCCGGGCCCGCCCAGCCAAATATATGGCTTTCAGTCCCGGCCGCCGTAGTAACTTTGTAGCGCATTCACCTCGAGGTCGCCCTCGAGATAGGCCTTGATGCCCTGCGCCGCGGCGACGGCCCCTGAAAGAGTGGTGTAGTACGGCACTTTATGCAAGAGGGCCGCATGGCGCAGGGAACGGCTGTCGGCCAGCGCCGCCGCCCCCTCGGTGGTGTTGAAAACAAGCTGAACACCGCCATTTTTGATGGCATCCACAATGTGGGGCCGACCCTCCAGGACCTTGTTGATCTTGGCGGTTTCGACCCCTTGTTCCGCCAGATACCTCTGGGTTCCGGAGGTCGCGATGGTCTTGAAACCGAGCGAGGCCAGCAATTTGACCGCCGGCAGGATGCGCGCCTTGTCGGAATCTTTCACCGACACGAAGACGGTGCCGCTGCGGGGGAGGCTGGTGCCGCCCCCGATCTGGCTCTTGGCGAAGGCGATCTCGAACGAGCCGTCGATGCCCATCACCTCGCCGGTCGACTTCATTTCCGGCCCGAGCACGGTGTCGACGCCGGGGAAACGCGCGAAGGGGAACACCGCTTCCTTCACCGCGCGGTGCTTCGGCCGCTTGCGCTCGAGGCCGAAGGCCGCAAGCTTCTCGCCAGCCATGACGCGCGCCGCGATCTTCGCAAACGGGATACCCATCACCTTCGCCACAAAGGGCACGGTACGCGACGCGCGCGGGTTGACCTCGAGCACGTAAATCTCGCCGTCCTTGATGGCGTACTGCACGTTCATCAGCCCGCCGACGTTGAGCGCGAGCGCGAGTGCGCGGGTCTGCCGCTCCAGCTCGGCGATCGTCTTGTCATCCAGCGAGTGCGGCGGCAGCGCGCAGGCGCTGTCGCCGGAATGGATGCCGGCTTCCTCGATATGCTCCATGATGCCGGCGATGAAGGTGTCCTTGCCGTCGCAGAGGCAGTCGACGTCGACTTCGGTCGCATCGGAGAGATATCGGTCGATCAGCAGCGGGCTCTTCTTCGATACGACGAGCTCGCTCGGCCGGTCGAGATCGCCGGCGAGCTTCGCCACGTAGCGGTCAAGCTGTGCGGCGTCGCGCACGATCTCCATGGCGCGGCCACCGAGGACGTATGACGGGCGGATCACGACCGGATAGCCGATCTCGTCGGCGATGGCGCGCGCCGCGGCCGGCGAGGCCGCGATCCCGTTCTGCGGCTGGCGCAGCTTCAGCTTGTCGAGGAGCTTCTTGAAGCGGTCGCGGTCCTCCGCGAGATCGATCGCGTCGGGCGAGGTGCCGAGGATCGGCACTTTCGCCTTTTCCAGCGGCTCAGCAAGCTTGAGCGGCGTCTGTCCGCCGAACTGCACGATCACGCCATGCAGCGTTCCGTTCGAGCGCTCGGTGTCGATGATTTCCAATACGTCTTCCGGCGTGAGCGGCTCGAAATAGAGCCGGTCGGAGGTGTCGTAGTCGGTCGACACCGTTTCCGGATTGCAGTTGATCATGATGGTCTCGTAGCCGGCTTCCTTGAGCGCGAAGGCGGCGTGACAGCAGCAATAGTCGAACTCGATGCCCTGGCCGATGCGGTTCGGCCCGCCGCCGAGGATGATAACTTTCTTCTTGTCCGACGGCGCAGCCTCGTTGACGACGGAGCCGGCGAACGGCGTCTCGTAGGTCGAATACATGTAGGCGGTAGGTGAGGCGAACTCGGCCGCGCAGGTGTCGATGCGCTTGAAGACCGGCCGCACGCCGAGCTTGCGGCGTTTTGCCATCACCGCGTCGGCATCGGTGCCGGTCAGCTTGGCAAGGCGCATATCGGAAAATCCCATGCCCTTGAGGCGGCGGAAGGCGCCGGTCGTTTCCGGCAGGCCTTTCGCGGCGATCTCGGCCTCGGTATCGACAATCCCGCGGATTTCCGCGAGAAACCAGGGGTCGATGCGGCAGGCGCTGTGAATTAATTCGTCGCTTGCGCCGAAACGGATCGCTTGGGCAACTTTCAGAAGCCGATCCGGTGTCGGCGTGCCGAGTGCGGCGCGGATCGCGGCCTTGTTGTCGTTGTCGTCAATGCCTTTTGCGGGGTCAAAGCCTTCGATCGTCACCTCGTCGAGCCCGGTCAAGCCGGTCTCCAGCGAGCGCAGCGCTTTCTGCAGGGATTCCTGGAAGGTGCGGCCGATCGCCATCGCTTCGCCGACCGACTTCATCGAGGTGGTCAGCACCGGCGAAGCGCCGGGAAATTTCTCGAAGGCAAAGCGCGGGATCTTGGTGACGACGTAATCGATGGTCGGCTCGAACGAGGCCGGTGTCGCGCCACCGGTGATGTCATTGGCGATCTCGTCGAGCGTGTAGCCGACCGCGAGCTTGGCTGCGACCTTGGCGATCGGGAACCCGGTTGCCTTTGAGGCCAGCGCGGACGAGCGCGATACGCGCGGATTCATCTCGATCACCACCAGTCGTCCGTCGGTCGGGTTGATGGCGAACTGCACGTTCGACCCACCGGTCTCGACGCCGATCTCACGCAGCACCGCGATCGAGGCGTCGCGCAGGATTTGGTACTCCTTGTCGGTGAGTGTGAGCGCCGGCGCGATCGTGATCGAGTCGCCCGTGTGCACGCCCATCGGGTCGACGTTCTCGATCGAGCAGATGATGATGCAGTTGTCCTTCTTGTCGCGCACCACCTCCATCTCGAACTCTTTCCACCCCAGCACCGACTCCTCGATCAGCACTTCGTTGGTGGGGGAGGCGTCGACGCCGCGCTCGACGATCTCGATAAACTCGGCCTTGTTGTAGGCGATCCCGCCCCCGGTGCCGCCGAGCGTGAACGATGGACGGATGATCGCCGGCAGGCCGATGTCGTCGAGCGCCTGCAGCGCCTGCGGCAGCGTCTTGATCTGGTGCGAGCGCGGCGTCGGCAGGCCGATCTTCTTCATCGCCTCGCGGAACAGCTCGCGGTCTTCCGCCTTGTCGATGGCGTCGGCGGTGGCGCCGATCATTTTGACGTTGAATTTCTCCAGCACGCCCATCTTGCGCAAGCTGAGCGCGCAGTTGAGCGCGGTCTGCCCACCCATGGTCGGCAGCAGCGCATCGGGCCGCTCGCGCTCAATGATCTTGGCGACGATCTCCGGCGTGATCGGCTCGACATAAGTTGCGTCGGCGAGATCCGGGTCGGTCATGATCGTCGCCGGGTTCGAGTTCACCAGGACGATCCGGTAGCCTTCTTCCTTGAGCGCCTTGCAGGCCTGCGTGCCGGAATAGTCGAACTCGCAGGCTTGGCCGATGACGATCGGGCCGGCGCCGATGATCAGGATCGATTTGATGTCGGTTCGTTTCGGCATTCGCTCTCGGACAACTGGGCACAAAAAAAGGGCGCGCCTGGTGCGCGTCCCCCGGACCGCGCCGAGGTCTGGCCTCGCGCGCGAGCGGGTCTTTAGACCAGATTCGACAGGCAGGGAAGGGCGCCAAGCGCACATAAGTGCATAAGCGGTGGACGGAAAAGGCACGGATTGGCGCAGAAAACCTCAGGTCGGATGTGCCGGTTTCGCCGAAGCCCCTTTTGCGAAAGGTTTTTCGAAAATCGCGCCGTAGTGATAGGGCGGGATGTCGACGATCGCCTTGTTCTTGAGCCCGCCGGCCTCGACGGCTTCGACGGTCTGCTCCGGCGAAAGCCGCAACTCGGAGCTCGGACCGCGCGGTTGCCCCTGCACGGTGGTTTTTTCCCGCGGCAGCTGATGCCAGTTCACGATCGCGAAACGTCCGCCGGGTTTCAGCGCTGCGCCAACCACGCGCGCGAGGCGTTCGCGGTCAGGCACGCCGTGAAATGAATTCGCCATGAACACGAAGTCAACTGGCCGCGGCACGTATTCGGCAAGACCGTAAGCATCGCCAAGCTGGTAGTCACAATTGGTCATCCGGGCTTGCGCCAGGCGTGTACTCGCATGCGCCAGCATCCTGGCGTCGATGTCGACCGCCATGACGTGACGGGCAATTTTCGCCATCTGCAGTGTGAACCATCCGTCGCCGCTGCAAAGGTCGACGATGTCCATGCCCGGCTGAACGCCGACCAAGGTCAAGATCTGGGCAGGGTTTGGAAAGAGCGCCTGCCACCACGTGGCGTCAGGCATCTCCGTGCCCTGAAAAAAGCCCGGCAGATCGCTGCTCATTATCCGGTCTTCGTGCAACCCCCGCCCACGTAACAGTACCACAAAGGGCTCACTGTTTCACCGCAAGCAACGAAATGCTTTTCACGCCGAACGTCGTGCTTGCACCCTGCGCATTGTCGGAGATGAACCGATATTGCGGATTGTCTTCGAGCCGCACCACACGGAGACCCGCCGCTTCGATCATCTGCCGGTAGTTGTCGCGCTGCGCCGCTCCGCCGATGCAGGCTGCCCATAGCGTCGAGTTGCAGACGATCTTGTCCGGCAACTGCACGTCCGTCACGATGTCGGCGATGGCGAGACGACCGCCTTTTTTGAGCAGCCGCGCGGCCTCTGCGAACACCTTCGACTTGTCCGTTGCCAGATTGATCACGCCATTGCTGATCACAGCGTCGGCGCAGCCGTCGGGCAACGGCACGTCTTCAATGTAGCCCTTCAAATATGTGACGTTCAGAAAACCGTCGCGGTCGCGCAATCGCTCCGCCTTTCGGCGCTGTTCATCAGTCATATCGACCCCCGTCACTTTGCCGCGCGAGTCAACTTTCAAAGCGGCGATGAAAGTGTCCATGCCGGAGCCACTGCCAAGATCGACGACCATCTCGCCCGGCTTGAGATCGGCCATGTTGAAATAGTGGCCGACTCCAGCAAAGGACTCGATCGATTCCGCAGGAATGCGATCGAGGTCGGCCGGCGAATAACCGAGACGCTCGGCCATGGGGCGACCCATCTCGAAATGGAAGTCCCCGTGCGGGTTTTCGGCGACGCTGCGATACATCGCCTTCACTTTGGATTCGAGCTCCTTCGGGTCAAACGCAGTTGTCGTGGTCATGGTCGATGTCTCCCTTCGCTCAATGCAGCCGCAGTCAAAAGCTAAGCGTCGCCGCGCCGCCCTTGATCAGCTCATGGATCTTGCTCGACCCGGCGATCTCGACACCGCCGATCAGGTCGTTCTGCTCGTAGCCGCGCGCCTTCACGCACGGTGTGCAAGCCCACAGACGGCCACCGCGTTTGAGGAAGTCGGTGACGAGCGCGGCGAGCGGCTCGAGCGGCGGCACCACGGTCTGGTCGATGCCCTTCTTTCGGACGAGGTCGACTGCCGCACTTGTGAGAAATACTGACACTTTCAAGCCGGCCGTCATGCCCCCATTCGCAATCGTGAATGCGACTGACGAGAGTTCATGATCGGCTCCGTGTGTCATGAGCACGACCAGTTCGGCAGATTCAGCCATGTGAAAAGACTCCCCGGATCGTTTGACGACAATTCAAACGAGCATGCCGGCCTGCGACAGCAGGGGCTTGAAGAAAGCCTTGATTTGTTGTCGAGACGGGCCTGATTATTGTTCGAGCGTCAGGGAGTTCCGATGCAATTCCTCTTCGCTGGCTGCGTTCTCGACGGTGACAAGCGCGAGTTCACGCGCCACTCCGAACCGATTGCCATGGAGCCGCAGGTTTTCGATCTCCTGCTTTATCTGCTGCAGAACCGCGATCGCGTGGTGAGCAGGGACGACCTGATTTCCGCGGTATGGAACGGGCGCATCGTCTCGGAATCGACGCTCAGCACGCGGATCACCGCCGCGCGGAAAGCCATAGGCGATACCGGCGAAGATCAAATTCTGATCAAGACCTATCCCCGCAAGGGCATTCGCTTTGTCGGCGACCTTCAGATGGTTGGTGGCCCTCGTCCGAATGAACGAGGGTCTGGTCTGGACGTGCCGCCATCATCCGTTCAGAGGACATCCGCTGGACCGATCGAGTGGGCCGGCAGGCCGTGCGTTGCGGTCTTGCCGTTTAACAATCTCAGCGATGAAGCCGAGCAGGACTATTTCTCGGATGGCATCACCGAGGACATTATTACTGCGCTGTCCAAATACCGTTCGCTGGCGGTGATCGCCCGCAATTCCAGCTTCGCTTTCAAAGACGCGGGTGGCGATACGCGGTCCGCGGGGCTGACACTGGGGGCGGATTACCTGGTCGATGGCAGCGTGCGGAAGATCGCGGATCGCGTGCGCGTCACGGTGCAGTTGGTCGAGACGGAAACCGGCCGGCAACTGTGGGCCGAGCGCTACGATCGCGATCTCAAGGAGCTTTTCGAACTGCAGGACGAGATCACGACTGCCATTGCAGGCAGGATCGAGCCCGAGGTCGGCGCCGCCGAGCGGGTGCGTGCGGAGCGCAAGGCCGTTCCCGAGCTGCATGCCTGGGACTTTTTCCGGCTGGGTACAAAGCACTTCTATAAATCGACTCTGGCCGACAATCGCGAGGCGCAGCGGTTGCTTCGGCGGGCGATCGAACTCGACCCCAATCTGGCGGAAGCCTATGGCTTTCTGAGTTACGCGATCGTGGTCAGCATGACCTACTTCGACAGCGAGCCGAGCGAGGGCATCCTGCAGGAAGCGCTGGCAGCCGGCCGCAAAGCCGTTGAGCTCGACGAACAGGATGCATTGATGCGGTTCACGTATGGCCGCGCGCTCCTGGCGGCGAAATCCTACAGCGATGCAATTGCGGAACTGGAAATCGCGATTGATCTCAACCCGTATCTTGCGCCGAACTATTGCGGGCTCGGCGATTCACTTGCCTATGAGGGCCGCTTCGACGAGGCGATTCCTTATTTCCAGAAGGCCATCGAATTGAGCCCGCACGATCCCATGCGCTGGGCTTTCTATTCGTACGGCGCACTCGCCCACATTTTTGCGCGGCAATTCGATGTCGCCGCTGAATGGGCCTACAAGGCGACGCGGGTGCCGAATGCGCACTACTGGCCTTTCGCGCATCGCGTATCAGCGCTCGGACATCTGAAAAATCAGAACGACCTGCCCATCGCGAAAGCCGATCTGCTGCAGCGCATTCCAAATTTCAGCTGCAGCTTCGCGCGCCGGCGCCTGTTCTACGTCAAGGATAACGCTCAGCTGGATCTTTACGTCCAGGGCCTGCGTCTCGCCGGCATAAAAGAGTAGGCGCGATTTTTCACGATGGCGCGGCCGAGCGCCTGGCAATTTCTGCGGAGTGTCCACGATGCAGGCGGTAGATGCCGGCCGCCCAATGTGCGGCCGGATGCCGTAGCAGCATGGTGCGGTAGTCCTCCAGATACGCCGGCAGTTCGACCTGCATCGGGTACTGGATTTCGGGAGGCTGCAGCAGCGGCCCCAGCAGCGCGGCGGCCGTGAGATCCGCGACGCTGAAAGCTTCGCCGACAAGATACGCACGGCCTTGCCGCGCTTGCTCGATGCGGTCGAGCGCAGCAGCGACGGTGGCGCGGTCCCGCTCGAGATTGCTCTCGCTGATTTTATGGCGGAGCCGGTAGAACCACGGAAAAACGCGAAGCACCCGCCGCAGTCCGGGGTAGGCCTTGCTGCCCATGCCAGTCGTCAGCACGCGCAGCGCGATGTCCGGGTCGTGCCGGAACAGCGGTGTGACGAAAGCCGCGCGCAGCGCCGGCCCAAGCGTCTCGTCGAAATCGTCTTCCAGCGCGAGCGCGCGCTGCCGCGCGGCGACGTCACGCGGATAAAGCGGCGGCTCGGGGTAATGCTCCTCGAGCGCGGCGATGATACGCGTCGAATCCGCAATGGCCCGCCCGTCGAGCCACAGAACGGGCAGCTTGCCCTGCCGGTCGCGCGCCAGACCTTGATCAGGTAGTCAGAGCCGAGCACGCGGCGCCGGTGCGCGATGCCTTTGTAGGCGAGCGCCCAGCGCGCCTTCTCGCTATAGTGCGAGAACGGGATGTGCCACAGCACCGGGGTGTCCATGCGACCCAGGTTGCACGTCAAAAGTCGAATTTGCGGCGGCCATCGTCAGGTCCGTTTTGGGCCAATAGCGGACACACACAACGATAGCGGTCCGATAGCGCACCGCTATCGGACCGCAGATTGCAAGACAGGCTACTACTTAGGCTCTTGCAGCTTCGCCATGACCTCGTCCAGGTTGAAGCTAGCCGCCTTTTGTCGTTGCGGGTAGTCGCGGAAGGTCGCCAGGAACTGGCCCACGTAATCCTGCGCAGGCACCAGGAGGAATACGTGGTCGAACAGCCAGTCGTAATACGTATTCGAGGTGATGTCCGCCCGCTCATAGGGATCGGTGCGGAGATTGAAGATCTTGGGGACCCGCAGGCCGGTAAAAGGGTTGGCCCAGATCAACATCTGCCCGGGAGCCCGCTGCTCCATGAACACGATCTTCCAATTGTCGTACCGCAGTGCGACCACTTGCTGGTCGTCGTTGATGTAGAAGAACGACTCTCGCGGACTCTTCGGCGCCTGGCCGGTCAGGTACGGCACGAGGTTAAAGCCATCGAGATACACCTTGTAAGTCATGTCACCAATCTTGTGACCGGTCCGTAATTTCTCGCTCACCTGCGGCTCGCCGGCGACGGCAAGAATGGTCGGCAACATGTCATGGTGAGCGACCATTTCATTTGATACACTGCCCGGCCTGATCCTGCCCGGCCAGCGCAGTATCGCCGGCACTCGGTAAGCGCCTTCCCAATTCGTATTCTTCTCGCTGCGGAACGGCGTCATCCCCGCATCCGGCCAGGTGTTCATGTGCGGACCGTTGTCGGTCGAGTACATGACGAAAGTGTTGTTCGCGATGCCAAGGTCATCGAGCGCTTTAAGCACCGTACCGACATTCTTGTCATGATCGATCATGGTGTCGTGGTACGAGCCCTGCCAGCGGCCAGCCTGACCGACGCTCTCCGGCTTCGTATGGGTGCGCAGGTGCATGTGGGTGAAGTTTACCCAAACGAAGAACGGCCTGTTCGCGCCCGCCTGTCGCTTGATGAAGTCGGCGGCCCGATTCGCGATGTCGTCATCGACCGTTTCCATCCGCTTCTTGGTCAGCGGACCTGTATCCGTGCATGTCTGCTTGCCCACTTTGCCGAAGCGTGGATCGACGGTCGGATCGTCCCTGGTGGAGGCTTTACAATCCAGCACCCCACGCGGGCCGTACTTGGCCTTGAATGCGGGATCTTTCGGGTAGTCCGGCAACTCAGGCTCTTCTTCCGCATTCAAGTGGTAGAGATTGCCGTAAAACTCGTCGAAGCCGTGCACCGTCGGCAGAAATTCATTGCGGTCGCCGAGATGGTTCTTGCCGAACTGGCCTGTCGTATAGCCGAGTGGTTTGAGCAGCTCTGCAACCGTCGGATCTTCTTTCTGCAGCCCGAGCGTTGCTCCGGGCAGGCCAACCTTGGTCATTCCGGTTCGCAACCCTGACTGGCCGGTGAGGAACGAGGCACGACCGGCCGTGCAGCTCTGCTCGGCGTAGTAATCGGTGAACATCATGCCTTCGCCGGCGAGGCGGTCGATGTTGGGCGTCTGATAGCCCATCATCCCGCGCGAATAGGCGCTGACGTTCGATTGTCCGATGTCGTCTCCCCAGATAACGACAATGTTGGGTCTTTGCTGTTGCTGCGCGATGGCCGGTGCGCACGTCATGACCGCAACGAGCAAAAATGCCGTGATGACTGAAACGAAGGTCGTGAATTTCATAATGGCAAGCTCCTACTGCGAATAAAACGGTTGGCCGGCATGAGTGACCGTTGCAATTACAACTGAAAACATGTCTTTCATCGAGTTGGACTGAGGTCCAACCTCTGGCGTGCAGTGGTCAGCAATATTGTCGCAGATGGAATGTGTCAGCAGGGGCTGCGAGTCGTCAGGCAACCCGGCAGAGAAACGTCATCCGCCGCTGGTTATGGCCGATGTTGCGCTTGGCGCGCTCGGCCTTGAATCCGGCCCTGCCCAGGCGTTCGAGCACGGCCTCCTCGGTATAATGTGAGAGTCCCGCTGTCTTCCTCAGGCGCAGATAGTCCGAGGTAAATATCCGCACCAGGCCGAACGCCGCCGTCCAGAAGAAACCGTTGGCCGCGCCGAAGCGCAGCAACGACAGCGCCGCCGCAGGTGCCGCGAAATGCGGCGGCACAATATCGCCAAGGATAAAGAGGCCGTTCGGCTTGAGCAGGCTGCGGAAGATCGTAAGCAGGCGGTCGAGCTCGGCCTGCGTCAGGTATTGCGCGACCGAGTGCATCACGACGAGATCGAACGAGGCCTTCGGCAGCGCCGCCGCCTGCTCGGCGGTGATCACGGCGACCTTCGGGTGGCCGGCATAGCGCATGGTGAGCGAGGCGCGCACGTTCGGCGCGGCTTCCACCAGCACCAGCTGGGCGCAGGCGTCGGCGACGAGGTCGGCCGACGTCGCCTCGCCGCAGCCGTAGTCGAGCACATGCGCAGCCGGCGAAGGCACATAACGGCGGATGTCCTCGGCAATGGTGCGGTAATGCACGTCGCGATGACGCGCATTCACATAGATCACCGAATGCTTGAAATCGTAGAACTTGACCCAGTCGCTCATGCCGCTTCTATCGCGCGTTTTCGGAGAATGTGCTAGCGCCAGAGCTTCGCCAGACCGCCGTCCCTGCCAAGCACCGGATCGCTTTGTGGTACGGGCACCTGCGGAATCGTCGTGAGCGCCTTGGTGCGGTCGGCCGGGTTGTCGCCGCGGCAGAGATTGTATGTGCCTTCCGGCGGATAGGCGCCGATCACCAGAAGATCGGCGCTCCCCGACAACCGCTGATGCCCGGTGCCGGCCGGCAGCACGGCAACATCACCGGCGGAAAAGTCGAACGTCTCGCCGCCCGGTCCGCCGAGCTGCACGCGCGCCGTGCCGTGCGCGATGCCGAGCGCCTCGTGGATCATCGAATGATAATGCACGAACGTATAAATGCCGTTGCGCCACTGGCCGTGGCCCCAGCCGTTGTGCCCGAACAGGCTCTCGATCGCGCGCGCCGGGTCATGCCCGCCGAAATCGACGGCGCCCTTGTAGACGAGTGCGGGCAGCGCCGGATTGTTCGGCACCATGCCATCGTCCCTGAACAGGAAGGTGAGGGGTTTAGGCGAGGTCATACCGATACAACGGACCGCGGCACGCGGGGTTGCATGCGGCCGCGCCTAGGCAATTTTGCGCTTTTTGGTGTCTTTGGCCTGCCGCATCATCTCGACGAAGCGCGTGAAGAGATAATGACTGTCGCGCGGGCCGGGCGAAGCTTCCGGATGGTACTGCACCGAGAAGACCGGCTTGTCCTTGAGCGCGAGGCCGCAATTGGAGCCGTCGAACAGCGACACATGCGTCTGCTCGACGTTCTTCGGCAGCGAGTCCTTGTCCACCGCGAAGCCATGGTTCATCGAAGTGATCTCGACCTTGCCGGTGGTGAGATCCTTCACCGGATGATTGGCGCCGTGGTGGCCTTGATGCATCTTCATGGTCTTGCCGCCGACTGCGATGCCCAGCATCTGATGGCCGAGGCAGATGCCGAAGGTCGGCGTGCCCGAGTCGATCAGCTTCCTGATCACCGGCACTGCGTATTCACCGGTCGCCGCCGGATCGCCGGGACCGTTCGAGAGGAAGACACCGTCCGGCTTGAGCGCCATGATGTCTTCCGCCGAGGTCTTCGCCGTCACCACGGTCACCTTGCAGCCGGTGCCTGCGAGCAGGCGCAGAATGTTGCGCTTGATGCCGTAGTCGACCGCGACCACGTGGAATTCGGGATTGGTCTGCCGCGAATAGCCCTTGTCCCAGGCCCACGGCGTCTCGTCCCAAATGAAGCGCTGCGCGCTCGTCACCATCGGCACGAGATCCATGCCGACGAGGCCCGGCCAGTCCTTGGCTTCTTTCTTCAGTGCCGCAAGATCGAATTTGCCCGATGGCTCGTGCGCGATTACGGCATTGGGCATGCCCTTGACGCGGATCAGCGCGGTGAGCGCGCGCGTGTCGATGCCGGCAAGCCCGATGATGCCGCGCGCCTTCAGCCAGTCGTCGAGGTGCTTGGTCGCCCGATAGTTCGAGGGCTGCGTGATCGCGCTGTGTAAAATGACGCCGCAGGCTCCGGGCCGCGACGCCATGTTCAGGCTCTCGATGTCTTCTTCGTTGGTCCCGACATTGCCAATATGCGGAAAGGTGAAGGTGATGATCTGCCCGGCATAGGACGGGTCGGTGAGGATTTCCTCGTAGCCCGTCATCGCTGTGTTGAAGCAGACCTCGCCGACCGCATGTCCCGTGGCGCCAAGGCCGAAGCCTTCCAGAACGGTCCCGTCGGCCAGCACCAAAAGCGCCGTGGGTTTGGGTTCAGCCCAGGCCCCCGTTTTGTCGGCTTTCGTCTGGGTCATGGCCTCTTACTTGCGTATTATAGTGTGAGAGGCAAGGGGCGGTGTGATTCCGCCCCCAGCCGCGTCATTGCACTTAAGTTAATGCAAAAAATAAGGGGTTCCCGTGCTGCGCGACGACATCAACAAGGCCCTGACCGAAGCGATGAAGGCCAAAAACGAGCGGGCGGTTTCCACGCTGCGCATGATCAATTCGTCGCTCAAGAACGCCGATATCGAGGCGCGCGGCGCCGGCAAGCCGCCGCTCGGCGATGCCGAGGTGCTCAGTCTGCTGCAGAAGATGATCAAGCAGCGCCAGGAATCGGTCGAGCTCTACCAGAAAGGCGGCCGTGCCGATCTCGTAAAGCAGGAACAGGAGGAAATCGCGATCATCTCCGGTTATCTGCCGAAGCAGATGTCGGATGACGAGATGAAGGCGGCGATCGAGGCGGCGGTGAAGGAGACCGGCGCCGCCGGCATGAAGGACATGGGCAAGGTCATCGGCGTGCTGCGCGGCAAATATGCCGGGCAGATCGACATGGCCAAGGCGAGCGGAATGGTGAAAGCGCGGCTGTCGTAAAGAATTCCGTCATGGCCGGGCAGGACGACGATCGAGGGACAACAATGGCACGCATCGTAGCTGCAACGGTCGCATTTTTTGCCGCCCTGGCTGCTCCGGCCGCGGCACAGAACTACCCCAACAAGCCGATCCACGTGATCACCACCTCGAGCGCGGGCGGCATCAGTGACATCTTCATGCGCGTGCTCGGCGAGGAGATGCACAAGAGCCTCGGCCAGCCGATCATCATCGACAACCGTCCCGGTGGCGCCGGCAACATCGCCGCGCGCGCCTGCACCGAGGCTGCACCCGACGGCTACACAATCTGCATCATCAATGCCGACGTGATGATCTACAACCAATACCTGTTCAAGAACCTGCCGTTCGATCCCGAGAAGCTCACGCCGATCATCAACCTCTTTCACCTGATCCAGGTGCTGGTGATCAATTCCGATCTCAAGGCAAAGACCGTGAACGAGCTTATCGCGACCTCGCGCGAGAAGCCGGGCACGCTGTCTTATCTCACCGCGTCTATACCCTGCGTCGTGTACATGGACAGCCTGAAAAAAGAGAAAGGCGCCGACTGGGTGCGCGTGCCGTTCAAGGGCGGCGGCGAGGCGACCAACGCGATCCTCGGCGGCTCGACGCCGATCGGGCTGATCGGTCTCGGCAACGTCATCTCCAATATCCAGGCGGGCAAGATGACGGCGCTGGCGCTGGTCAACAACATCCGCACGCCACTTCTGCCGGAGACGCCGACGCTCGCGGATCTCGGCTACAAGGGCGCGCCGTCGCAGACCTGGTACGGGCTGTTCGCTCCGATCGGCACGCCGCGCCCCATCATCGACAGGATCGCGGGTGAGGTGAAGCGCGTGTTCGCCGACAAGGACTTCGTTGAGAAATACGTGATCAGCCGCGGCCAGGTGCCGGCGATCAACACGCCGGAACAGTTCGCCGCCGAGATCAGGGCCGACCGAGCTGCCGCCGGGGAGGTGGTGAAGGCGGCCGGCATGACGCCCCAGTAGCAGCCGCTACCTTTGCGATCCGGACCGTTTTGCCCTCGCTGCCTTGCAGTCTGCCGACAACTGGTCGTGATGCGCTTTCATGCACGCGCGGCGCGCCGACGAATCGCCAACAACGGCCCCGCAGAATCTTTTGATATCGCCCGAGCAGGCATCCCGGACCGCGGCCGCGCCGGGGCGTGTCTGACGTTCTCCGCCGCCGTTCCTCTGCGGGCAATCCTCAAGGCGCACGCGTTTGCCGCCACCCGGGCAGTAATAGCCGTGAACGCCTTTGTCCGAATGCCAGGTTGAGGCATTAGCGGGCTTGCCCGATGTTGCGACCATCAGGGCAACCGACAAAATCAGCGAGAAAGAGCCAATCGTCCTGATCATCGGAATCAGATTGCAGCGCTTTATCCCTGAATTGACCGCATCAACAGATACAGCAAGTACAAAAGCAGCAGGATGCTGCCGTACTTGATGATGTTGTAAGCAAGCAGGCTTCTCGGCTTGATCTGTTCCTTCACAAAGGAACGGACTTTGTAAATCGGCTTGTAGGCCCAGGAGACCCACGACAGTTTGCCCTGGTCATTGGCGCCGGTGAACTTGGCAACCAGTGCATTATTGACTGCGTCTGCGAGACGTTTGACCGGTCCGCGGAGCTGGGTCTTTTCGACATCGCAGAACAGGATGACGCGGATAATGTCCGTCTTGTTTATGGCGCTGTGCAGGTAGGTCTGATCGAACAGCAGCTCTTCGCCATCCCTCCAGGCGTAGTTTTTTCCATCAAGGGTCAGCGCGCATTGTTCGGAATTCGGCGTCAGCAGTCCCAGGTGATAGCGAAGCGATGACGCAATCGGGTCGTGGTGACGGCCAAGCTTCGCGCCGGGCGGAAGAACGGTGAACATTGCGGAGCGAACGGCGGGAATTGAATCCATGACGGCGCAGGTTTTGGGGCACGCCGCAACCGCTCTCGGGCCAGATTCCTTTGTGTACCACTTGAGAGGATAGAGGCGCCAACCGCCCTTCTCGAACGTGTTGTAGCCGGGCTCGTCGATGGCCGGCGGGCGCTGGAACACACCCGTGTCGAGCAGGACCTTGGCTTCGGCGCGAATGACTTCGTAGTTCTGTTTGATCTGCTCGAGGCCGGGAACGGACCTCGGGTCGAAAACGGCGCCCTGTCGGCCCTTTGTGAAATAAGTGAAAAGGAAGTTCAGCGGCGCAAGCAGCAGGACGTGATTGGAAAAATACTTGTGCAGCGGAAGGCGGTCATTGCACCGCTGGTACAGGTACGTAAAGGAACCGACATAAACCGCCGCTATCGCCGCGAAGGGGTAATTGATCATCACGCCGCCCCGTTTCTTACAGGGCGCATCATACCGAATCAGGCCCGCATACTGGAAGGGTGGCGTTGGCTGCCTTGGCCCACAAAGCCGGCATCTGGAACATCAGCAACGACGGGCATTAGCCCGCAGGTTCAGCGAGCGCTATCTGATGAGGTGGTCGGCGGCGGCGACCACCTGCGCGGGCATGGTGAGGCCGATCATCTGCGCCGTCCTCAGGTTGGCGACGATCTCGAATTTGGTCGGCGTCTGCACCGGCATGTCCGCCGGCTTTTCGCCCTTGAGGATGCGATCGATATAGCCTGCCGCGCGGTGGTACTGGTCGATCCTGTCTGGAGCGTAGGAGATCAGGCCCCCGTCGGTCACGAAGTGCCGGCTAAAGTAGACCGCGGGCAATTTATGCCGCGCCGCGAGCGTGATGATCCGCTCCCGGGAGATCGCCGAGAACAGGTTTGGTGTCACGATCAGGCCGCCATTCGGGCTGCCCGCAAATTTGGTCAGCAGGCGCTCCAGCTCCACGCCGTCGCGTGCATCCACGGGGCTCACCTCAATATTGAGTGACGGTGCGGCCTCCTCGATGTCGGTCAGCACGTTTCTCCAGGTCGACCGCATGGGATCCTGAACGACCGCGACGCGCGTGACGTTCGGCGCAATCTGTTTGAGCAATTCAACCCACTTCGAACCGATGTTCGATTCGAACTCGACATAGCCCGTGAAGTTGCCGCCGGGCTTTTCCATGCTTGCGATCAGTCTGCGGGCGACCGGATCGCTCGTTGCAATGAACACGACCGGCACTGTGCTGGTCGCCTCCTGCAATGCGCTCGCGCTCGATCCGCTGACCGCCAGAATGACGTCGGGTTTGAGCCTGATCAGTTCCTGCGCAAATCGCCTGTAAAGGCTTTCGCTGTTGGCCCAGCGATACTCGATCTGCAGATTGTCACCGGGCTTCCAGCCATGTTTTTCCAGGCCCTGTTCGAAAGCCGCCGCCCACACGCGCGCTTCTGGGTCGTTCTCCGCAATGTTCATCAGCGCGCCAATGTGCCGGACCTGCGTTGACTGCTGTGCGCGCGCGGCGAGAGGCACGAAAGCCATTCCGCCGAGCAGGGTGATGAATTCGCGTCGTTTCATTTGACCCCCCATTCACAGCAATGGCGAGATACGATTCGCTCAAGGTAGTCTCTTACGGGGTGCAGGACGGGGCGGCTGTGCTGCGGATCACAAAAAGCGCACGGTGATCATGGGGGCTTTTTTTCTGGTCGCGTACATCGTCATCGGCATCGCCCAGGTCTGGGCGGGCGTCGAAGGCATGCAGCTCACCTTCGGGATCGGTGGGTTTCTCGCCGTTGTCCTGTTGCTCGTCGCCTACGCCATCCCGTTTGTCGGTACGGCCGCAGTGGCGTTCCTGACCTATTACGGCGCCCGTTACGGCTGGTCGTGGACGTGGTGGCAGGCGCTTACGCTTGCTGCGCCTGGCATCGTTCTCATGCTTGTCGTGGGTGTTGCGGGGGGTCTGGCGATTTGGGCGCAACGCCTGCGCGTGCTCATTCCGTTGCACCATCATCTCGCAACGCCGACGGCAGAGACAGGTAACCGCGGGCCCAAAGCAAAACCGCGTCGTCAAACCCGGCGGGCCAAATAGAAATTTTACGCGGACTTTATGTCTGCAATTCCGGCTTTAGACGCGTCTTTTGACATTGTGAATTTCGTTAACAATTCTGCCGCATCCTTGTCCGGATGCGGATAGCCGTTTGGATCGTTGGATTGCTCGCCTTGGCGACGTCGCTGGACACGTCGCTTTATGACGGCGCCTACACGCGCGCCTTTGTCGGCATGATCCGGGACCTCTATGCGGCGATTGGCCTGAATCGGATCGGTTAGCGTTCGACCGGTAGCCGCTCAATAGCGCGCCGCTCGTCAGAAATTGTACGCGAGGCCGACGCTGACGCCGTGCGCCCAGAAGTCGGATGTATCCGCTCGATGCGCAGGACGGGCGACGCCAACCAACGCGCCGGGCGGCAGCTGCGTCGGGTTCACGGTGGTGTCGATGACGCCGCCGGGGCGCACCACGCCGGTCCAATACATGAAATTGTAACCGACGACTGCGCGGAGTTGAGGCGAGAATTGATAACCGACACGTGCGTTGAGTTCAGGCACCACGGAAAATCGTTGATCGCTGAAGTTGCCCATATTGGTCGGCGCGGCCAGCAGGCCTCCCGGCCCGGCGATTGTGAGAGCGCCGGCGACCACCGTTGATCCATTGACCGCGATGTTCGTGAAGGTGCCGCCAACCGCCACCTTTGCGAGCCAGTCGAACCGCCACGGGCCGTTGGTCATGTGGCCGGTCACGCCCAAGTCCAGCCCGTGAAACTGGTTGCGCGTCTCGAATTGGTCGCTGATAGCGACGGTCGAGAAGATCGGGGCGAAAGCTGTAGCGTCTGTAAATGACGAAATGCCGAGCTGGTCGCGCAAACGTAGATACCGGTAACCGACGATGCCGGCGACGGGGCCAAGGGCGCAGGCGTCACAAAGCCGCTTGCGGAAAGCGATGCCGGCACCAAGCAGATGTGAGGTTTCGCTGGCAGACACTTGCCCGCTGCCAATGACAGGGGAGGCTATCAACGCGCTGTCTTGCAGACCGGTTATAGCGTTGAAAAATGGTCGCGCCAAAAGCGGCGTTCCGCTCGATGACGCAAAGAAATCCGTCGAGGCATTCTCCAGGCCAAAAAAATGCGCCTCAATACCCATGCTCTTGCCCGGGTCGAACCAGTACCCGGCACGCACGCGCACGCCTGAACGCCAGTCCTGGTTGACGGTCGATTGGCCGAACAACACCGAGGTGTCCGGCACGCCAAGGGCGCCGGTAGTAAGCCCCGTCGTCACCAAGGCGGGCAGTTTATCGCCCTTGGTTTGCCAATAGAGATATTCGGCTTCCGCCCAGAAACTGCCTCCCGCTTGCGGTGCTGGCGCGGGTGCCTTCACCGGCATGTCGGCCGCGGCAGCGATCTCGGTGTGTGCAACGACGGAAACGATCGAAATGAATGCAAGCGACAAATGGCGCACAACCCGCTCCCCCCGCGTTTATGACGCGAGCGCAGGGTACCGGGGCATCCGCGGTCTTGCAATCAGCTGACCTCAAGCAGGCTGCAGTTCATTTCGTAGGTGCGCTAAAAATGAGAAGCCGCCTTGCGGCAGCCTCTCCGGATTTTGTTGCTCGGATCAAGCGGCCGCAAGCGCGGGCGCACTCTTGAAAGCCTGGCAGATTGGAATGCGACAGAAAGGACGTTACGAGCCGATGTCCGCTTGTGCTAAAAATGCACGAACAAGAACAAACACAACGGGGAGGCGGCATGTTTTGCATTCGCACATTGATCCTTGTTTTTGTGGTTCTGTTCACTCCCGCCGCTGCGCTGGCGCAGTCGTGGCCGACGGCGCAGCCGATCAAGGCAATTATCACCTTCAGTGCCGGCAGTGCATCGGATGTCATTGCTCGCGCGGTCTTCGATCAGGTGTCCACCCAGATCGGTCAGACGATCGTCGTGGAAAATCGCGTGGGTGCGGGCGGCACGCTCGGCGCCAATGTCGTCGCCAAGGCGCCGCCGGACGGCTACACGCTGCTCGTGCACACGTCTTCGCACACCGTGACGGCGGCGACCTATGGGCAGTTGCCTTACGACACCGCCAAGGATTTCACCGCGGTCATTCCGCTCGCCAACCTGCCGAACGTGCTCATCGTCGCCAAGGCGAAGGGCTATAAGTCCGCGCGCGACCTCGTGGAGGCCGCCAAGGCCAAGCCAGGCAGCTTCAACTATGCGTCGGCAGGCGCCGGGACCGCCTCGCATTTCAACGCCGAGCGTTTCAAGCTGGCGGCAAAGTTCGATGCCCAGCACGTTCCCTTCAAGGGCGCGCCCGAGGCACTGCGCGAAATTATCGCCGACCGCGTCGACTTTTATTTCGTGCCGCTATTGCCGGCCAAAGGGCTTATCCAGGAGGGCCAGCTTGCAGCCCTCGCCGTCAGCTCCTCGCGCCGCGCAACCGCTTTGCCGGACGTCCCGACCACGGTGGAGGCCGGATTTCCGAACTCCGAGTTCAATTTCTGGGTCGGCGTACTGGTGGCGAGCAAGACGCCGGTGCCGATCGTCGAGCGATTGCACAAGGAGATCAAGGCGGCGCTCGACAATCCCGCCGTCAAGGAACGTCTCACCCAGCTCGGTGCCGATCCGATGCCGCTCACCTCGCGTGAATTCGACTCGATGATCCAGAAGGAGATCATCGACAACCATGACCTGGTAAAAGCGGCCAACATCAAGGTGAATTGAGTGAGCGAGGTTGCCGGCGTGGCGAAAATCGTTGCCGCCTATGGATTGCCGCACACGCCTTTTTTTCCTTCGCGCGTCGTGGAAGAAGGACCGCAGTCGCCGACCGGGCAGATGTTTGCGCAGGCGCGCGACTCGCTCTTGGCGGCGAGGCCCGACGTCATCCTGATTTTCGACACCGATCACTACAATACGTTCTTCTTCGACAACTTCCCGATCCTTGCGATCGGTATCGACGACGGGTTTCCAGGCCCCATTGACGAGCCGCGCGGCGGAATGCCGACCTACAGCGTGCCGTCGATGCCGAAGCTTGCCGAATATCTGCACAATCATACGGTGCGGGCAGGCTACGACGTCGCCTCGCTGCGAGAATTCGGTTGCGATCACTCGGTGATGGTGCCGCTCCATTTTGTGAATCCCGGCATGCGCGTGCCGGTGATTCCGTTCTTCATCAGCGGGCATGTGCCGCCGCTGCCTTCAGCGCGCCGCTGCCTTGCGCTCGGCCGCGAGATCCGCACGGCGCTCGAGGCCTATCCCGAGAGCCTGCGCATCGTCATCATCGGGACGGGGAGCTTTTCACTCGAAGTGTTCGGACCGCGCATCGATGCTGGCAAGACCGACGGCGTGCCCGACCCGGAGTGGGTGCACGAGCTCTGCCGCTATCTTGAGGCCGGCGATACCGAGAGGCTGATTGCCGCCGCCACCGAAGACCGAATGCATGCGGCCGGCAATGTCGGCGGCGAGCTGCTCAACTGGATTGCCATGCTGGCCTTCACCGACAACCGCAAGCCGGATTTTCTCGTAAAACAAATGGAAAACGGTCACGCTTATGCCGGCTGGCGCTGGAGCTGAGCGATGTCAGTGCACGCCATTCACAGGATCTGCCGGGAGGTGCTGCGCGATCACAATTTTCGTGCGCGTATGCAGTCCGACCCGGCGGCGGCGATCGCCGGCTACAATCTGACAGCGGAGGAGCGCCGCGCTTTGCTGGCGGGCGATGTCGTGACGCTTCACCACATGGGCGTCAACGATTTCATGATGGGCTATCTCGCGCGGTTCGGGTCCTGCGGCCTCAGCGTCCCGATCTTCAATGAGAAAATCCGCTCGGTACCGCACTGAGAAAATCACGGTCTCGCAGAGTCTATGCCACCTCGAGCAGAATCTCGGTCAGCCGATCGGGCTCGTCGATCATGATGTGGTGGCCGCAGTTCACTTCGTAGGTGCGCCACGACGGATCGGCCTTCGTGCGCTCGTAAAATTTGTCGAACGACACGTTCGGATAACCGACGGCGCGGATGTAGGTCTTCTTCGCGACGCGATCGCGCGCGCCGGTGAGCCTGATCTTCTGGAGAAACGCGCCGATTGGCTGCGGGTTGGCGAGCGAATCCGCCCAGGCACGGTCGTTCTCGTTCATGCGAAATGCGGCCGCGTCGCGTATCGGCACCGTGCCGTCGCCGCGCGCCTGCGCGCCGCGGATCACCTCCTGCACCGCCGGCTGCACGATCTCGACGAGGGCCTCGCCATCGTTGGGAACGAAGGCATCGAGAAAGACGATGGAGCGGATCTTGCCGGGGAACGCCTCGGCGACACCGGAGATGACAAAACCGCCGTAGGAATGGCCGACCAGCACGAAGTCGTCGAGGCTTTCGTATCGAAGGACGCCGAGCACGTCGGCAATGTGCAGCGAGAGATCGACGCCCGGGTGCACCTGGTGCGCGCGCTCGCCGAGACCGGTGAGGGTGGGCGTAAAGACAACGTGGCCGCGCGAGCGCAGCCGGTCGGCGACGCGGCGCCATTGCCAGCCGCCGCCCCAGGCGCCGTGGACAAGGACGAAGGTTGTGGAAGTCACGTTTGTCGGGCCTCCTGGCAAGTTCCCGCCAGCCTAGCAATCTCGTGCCCGTCACGTCATTCCGGGACGGCCCGAAGGGCCGGACCCGGAATCCATACTCCGCAGCGCTGCGGGTTATGGATTCCGGGTTCGCTCGCTTACGCTCACGCCCCGGAATGACGGGCCTTTTCAGCTGTGACTAACGGGGACAAAGCCGGCCCCGGACGCGCCGCAAATCACGGATATGCAAGAGAATCACTGGTTGCCGCTGAGTCGCGCCCGAAAAAACCCATGCGCTTCACGTCCCAGTTTCTCGACGAACTGAAGGCCCGCCTTCCGGTGTCGGAAGTCGTCGGCAGGCGCGTGAAGCTCGTGCGCGCGGGCCGCGAGTTCAAGGGCCTGTCGCCGTTCAACAAGGAGAAGACGCCGTCCTTCTTCGTGAACGACCAGAAGCAGGCCTGGTTCGATTTCTCCTCCGGCAAGAACGGCAGCATCTTCGACTTCGTGATGGAAGCGGAAGGGGTGAGCTTTCCGGAAGCGGTCGAGCGCCTCGCCCAGATGGCGGGCGTGCCGCTGCCGAAGGTGTCGCGCGAGGACGAGGCGCGCGATGCGCGGCGCAAGACGCTGCACGACGTAATGGAGCTCGCCGCGAAATTTTTCGAAGCCACACTCGCCTCCCGTAACGGCGCCAAGGCGCGCGGCTATCTCGCCGACCGCGGGCTCGATGCCGGAACGCAGCTCAAGTTCCGTCTCGGCTATGCACCGGGCGAGCGTTTCACGCTCAAGGAGCATCTCGGCTCGCACAACATTCCGGTCGAGGACATGATCGAGACCGGCCTCCTGATTTCCGGCGACGATATCCCGGTGCCGTTCGATCGCTTCCGCGACCGCGTGATGTTCCCGATCACCGACCTGCGCGGACGCGTGATTGCCTTTGGCGGCCGCGCGCTCGAGAAAGACGCGCAGGCGAAATATCTCAACTCGCCGGAGACGCCGCTCTTCCACAAGGGCGGAACGCTCTACAACATCGCCATGGCGCGGGAGGCCTCGCACGCAGCCAAGTCTACGCAGGCTGCGAAAGGAAGTGCCGGCGCGCCGCTGATTGCGGTCGAAGGCTATGTCGACGTCATCGCGATGGTGAACGCGGGCTATCCCGCGACCGTGGCGCCGCTCGGCACGGCGTTGACCGAAGACCAGCTCGGCCTGCTCTGGAAGATGACGGACGAGCCGACGCTTTGCTTCGACGGCGATAACGCCGGCCTCCGCGCCGCCTATCGCGCCGTCGATCTCGCAATGCCGCGCCTGAAACCCGGCAAGAGCCTTAAGTTCGCGCTGCTGCCGCAGGGCCAGGATCCGGACGACCTCGCGCGCTCGGGCGGACGCGAGGCGATCGCCGACGTCATCGGCGCATCGCGCCCCCTCGCCGACATGTTGTGGGGGCGCGAGACCGAGGGGCACAGCTTCGACACGCCGGAGCGGCGCGCGGCGCTGGAGGCGCGCATCAACGAGGTCACCTCGGCGATCGCCGACGAGGCCGTGCGGCGCTACTACCGGCAGGATTTCAACGCGCGCCTGCAGCAGTTCTTCGCGCCGCCGCAGGCGCAGCAGCGCGCGCGTGACGGCAATTGGCGCGAGCCACGCGGCGGCGGAAACTGGCGCGAGCGGCGCAACAACGACTGGCCGCGCCGCGATGCGACGCGCAGCGGGGGCAGGGCCCAGCCTTACGTGGTGGTGAGCCGGGAACTGGCATCGAGCCCGGTGCATCGCGGCCACCGCACGTCGGTGCCGCGGCGCGAGGCGCTCATATTACAGGCGGCGCTCAACCATCCCTGGCTGCTGCACGACCATCTCGAGGAGCTCGCCTCGCTTGAATTCCGCCATGCCGACGCCGAGCGGCTCAAGGCGGCGCTGATCGACATCGCCGCCCATAACGGCCATGCCGCCGCGCTCGATCCCGCGGCGCTCAAGGCCGAGCTCGCCGGCCGCAACCTCGCCGCGGTGATGGACCGCATCGCGGGCGCCATCACCACCCCGGCGGTCTGGGGCGCAGGTCCCGGGGCCGGGCCCGACGATGTTTTGGTGACATGGCAGCAGCTTGTCGCCTTGCATAGGCAATGGCACTCACTAATTAAGGAGCTTAAGGACGCCGAGCAGGCGCTGGGCCAGGACGCGAGCGAAGCCAATTATTTAAGGTTGCGCGACGTCAAAGCCCGCCTATCAAGGATGGAAGGCACCGAGGCGCTTATTGAAGGCTTCGGAGCCTCTTCCGGCCGGGGCGTTCGTAGCTTATGAGGACGCCGACCGGGGGCTCACTTGAGTCCGGGCGGCGCGGAAGTTCCAGAAATCGCGTGGAATAAAAGTCAAATTCCGGCGGTAATTTTAGGTTAATCGGAGCTTAGCGGGTTCCGAGGAGACTGGTGACCTGATTCGGGGCTACGCCTGTAGGGGCGCGGCCCTTTTTGGCCGTCGAACCGAGGGGTGACGCGCCAGGAAGAAGTCAGGCCAAGGACTGGTCTTGATGGTCAGGAGAGGCGGAATGGCGAAATCGGCGAAGGCGACGCAGGCGAAAGAAAAAGAAGAAGCCCCGGAAAAGGAAGAAGGCGCGCCCGATACGCCGCTGCCGCTTCTCGATCTCACCGACGCTGGCGTCAAGAAGATGATCAAGGCCGCCAAGAAGCGCGGCTATGTCACCATCGATCACATCAACCAGGTGATGCCATCGGGCGAGGTGTCCTCCGACCAGATCGAGGACATCTACGCAATGCTCAACGAGATGGGCATCAACGTCGTCGAGACCGAGGAAGCCGACGCCGACGATAAGTCGGACGATGGCGACGACGATGATGAGGATACGGGCTCGGAAGTCGTCGAGACCAAGACGAAGTCGCTGGCGACCACCGAGAAGAAAGAGCCCTCCGAGCGCACCGACGATCCCGTGCGCATGTATCTGCGCGAGATGGGCTCGGTCGAGCTGCTGTCCCGCGAGGGCGAAATTGCGATTGCCAAGCGCATCGAGGCCGGCCGCGAGGCGATGATCGCCGGTCTCTGCGAAAGCCCGCTCACCTTCCAGGCCATCATTATCTGGCGCGACGAGCTCAACGAAGGAAAAGTCTTCCTCCGCGACATCATCGACCTTGAAGCGACCTACGCCGGACCCGACGCGCAGAAGATGCAGCCGCCGCAGATCGGCCCCGACGGCAAGCCCATCGTAGCCGCCGTCGGCACGCCCGTTCCGGGCGCGCCGCACCTGCAGGTCGTGCAGACACCCGCGCCGCCGTCGGCGCCCGCCGCAGCGACTCCCTTCAAGGGGGGCGCACCCGCGAGCGATGGCGACGAAGAGCCGAAGGATCCGGGCGAGGCCGCGGCCGAGAGCGATTACGACGAAGACGAGATGGAGAATTCGCTGTCGCTCGCTGCGATCGAGGCCGAGCTGAAGCCGAAGGTTGTCGAGACCTTCGACACGATCGCGGATTCGTTCAAGCGCCTGCGCCGCCTGCAGGAGCAGGACATCGAATTCCGCCTGAAGAACTCTTCGCTGTCACCGGCGCAGGAGCGCAAGTACAAGAAGCTGAAGGAAGAGATCATCTCCGAGGTGAAGTCGCTGCGGCTGAACCAGGCGCGCATCGATTCCCTCGTCGAGCAGCTCTATGACATCAACAAGCGCCTGGTGTCGAACGAAGGCCGGCTGATGCGGCTTGCCGAAAGCTATGGCGTCATCCGCGAGGACTTCCTCAAGCAGTACATGGGCGGCGAGCTCGACCCGCGCTGGCTCAACCGCGTCTCGAAGCTGTCCGCAAAAGGCTGGAAGGCCCTCGTCGCCAAGGAGAAGGATCGCATCAAGGAGATCCGCTCGCTCGTGCACGACCTCGCCGCGCAAACCGGCGTCGAGATCGGCGAGTTCCGCAAGATCGTGCACATGGTGCAGAAGGGCGAGCGAGAGGCGCGCCAGGCCAAGAAGGAGATGGTGGAGGCGAACCTGCGCCTCGTCATTTCCATCGCCAAGAAATACACCAACCGCGGCCTGCAGTTCCTCGACCTGATCCAGGAAGGCAACATCGGCCTGATGAAGGCGGTCGACAAGTTCGAGTACCGCCGCGGCTACAAGTTCTCGACCTACGCCACCTGGTGGATCCGGCAGGCGATCACCCGCTCGATCGCCGACCAGGCGCGCACCATCCGCATCCCGGTGCACATGATCGAGACGATCAACAAGATCGTGCGTACCTCGCGCCAGATGCTCAACGAGATTGGCCGTGAGCCGACGCCCGAGGAGCTGGCCGAAAAGCTCGGCATGCCGCTCGAGAAGGTGCGCAAGGTGCTCAAGATCGCCAAGGAGCCTTTGTCGCTGGAAACTCCGATCGGCGACGAGGAGGATTCGCATCTCGGCGATTTCATCGAGGACAAGAACGCGATCCTGCCGATCGACGCCGCGATCCAGTCGAACCTGCGCGAGACCACGACGCGCGTGCTGGCGTCACTGACGCCGCGCGAGGAGCGCGTGCTGCGCATGCGCTTCGGCATCGGCATGAACACCGACCACACGCTGGAGGAAGTCGGCCAGCAGTTCTCGGTCACCCGCGAACGCATCCGTCAGATCGAAGCGAAGGCGCTAAGGAAGCTGAAGCATCCGTCGAGGAGCAGGAAGCTCAGGAGCTTCCTCGATAACTGATCACAGGCTTATAAGAAAAAAGACGCATCGCCGGGCTTGTCCCGGCGATCTCGTTTGTATCACCGCTGTCCGCGCTGCGACCTGTAGATCTCGGCCCGCGATTCTTTTGTCCCGGCGCGGCGGACGCTCTTGATCGGGCTGCGCGGGACGCCGGATTTCGCCGCGATCTCGGCGTCCTGCTCCTCGATGACGTTTATCGCGGGCGCGTCGCCCTCGAGGCCACCGAGCGCGGATTGCGGCACCCTGCGGTTTGAGCGTTGCGTGCCGTCCTCGTACAGCACGTCGAACAGGACAAATTCGCCGACGATTCGTGTGCCCGGCTTACGCGCCATGTTGTTCTTCCTTGTTCGGGGTGGGGATTGCGGCGGTTTGCCTGAAAATGAGCGAAAGCGCAACCGCTGCGGGCCGCCGCTCGCGCATTTCGAAATGACCGCAGGAACCCTGGCGGCTGATGAACCTCAATTCACTTTCGCGGCTTCCGCCACGGTCACCGGCTCATCGCGCCAGACATCCGGAAACGTCTTCTTCAGATTCTCCACCTTCGGCGCGTCGTTGAAAACGATGTACGGCTGGTTGGGATGCTTGATTGCGTAATCCTGGTGATAGGCCTCGGCGGGGAAGAACGTGGCCTTCATCGTGCCGGTTTTGGTCACGATCGGGCGGCGGAAAGTCTTCGCCGCATCGAGCTGCGCGATGTAATCCTTCGCGATCTTCGCCTGCGCCTCGCTCTGCGGGAAAATCTCCGAGCGATAATGCGGGCCGATGTCCGGGCCCTGGCGGTTGAGCTGCGTCGGGTCGTGCGCGACCGAGAAGAAGATCTGCAGGATCTTCCCGTAGGACACCTGCTTCGGATCGAAGGTCACCTGCACCACTTCGGCATGCGCGGTGCGGCCTGAGCTGACGGTCTCGTAAACGGCATCCTTCTGCGTGCCGCCGGCATAGCCGGACACCGCGTTCTTTACGCCCTTCACGTGCTGGTAGACGGCCTGGATGCCCCAGAAGCAGCCGCCCGCGAGCACAGCGGTTTCCACTTCGGATTCTTGCGCGGACGCCTCCGCCGCGGGCGGCGGGATTTTCACGGCGGGCTCGGCCTGCGCCGCAAGCGGCGCAGCGGCGACGGCAAAGGCGAGGAGGAGGGTGCGGCGGTTGATCATGGTGGACATCCCGGCTGGATCGATTGGCCCCATATAGGGGCGCGTGTGGCTGCGCGCATCACACAAAGTTACACGTTGGCGTGAGGCGCTTGCCATTGCCGCCGCGTCATCGCCGGACTTGTGCCGGCGATCCCGCTTAGGGCGAACAGCCGGGGTGCTTCAGCGGAACGCGCTTTCGGCGGGCATTCCGGTTGCGTGACGGGGTGCGCCCGACGGCCGACCAAGATTCATGAGCGGCAGGTAGAGTGTGTCACACCGGCTCGATCCGAGGGCGGTCTCTGCTGCGCCGCCGATTGCAGCATGCTCCATGCCGGATCGTACCTGAGCTCCCAGCACCAACAGATCCGTCTTTTGCCGGGCCAGCTCCTTCCTGACGAGAAGCAGCGAATCGCCATTCTCGATCGTCACTGTCGGTCTGCGCTCGCCCAGCCTCAGAGTCGCGATGAACCGGGACAACGCCTGCTCTGGTCCCGGCGCGATTGGGGCAAAGGCCTTCCGTTTTTCGTCGCGGCTGAACGTGGGCGAGATGCGCGCAACGTAATCCTCGAAACGTCGCCTGTCTGCGTGAAGAAGGTGGAGGCTCGCCTGAGGAAGGAAGGCTGCCGCAAACTGCAGTCTCGCCGCCGAGGCGTGCGAGAGATCGAACGGGACGAGGACTCGTCGGTACGGGGACTGGTTCTGATTGCCGACAACGAGAAGCGGTCGCTGGATCTGCTGCAGCAGACGCCCGACGGTGATGGCGCGAATGTGCCCATGCGCGAGCGCACGCTGGTGCCGGCCGGTCACGACAAGATCGACGCCATGCGCTTGCGCGCGGGCTGCGATAGCCCCGGCGGGTTCTCCAACCCCGATGTCGATGCTGTACGTCAGGCGGCCACGCCCCAGCCACTTGCGAGCCTCGGCCTCGAGATGGCTCCTGGCGCGCGTTCGCTGCGCTTCGATGACCCGGGCCGGAAGCCTGCTGTCGACGATGTGCAAGATGATCAGATGGCCGCGCCGCTCGAGCGCAAGCCGGGACGCTCGCACGAGGGCGATTTCCGATTGAACGGTGAGATCGTGTGCCAGGAGCACCCGATACATTCCTCGTGTGAAGCCCGGGCGCATGAGCTCCAGGCTCATCACGTTACTTGCAGGAGCATCGGCGGCGCCCGGATTGCGCGGTCGGACGCTGGGAACGGATGCGCGATTGCTGGCCGACTTCCCGAACACCATGGGCTGCTCCATTGCCTGCGCCGGTGGCCATGGCGGAGCATTCGAAAATCGCCGCGCAGCGGCGCTATGCGCGTTCCGACAACACTGACAGTCGCGGCTTTGGAATCTTAGGGAGGGCCGGGATAATTTCGTATGCGAAACGCTCGGGGCGTATTTCTACGGAGCTATGCGGTTGAGCCGGATGGCCTGCCGAACCAGTACGGCGACGCTTTCTGCCTGCATCTTGGTCATGATCTGCACGCGGTAGCCTTCGACGGTCCGGGTACTGATGTCCAGCCGCGCGCCGATTGCTTCGCTGGTATAGCCTTGGACGACCAGGTCGAAGACCTCCAGCTCGCGCTGCGTCAGGCGGTCGAAGCGGGTGCGGAGGTCTTGCGTGTCTTCCTGCAGGCGTCGTTGTGTATGCGCGCCCGCCAGGCTTCGGTTGATCGCCGCAACGAGTTGAACGTCGTCAATCGGCTTTTCAATAAAATCCTCGGCTCCGGCCTTGATCGCAGCCACGGCCATGGGCACGTCGGCATGCCCGGAGATGAGCACGACGGGCAGCGGAATTTGGCGGCGTCCGAGCTCCCGGACGAGCTCAATTCCATCCATGCCGGGCATGCGGACATCGGCAACGACGCAGCCATGGCGCAGCGGGTCGAGCGCCCGCAAGAAGCTGTCGGCCGATTCATGAGCTTCGACATTGTAGCCGAAGGCACTGAGCATCTCGCAAAGGGCATGACGGACCGACGCTTGGTCGTCGATGACTAAGACCGTCGACGTGTTCATGATCGCCTGGGCTCGGGCGGTTCGGGTGGGAGCGAAAGGCGGAACTCGGTTGCACCGGGCTTGTTCGAATGAAGCCAGATGCGGCCCCCATGCGATTCGACGATCCCCAGGCAGATGGAGAGACCGAGCCCCAAGCCCTCCTTCTTCGAGGTCGCGAGCGGCTTGAACAGGTGGTCGATCCGATCCGCTGGAATCCCCGGTCCATTGTCGAGCACGCCGATTTCCACTTGAGTTGAGTTGTCCGAAAGCCGCGCCGTTACCTGGATGCGACCATCCGCTCGTCCAGACTCCACGATGGAGTCGACGGCATTGCGAACGAGATTGAGGATGACTTGCTGGAGCTGAATGCGGTCCCCGTAGACCACCGGCAGATCGGCGGGAGAGTCGAGATCGATCCGGACCTGCTTCGAAGCGGCCTCTGGGCGGATGAGCATCAACGTGTCGTCAAGCACCAGGGGGAGGTTGAGCGTGCTTATCTGCGGGCGGCCACGGCGCAGAAAATCGCGCATGCGTCGCAGAATCCCGCCGGCAAGATCGATTTCCGCAATCAGCCTCGTCAAGTTCTGACCGGCGCGCTTGAGGTCGGGTTGCGGATGGCGCAACAGTTCTTCGGCGGATCGCCCGAGGGCGCGGGCGGCGGCCATCGGTTGATTGATCTCATGCGCCAGGGCGGTTGCCATTCCGCTTACGAGGCTGAACCGCGCGGCATGGGCCACCTCCGCCTCCTTCTCCTTGAGCCTGGCTTCGGATTCACGGGCAATGCGCTCGCTCGCCTGACGCTCGCTGACGACCACGCCGACGATCAAGCCGGTCGCCGTCAGCACGAACATCAGCACCTGGAATTCCGTGAAGATTTTCCAGTCGTAATCATGATAGTGAAGCAGCCCAACAAGACCAAATTGCGTGGCCGCAAGAGCAAGACATGCGCCGTCGAGCCCATGGCGGACAGCGGCGACGACGACCGGAAAGAAGAGCAAGTAGAACAATGTGTAGTCGTCCGCACTCTCGGTTCTGGCGATCGGCCAGAGCGCGGCAACGATGACGACGGCAAAAAAGGCAAATTCGGGAATCCGGTGCACCAGCAGGTGGAGCGTCCGTTGGCGCCATCGCCGCGCGAACCGCAACACCAGCGGGGTGGTGACGGCGATACCGAGGACGTCGCCAACGGCGGATACCGGGCCGGCCGAGACTATTTCGCCGAAGCCGAGTCTGCCGCCTGTCAGCAGCACGGCCGCCAGGAGCAGTGTAACGATAGTGGAGCCGACGAACGCGGCCAGAAGCAGAATGATCACGTCACGCAGATGGGCCAGTCCGACGTCGAGCCGGAACTCCGTTCGTATTACGGTGGCAACCCCGGCATAGCCGAAGGCGATGATCGCACCGATCGCCAGTATGACTGGCCACTCGAGCGTGCTCCGCAAGACCGCGATTTCGGCGATGATCACCCCGACAAACAGCGCAATTCCGTATTGGGGCCCGCCGAGTACCAAACAAGCGAAGGCGAGCCCAAGGCCGGGATTCCAGGGGGTCAGCGGCAGCCCCTTCGACTCGTGGATGAAGCTGATCCACTCCAGCGCGACATAGGCGACGACGAGCCCTGCGACAGTAGTCCAACGCCAGACCACCTGACGCGAAAGCATCGCGGGACGCTCTGCGGGTGTCGATTGCGCCGGCGAGATCGGGTTTTCCTTGCTGCCGTAATTCACGAGAAGAACTCCCCCATGAACGGACGTTTCTCGCAACTCGTCGTGGATCAGGCCGGGGCATGGCAACGATTGTGACGAGCTCCGCGCGTATCGGTCACCCGGCCGATGTGCATGGTACCATGGGGCTATCTCGGCAGGTCGAGAGCTGACGCTACTTTGGTGCGCGGGTTCCAGCCGCACCGCCGCGCACCCCCGTAGAAATACGCCCGAGGCATTCCGGATTTTGCAATCGCCGGCGTCGCCCTAGGTTTCAGGGTGTTTGCTGGGCGTATTCGCCAGCGTCGGCTGTGCCGCTGATTGCGAAGCAGCCGCTCGTTTCGGGCTTGCGACAGCATCTCGCTTGAAAGCCAGGCCGGGCCCCTCTGGCAGCCCAACGGCTGCGATGTCGGACTGGACAATTCTTGGAGGGGCCTGAACGTGACTGTCGTTCTTCATCTCCGACGCTCCGTCCTCCCGGTCGGTTTGCTGGAGCGCAGCCGGCCGTCGCGGGCGCACACGCCCTTTAGGCAGCAAGTCCCTTCCATGTCCCATCGTCGGCGCGCAGACGCCTGCGGGCGTGCAGTCGCGCCCGCACTCCAATGGAAAAGTGTCGGTCGGAGGATTGCATCGTGAACGTCCATCAGCAACTCGCGCACCCGAAGCTGCCAGACGCGAAGCATCTCGATACTCGCGACGATGCCGCCGTCGTCCCAAGGCTCCCGACCGCGCCGCACCGCGAATCTGCGGAAGCAGTGATCTCCTCGCTCGGTTCCGATGCAGCGCGCGGCTTGACCGCAGCCGAAGCGCAACGGCGCCTCGAGCATTACGGGCAGAACCGACTCAAGAGTGCACCGGAGACGCCGTGGTGGAAGCGACTGCTGGAGCAGTTCGAGAATTTCCTGGTGATCATTTTGATTGTTGCCACGGTGATCTCGGCCGCCGAATGGCTGCTGCAGGACCCGCGCGAGACCGCACTCCCCTACGAAGCGATCGTCATCCTGGCGATCATCATCCTGAACGCCACCCTTGGATTCATCCAGGAGGCGCGTGCCGAGAAGTCCGTCCGCGCATTGATGGCGTTGGCCGCGCCGGAGGCCACGGTCGTTCGCGACGGCGAGCGACAGCGGATCGCGGCCGACGACATTGTTCCCGGCGACATCGTCCTGATCGAGGTCGGTGACAAGATCCCGGCCGATGCCCGGCTGGTCGAAGTGGCGAACCTTCAAACCAACGAGGCACCGCTGACCGGCGAGAGCGTGCCGGTTTCGAAGGAGGTCGAACCGCTTGAAGGCGACGGCGGCCTCGGTGATCGCCGCAACATGCTCTATTCCGGGACCGTCGCCACCTACGGCCGCGGGAGCGCGCTAGTTGTCTCCACCGGTATGGCGACCGAGGTCGGCCGGATCGCCGGGCTGCTCGATGCCGCCGAAAAAGAGCCGACGCCGCTGCAGCAGGAGCTCGACCGGACCGGCAAGCGCCTTAGCGTGATCATGCTTGGCATTTGCGCGATGGTGTTCGCCACCGGCCTCTTGAGCACCACGGCCTTCACCCTCAATGTCGTGCTGAGCCTGTTCCTGTTCGCCGTGGCGCTGGCCGTTGCGGCCATTCCGGAGGCGCTGCCGGCGATCGTCACGGTGGGGCTCAGCCTCGGGGTCCGGCGCATGGCCGCCGCCCATGCCATCGTGCGCAAGCTGCCGGCGGTCGAGACGCTGGGGGCGGCTACCGTCATCTGCTCCGACAAGACCGGCACACTCACGCGCAACGAAATGACAGTGCGGGCTATCGCCACTGCCGATGCTCTGATCGAGGTCAGCGGCAGCGGCTACATCCCGGAAGGCGAATTCACGATTAAAGGCAAGGCGATCGATGCGGCACCCGCGCAGCGCGACACGCTCGAGCGGACGCTGCGCGCTGCGGCGCTGGCCAACGACGCGACCCTTGGCAATCGCGACGGGCTCTGGCTCGTGCAGGGCGATCCCACCGAGGGCGCCCTGTTGGTCGCCGCCCGCAAGCTCGGCATATCTGAGACGGCGCTGGAGCGTTATCCGCGCATCGCCGAGATCCCGTTCACGTCGGAACGCAAGCGCCATACCACCGTTCACCTCGACCGTGAGCAGCCCGGCGAGCTGCACGTTTTCGTCAAAGGCGCGCCCGAGTTGCTTCTGGGGAATTGCCGTCATGTTCGGGCCGACGGTCGGATCGTCCCTCTGACGGACGAAGGACGCGCCGCCCTCCTTGAGCGCAACGAGGGGCTTGCCCGGCAGGCGCTGCGCACGCTGGCGATCGCCACGCGTACAACTCCGGCCGCCGCGCTCGGCGGCGAGCCGCAAGCCGGCGCGGCCGCCGCGAGCGAAGTGCCGGAGGACATCGAGGACGACCTCGTGCTGCTAGGTCTCGTCGGCATGATCGATCCCCCGCGGGCCGAGGCGAAGGCGGCGGTGGTCACGGCGAAACGCGCGCATATCCGGACCGTAATGATCACCGGCGACCATCCGGCAACGGCGGAAGCGATCGCCCGCGAGCTGACAATCTTCGAGCCGGGCTCACGGCTCGTGACCGGACCCGAGCTGCGCACGATGAGCGAGGTCGACCTCCACGCCGAGGTCGAGCAGGTTCGCGTCTTCGCGCGGGTCGATCCGGAGCACAAGCTACGGATCATCCGCGCGCTTCAGTCCAAGGGGCACATCGTTGCGATGACTGGCGACGGCATCAACGACGCTCCCGCGCTCAAGGCCGCCAACATCGGGGTCGCGATGGGCATCACCGGCACCGATGTCTCAAAGGAGGCGGCCCATATCGTGCTGACCGACGACAATTTCGCGAGCATCGTAAAGGCGATCGAGGAGGGACGCGGGATCTACGACAACATCCAAAAGTACTTGCTCTACCTGCTGTCCACCAACTCCGGCGAGCTGATGACGATGTTCGGGGGTGTGATGTTCGCGGGCTTGCTCGGCCTCGCCTCGGCGGAGACCGGGCTGTTCTTGCCACTGCTTGCTGCTCAGCTGCTATGGATCAACCTCGTCACCGACGGGCCGCCCGCCTTGGCCCTCGGCGTCGACCCCAAGGACCCCGATGCCATGGGACGGCGGCCGCGTCGGCGGGGCTCCGGCATACTGTTACGCGAGGACTGGATACGCCTCGGCTGCGTCGGCGCGCTTATGATGATTGGAACGCTCGCGGTGCTCGACGCGTATTATCCGGACGGTCTGTTCACCTTGTTCGCGCAAGGCAGCGGACCGAACGCGGCCGACGAGGCGCACGCGCGCACTATGGCCTTCACGACGCTGATGATGTTTCAGCTGTTCGACGTTTTCAACTGCCGCTCGCGACGGCGCAGCGCCTTCAGGGGCTTCCTCGAGAACAAGTGGCTGCTCGTAGCCATCGCGTTCGCGCTCGGCACGCACGTCCTCGTGATCTACGTCCCGGTCCTGCAGATGGCTTTTCACACTGTGCCGCTGTCCATGACCGATTGGCTGATCGCGACCGCCGTGTCGTCGACTCTGCTGATCGGGATGGAGCTCGCCAAGATCGTGCTCCGCGTCGTGCGTCCGGATCCTTTTGCCGAGCCTGTCAAGGCGCTGCCGCCGGGCGCCCGGGAGCCACGAAAGTCTTCCCGCGGCGAGGTGCCTTCCCGCGCGTGAGGACTGCGCGGATCCCGCCGGGCTGGTCTGAGCCTCGCGCAGGGCCACGGTGAACATTTTCGCGGCTTCGGTCATCGAAGCCCTTCGCGCAGTGAATTCCCCGCATCAAAGGTTGCGTCCGCGGCGCGAGTGCCTATGTTTGGCACGCGTGGTGCGTTCTGAGTCGCGCGCGCTGTGCCAACAAGAAAAGGTTTTCGGCAGGGGATGACCACTTCAGAAGAGTTCAATCTGCGGCCGCGTTTCCTGATGTGCCGGCCGCAGCATTTCGCCGTCACCTACAGCATCAATCCGTGGATGGATCCGGCTGCCTGGCAAAAAAGCGGCGACGCGCTGTATGCGACCGCCGCGCGGCAATGGCAGGGGCTTTTCCGCGCGCTTGGTAGCAACGGTGCGGTCGTCGAGACTGTCGAGCCGCAGGATGGCCTGCCGGATCTTGTCTTCACCGCGAATTCCGCCGTGGTGCTCGACGGCAAGGCGCTGCTCGCGCGCTTCCGCCATCCGCAGCGGCAGGGCGAGGAACCGGTCTTTGCCGCGGCATTCCATGCCTTGCGGGTGCGCGGCCTGATCGACGAAGTGGTTACGCTGCCGCAGGGCGTCGCGCTCGAAGGCGCGGGCGACTGCCTTTGGGATCCGCACCGTCGGATGTTCTGGATGGGGTCCGGCTTCCGCACGGACGCGGCCGCGCGCGAGATCGTCGCAGCGGAGTTCGGCGTGCCCTGCGTCGCGCTCGGGCTGGCCGATCCATCCTACTATCACCTCGATACGGCGTTCAGCCCACTGCCCTGCGGAGCCGTGATGTACTATCCAGGCGCCTTTACGCCGGAGGCGCTGGCGCAGATCCATGCGCGCGTCGCCCCCGAGCAGCGCATCGAGCTGTCGCCGGCGGATGCCGCGCGCTTTGCCGCCAACGCAGTCAGTTTCGGACGCACCATCCTGCTGTCGAGCTGCAGCGAAGCGCTGCGCGGGCGGCTCGACGACCGTGGCTATAAGGTGGTGAAGACGCCGCTGGCCGCGTTTTTGCGCAGCGGCGGTTCCGCCTGCTGCCTGACGCTGCGGCTCGACCATCGCTCCGCGGCGGTGCAGGCGGTGCCTGATGTCAAAGTGAAGCTCGCGCGCGGGCGGTGATCATCAAGTCTTCTTTCGCGGCAGACCCTTGCGTCTGGTGTGGGCGAACTCCTCGAGCTGCTTTTCGTTCATCGATTGAGCCATCTGGCGTGAGGCGCCCTTGAGACTGGAAACCGGGCGTTCGCCGCGTTTTGCGGCCAAGGCGGCGCCTGCCGCCATCTGCTGCTTTTTCGATTTTGCCGGCATGGCGTTTTCTCCCTGCTGGTTGGCAGGGAACGCGCGCCCGTGCGAACCGTTCCGCGCTGGACTATAATCTTCGGGCCACGTTCCTCCTGAAACCGGAGATGTCGTCATGGCAACGTATCTGTTGTTCGGTAGATATTCGGCGGACGCGCTCAAAGGCATCAGCGCCAAACGCTCCGACGAGGCGAAGGCGCTGATCAAAAAGCATGGCGGCGAGCTCAAGTCGGCCTATGCGACGCTCGGCGGCATCGATCTCGTGATGATTGCCGACCTGCCGGATAATTCGCGCGCAATAGCCGCATCCACCGCGCTTGCGAAACTGACCGGCATTGCATTCACCACTGCGCCCGCGGTCTCGATCGAAGAATTCGACAAGCTGGTAGGCTAGCCGGCCACAATATCCAAGCCGTTCGTTCCCGCGAAAGCGGGACCCAGATGGATTCCCGCTTACGCAGGAATGAACGGGGAGGTGCCTTTACTCCAATCCCTCGATGATGCGGATGTCCCGCACCGCGCCGTCGCCGAGGGCGCGCAGCGCTTCCTGGTAGCCGGGGCTGTCGTGGCCGGCGATCGCCTTGTCGAGGCTCGGAAACTCGGAGACGACGAGGCGCTCCTTCAGTCCGGATTCGTAGGTCGCGTTCGGATTGCCGCGGCACAGATAGCGCACGCCGAACGGCGCGAGCGCGAGCGGCGCGAGCTTGGCATAGGCGGCGAGCTTCGCCGGGTCCTTGATCTCGCGATAGGTGGTGACCCAGTAGGCTTTGGGCATGGTTGCTCCTCCCTAACGCGGCGATCCTAGCCTGCGCGTGATGGCGTTTGAAAGCTTCACACGTCATGCCGGGTCGCCTGTCCTCGGGCTTGACCCGAGGATGTCCCGGCCATCCACGTCTTCCTTGCTGCGCGACAACGAAGACGTGGATGGCGGCATAAAGGCGGGCATGGCAGCAAGGTCTGGGCGGGACAAGCCCGGCTATGACAGTGTATGGATCAGCAGGAAGCAAAACAGGTCGGTTTCATGATGGGATATTTCAGGCCAGTCTGCGCGCTCATTACACTGACATTTGCAACCCAAGCCTCCGCCGCCCAATGCGGCGGCGAATTTCAGACCTTCCTTTCCGCCATGGGGCGCGATGCTCAGGCTGCCGGCGTCCCGCGCAGCGTGATCGACCAGGCCTTCGCCGGCGTGACCGTCGATCCGGCCGTGCTCTCCTTCGACCGCCGCCAGCGCGGCACGTTCCGCAAGAGCTTCGAGGAATACGCAAGCACGCGCGTCGTCCCGGTCCGCATCAACCGCGCCAAGCGGCTGATGCAGACCCATGCCTCGCTGCTCTCGCGCGTCGAGCGGCAATTCGGCGTGCCGCGGGAATTGCTGATGGCGATCTGGACGCTCGAAAGCGACAACGGCACCGGCGACATGGGCAAGCTGCCGGTGGTCCGCACCATCGCGACGCTGGCGCATGACTGCCGCCGCACCGAGCTGTTCCAGAACGAACTGATCTCCGCGCTCAAAATCGTCCAGCGCGGAGACCTGCCGTTGCGCGACCTCGTCGGCGCCTATGCCGGCGAGATCGGCCAGACGCAGTTCCTGCCGTCGTCCTACATCAAGTACGGCGTCGACTACGACGGCAACGGTCATATCGATCTGCGCCACAGTGTGCCGGACGTGCTCGCGTCCACCGCAAACCTTCTGAAGGTGAACGGCTGGCGCGCCGGCGCGCCGTTCGGCGAAGGCACAGACAATTTCCAGGTGATGCGCGAGTGGAACAGATCCGAGGTCTATCGCAAGACGATGGTGTTGTTCTCGGAGCGGCTGAAGTAGTAGCTCACGTGGTGCAGTCATGCCCGGCTTTATGCCGGGCATCCACGTCTTCCTACCCCCTGCTGCATAGACGTGGATGGCCGGGACAAGCCCGGCCATGACGTTGAGACGCCACGCGGGAATGAACGGGGGGACGAGACACCGGATCCGTTCGTCCCCGCGAAAGCGGGGACCCATTTCCAGGCACAAACTGGATTCCCGCTTACGCGGGAATGAACGGGGGGACGAGACACCGGGCATCCACGTCTTTTGCATCCGCGGAGGGAACTCTTTGAGTGCCCCCGCTTTAACGCGTGGCGGCATTACGAAGTAACCGTGCGCGGCGATGATCAAGGACCTCTGGTACAAGAACTCAATCATCTATTGCCTGTCGGTCGCCACTTACATGGACGCCAACGCCGACGGCATAGGTGATTTCCAGGGCCTCATGCGGCGCCTTGACTATCTGCATGGTATCGGCATCACGGCGATCTGGCTGATGCCTTTCCAGAAATCGCCAGGCAAGGATGACGGCTACGACATCTCCGATTACTACGCTGTCAATCCGGCTTTTGGATCTATCGGCGATTTCGTCGAATTCACTCACGGTGCCAAGCAGCGCGGCATCCGCGTGCTCATCGATCTTGTCGTCAACCACACGTCCAATGAACATCCGTGGTTTCAGGAGGCGCGCCGCGACCCGAATTCGAAATTTCGCAATTGGTACGTCTGGTCAAAAAAGCGTCCGGCCCACGCCGAGAAGGGCATGGTGTTCCCCGGCGTACAGAAATCCACCTGGACCTATGACTCGGTGGCGAAGCAATGGTATTTCCATCGCTTCTACGATTTCCAGCCAGACCTCAACACGTCGAATCCGGAAGTCCAGGCCGAAATACTGAAAATCATGGGCTTCTGGATCCAGCTTGGGGTTTCGGGTTTCCGCATGGATGCCGTGCCCTTCATTATCGGCACCAAGGGTGCAGACGTGGAGAAGCCGCGCGAGCAGTACAATATGCTTCGCTCGTTGCGCGAATTCCTGCAGTGGCGTGTCGGCGACTCCATCATTCTCGCCGAAGCAAACGTATTGCCGCACACCGACATGGAATATTTCGGCGAGGACGGCGACCGCATGCACATGATGTTCAATTTTCAGGTCAATCAGAATCTGTTCTATGCGATTGCGGCGTCCGATACGCGGCCACTTGCAAGGGCACTCGACAGGACAAGGGAAAGGCCAGCCAGCGCGCAGTGGGGAATCTTCCTGCGCAATCACGATGAGCTCGATCTCGGCCGTCTTACCGAGAAGCAGCGGCAGCGCGTGTTCGAGGCGTTCGGACCCAATCCCGAGGACCAGCTTTACGATCGAGGCATCCGACGGCGGCTCGCGCCGATGCTCGGAGGTGACAAGCGGCGCCTGCAGCTTGCCTACAGCTTGATGTTCACGCTCCCGGGCACGCCCGTCCTGCGCTATGGCGACGAACTCGCAATGGGGGACGATCTGTCGTTGCCCGAGCGGACATGTTGCCGGACACCGATGCAATGGTCGACCGAGCCGAATGGCGGCTTCACCAAGAGCAACAAACCGGTCGTGCCTGTCATCAGCGGTGGTCCCTATCGCTTCGAGCACGTCAACGCCGCCGATCAGCGGCGTGATCCAAATTCGATGCTGAACTGGACTGAGCGGATTATCCGTATGCGCAAGGAAGTGCCGGAAATCGGATGGGGCGATTTCGAAGTCCTGAAGACCGGCGACTGGGCGGTGTTCGGCATCCGCTATGACTGGCGCAACAACTCCGTCCTGTTCCTGCACAACCTTGCGCACGAGCCGCGGGAGGTCGAGTTCTCTGTGGGGGTAAAAGGCGACACCGGAAAGTTGCTCGTCAACCTGCTGGGCCAGGATCACAGCCGTGCCGGCGACAACGGCAGGCATCGGGTGTGTTTGGAGGGTTACGGCTATCGCTGGTACCGGGTGGGCGGCCTGGACTACCTGCTCAAGCGCACCGAGTTCTAGCCGTTTTCTTTCATCAGGATCGTCAACCCCTCGTTGGGACGCAGGACAAGATCATCCAGGCGCCCGCTGCGATCGAGATAAGTGGAGACGAGGATCGTCGAGCCGCTCAATGCCTGCTCGGAGATCGGCTGCATCGTGCCGCCGAAATTGAGACAGACAAGAATTCGCTGATCACCGGCCGTGCGTTCGAAAACGAGCACGTTTCCTTGCACGCTCACCAGCAGCAAGGCCCCGCTGTTCAGCGCCAGATAGCGGCGTCGAAGTGAGAGCAGGCGTCGGTAAAGGCTCAGGATCGACGTGGACTCTTTGCGTAAGGATTCGACGTTGCACGATCCATACGCCGGATCGAGCGGGAGCCACGGCGCGCCACCGCTGAAACCTGCATTCGGCGTGCCATCCCACTGAAACGGCGTGCGCGAGGGATCGCGGCTGAGCCCCAGCCCCGGCTCATTCTTCTCCCATGGATCCTGCATGGCCTCCGGCGCGATCATGACTTTGCCGATCCCGAGTTCATCGCCGTAGTACATTGTCGGGGTACCGCGCAGGGTCAGAAGCAGCATGGCGGCGATACGGGCCTGCGCGGCGGTGACACGCGCTGCAATGCGCGGCTGATCGTGATTTCCCAAGACCCAGTTCGGCCAGCCGCCCGGCGGCAAGGCTGCTTCATAGTCGGTTATCAGCTTGGCGATCGCCGGGGCCGTCCACGCGGTGCGAATGAGCTGGAAATTGAACGGCAAGTGGGCGCCGCCCAGATCCTTGCCGTAGTAGGTGACGAGCCGCTCGATCGGCAGATAGATCTCGCCGATCAGGACACGCTCGTCGTATTGGTCGAGTACCTTTCGCATCTCGGCGATCACGTCGTGCGTTTCCGGCTGATCCGCGCTGTAAACGGGAAGAAAGCTGTGAATGCCGGGTTCGTCCGGCCGGTAGTTTGGATTGGGCGGATTGTCGCGCAGCTCGGCATCCTTGATCAGCAGCCAGATGACATCGACGCGGAATCCGTCGACGCCGCGCGCAAGCCAGAATCGCAGCACGTCGTACATCGCCGCACGAACGGCCGGATTGCGCCAATTGAGGTCGGGTTGCTCCCGCAAGAAGCTGTGCAGGTAATACTGTCCGGTCAATCCATCGAGGGTCCATGCCGACCCGCCAAATTGCGAAAGCCAGTTGTTCGGCGGTAACCCGTTGGGTTTGCCGTCGCGCCAGATGTACCAGTCTCTTTGCGGACTGGACCGCGACGACCTGCTCTGCAGAAACCATGGATGCTGGCTTGAGGTGTGATTGGGAACGAAATCGAGGATGACCCTGATTTCACGCGCGTGCGCCGCCGCCACCAGACGGTCGAAATCATCCAGCGATCCGAACAATGGATCGATATTGCAATAGTCGCTGACGTCGTAGCCGAAATCGGCCATCGGAGAGGGGTAGATCGGCGATATCCAGATCGCGTCTATGCCCAGCCATTTCAGATAGTCCAGGCGCTCGGCTATCCCTTTGAGATCGCCGACACCGTCGCCGTTCGTGTCCTGAAATGATCGCGGGTAGATCTGATAAATGACCCCGCGTTTCCACCAGACGGAGCCGGTCATCCCATCAAGGTCTCTGGTGCGCGTGGCGTTCTCAAACGATGGTCTCTGCACAGCGGACTTAACACTTCAGTGTTTCACTTTTCTGTCAGACAAGGCGCCGCTCGCCAGCAAATGGCCAGATAAAAAAACCCCGCCCATAGCCCGGCGGGGGTGAAGTGGGAGGAAAACGCCTTCACCCTTTCAGCCTAGATCAAAACGAATCAACCTTCTGTGATCCACCTCACATTTGCGCCCCGGTCGTGTTGATATTTTCAGTCCTAGCAGTAGAGAAAAAGTCAGACCTTGCAACAGTCAGTGTGAATTCCATGATCGCCTTCGTGATTGAACACTCCAAGCTCATCATGATTTTCCTGCTGATAGGAATCATTATTGCCCTGGGGTCTCGGTCGTACCGGCATGAAACGCGCGAATGATGACGCGTTAACGCAAAAAGCACCGAGCAAAAAAAAGGCCCCGCCGAAGCGGGGCCAAGTTCTTTCAAGCCTTAGTACTTTTTGTTCTGAGCCGGGGGCTGATTGTCAGCCGGCGGTTGGGATTTTTGTGCCGGCTGGCTTGAGCCCTGACCCGAGGTCGAGGACGACGAGTCATCGCTCTTCTTGCTCGTGTCCGACTGTCTGGACGAAGTGCTGCCGCTCGATGGGCTGCCTTGACCGGTGGTCTGGCTTTGCGACGGAGCCTGTCCGCTCTTGTCCTGCTGAGCGGATGGTGTCCCGCTCTGGCCTTGGCCCGACGTGGACTGGTTCTGAGCCGGCTGGTTCGACTGTCCTGTCGGTGCCTGTCCGGAGGTGTTTGACTGACCGGACTGCTGTCCGCCCTGGCCCTGCGTCGTGGACGACCGGTCCTGCGCATTGATACGGCCAGAGAGTCCTAAGGAGGTGACTGTCCGTGAATCGATCCTGCCGGTGGCCTCAAAGCCCTGTCGGCGCTGGAAGACGATCAGAGCCTGCCGGGTGCGATCGTCAAATCGACCGGTGACGCGGCCACGCAGGATGCCCCGTTCGATCAGGGTCTGCTGCAGGATCCGGATCTCCGGCTCGCTGAGGTCTACGACAGTCGTGCTCGATGCACCTCCACCAAAGTTTGGACCTCCCGCACGGCTGAACCGTGCACGTGGCCCGGCCGGTACGACGTCAACGATCTTGTGGCTGCGATCCACGATCACGATCTCATCCTCAACCACGAAGAAGCTGTGGGCGCGGTATTGCGGGAAGAACTCAACCAGGACCGGGAAGGTCGTCACCGACGCGAACCGCACCGACCTCGGCACCACCACCCCGGTGCGAATGTCAAAGTTCACGCTGTTGACGCGCGGCACATTCCTCGCCGACAGAACAGACTGCTGGATCCGGGTCTGCTGCTGCGCGCTGATCTGAGTTCCGGCCTGCGATTGAGTGCTGGCGCCCGACTGCTGTGAACCCTGGTTTTGCGTCTGCGTGGCACCCTGGTTCTGCGAGCCGGTCGTCTGATTCTGTTTGGCAGCATTAGAATCCGGTTTCTGCGCGCCCTGATTCATCGAGGGCGACTGGCTCTGCTGCGACTTGCTGTCCGACGGAGCCTGGCCTGTGGTGTCCTTCTTGGAAGGCGCCTGGCCCTTGTCCGTCATTCCGCTCTTTTCGCCAGTGCCTTGTCCGGTGGTGGCTTTTTCGCCCGATTTGGCCGAGCTCCGGTCTTTGGCTTTTGACTCATCCTTTTGCGAGCTCTTTGCCTTCATCTGATCCTTGTCGGGCTTTTGGGAGCTCTGCGCCTTCATATCGTCCTTCTCGGACGAACCTTGCCCAGTCGTTGATTTCGGCGCCCGTTCGGATTGCGCCTGTCCGCCCATCCGGTCCTTGCCTGGCTGAGCGTTCTGCGCTTGGCCTCGGCCCTGATCGGCCGCGCCTGCGCCGCGGCTTTCGCTCTTACCCTTGGTTTCGCTACCGCCTGACGATCCGGGCGATGTCTTTGCGCCGGACGAACCCGACGACATGCCGGCATCGGGTGCGCTCCCCGCGCTGCCGGCGCCTTCTCGCATCCCTTGTGCCGATGCCAGGCCAACGCCCGCCAACAGCGCAACGGTTCCGAGCAAGAACTTCTTCGTATTGCGTTGCATTGTACGTTCCTCTCTGATTGTTCCCGAAAGCCATGGCTCCCACTTGCACTCAAGAAGAACCGATGCGTAGGCCAATCCGTTCCCATTGGGAGGCCTGATCGGACACGAGAGGTTGATGTCCGGACAGGAACCGTGCTGAGCCCGGCAAGTGAGTTCCGCAGGAACGGAATGCCGGTTCCTATGTTGGCCCTAGGACAGTCAGGGAGGAAAGCAGCGGAGTTCGCCAATGAGCCGAGCTGAACAATATAGACATTTGGCCTCTGACGTTCGCAATCGCGCAGAGCGGGAATCAAACCCGATTTTGAAGGCCGAGTGGGAAAATCTGGCGGAAACTTATGTCCGGCTGGCAGAGCAGTCGGACGAGTGGAGTGCCGATCTCACGTACGATCCGATCCAGGACATGTTGGATCGGACGCGGCATTGATCGGCCTCGACGCGATCTGGAACAATTATTTCGCGGTGCCACGATCGAGGCGCTCCAGGACAGCGTCGATCTCGGCACCGCCAAGGATCACCATGTTCGATATCCAGATCCATGTCATGAAGCCAACGGCTGCCCCGAGTGAGCCGTAGGTTTTGTTATAGCTGCCGAAATTCTCCGCATACCACGAGAACAAGATCGAGGCTGCGATCCAGGCAAGGGCAGCCAAGGCGCTGCCCCAGGTGATCCAGTGCCATTGCGCGTGCTCGCGGTCAGGGCCAAAGCGGTAGATGATGGCCAAGGCAAGAACTACCAACATGTAGAGTGCGGGCCAGCGCGCCAGCATGATGAGCGTTCCGCCGATGCTCTCGAGGCCCAGATAGTTCATGACCGCCGGCAGTACGACAATCGCGCCCAATGCCAGCAAAAGAACAAGAAGCGCGCCGGCCGTGAACGCGAGCGAGACCGCATTCAGTTTGATAAGCCCGCGGCGTTCCTCCGCGTCATAGACAATGTTCAGGGCGTCACAGAGCGCTTTCATTCCCGCATTGGCGCTCCACAGCGACAGAGCAAGGGTGAAAAGGAATGTTGCGCCCAGAGTGCTTGTTCCGCCCGATGCGACGCGATTAAGTTGATCGCCGACGATCTCGATTGCTCCACTGGGCAGCAATGTCGAGAGTTCGTCGAGATGCATCCGGATCGTGTTCGGATCCGCGAAAAGCCCATACACCGAAACGAGCGCGGCGATCGCAGGGAATATTGCGAGAAGGACAAAAAACGTAACCCCGGCGGCGATCGAGACAACCCGGTGCTGGCCAATCGCGCTGTAGAGAAGACGCAGGATTTCGAGCCATGCACGGCGTGCTTTCGAGCGAGCCTGCACCCCAGTCCGGCCTTTGGCCGGCGCCGGGATTGGCACATCTGTCGGGTGCGTTTCCGCTGTTCGGCGGTTAAATCCTGCCAGCAGCAGGGCGCCCCCGATCAGGGCGGACCACAGCCGGCGGCGCCTGCGAGGGCTTAGCGTCCCCGAATGGCCGCCGGCTGCCGACACTTATTTGTTCCGTCCCTTGCCCGCCGCCTTGCTGTTGGTCGTCGTGCGCCGCTTTTTCCTCCCGCGGGTCGACGACCGGCGAGACGCTGTCAGACCAAGCGTCTTGGAAAGATCAAGGTTTTTGGGGAGACCAAGACTCTTGGCAATTGGGCCGCGAACTTCGGAAAATATCAGCCATCCCACGCCGGCGGCGATGAGAAGGGAGGCGATAGGGTTGTTACGAGCCTGTTTTGCCAGAATGGGCAGAACGTCGTCTCCCAAGTTGCGGGCATTCATGGCTCCCAGCAGGTCGCTCGCCATGGTTGTCGGCGAGACGTGATAGCGCAGATCGGCGATCCGGTCGGAAAGGCGCTCGCGGGCCCGTTCCGCTTTGCGTTCAAGCTGTGCTGACGTCGGCATATAATCACCTCATGTTTGCGATGTTTGAATCTTTTTGCAGTTGCTCGAGGGTCTTCGAGGGCGCGAGCCGGGCCATGCTCAGGCGATTGATGCCGAGCCAAATGAGACCTGCCCCAATGATGAGAGTGGCCGTGGCTACAATGAGTGTCGCAACTGGCCAGGAGAAGCCGTAAGCCACGAAACCGGTAACGGCGGCTTGCAGCAGGAGAACGATCGTCGCCATCAGAAGCACCAGGCCCGCGCCGATCAGGGCGACTGACAGCGCGGTAAATGTGAGCTTCTCGGCGAGCTCCACGCGCAGAAGCTGCAACTCGGTCTGCAGCAAGACTGCAATTTCCTTCAATGCGTCGCCGGCGATATCCACAACCCCTTTGTCGCTCGCGCTCACGCGACGCCGCCGGCTCTCCGTTTCATCGGATGCCGAATCTGCCGCCATTGCGCCCTCCGAGGCGGCATCATGCCGCTCGGGGTGATAACGGCGGTTCCGAGTTCTGGTTCCTGGGAAGACCTTATGCGGCAAAAGGACTTGGGCCGCGTCTCAGTCCCAAAGCTCGCGGTAATTGTGGAAGTGGGGAAGGATCGGATCGGACCATGTCGGCTGCATCAGGGGAAGCAGCCGTTTGAACACGGCATTGATCGGAGCGGACGTATGCCGGACGTAAAGATCAACGGGGTGAAGCGAGTGTCGCAGGTGCCATTTCGGGTCGTAGTTGAGGCTGCCGCTGTAGAAACGTTTATAGCCGTTCGCGATGGCCCATTCGACGATGTCGCGAAAGACGCGATAGTAAAGATTGAGGTCGAAGGCGACGGCATAATCGAATCCAACATATTCGTGGCAGATGCGGTCGCCCTGTACGGTGCATAGGCCGAACGCGATGATTTGGCTGCCCTGGCGCCATATAAAAGATCGCACCTTGTCCGGAATCCGGCGTCCGATGTCGCCAAGGAATTCCCTGGTGAGCTTTTCGAATTGAAGCGGCGAGCGCTCGAATACTTTTTCGTAAAGCGGATAGATGTCGTCGACGTAGGGCGCCGCATCGGTCACAACCTCCACGGTGATCGCAGGCTGGGCCCGCTCGGCAACGCGCAATTTTCTCCGCACCTTTCCGCGCGTGCGCGGGCTGAGACAATTGGAGACATAATCTTCGAAGTTCCTGTAGCCGATATCGAGTGTCGTCATCGGCATGCTGGGAACGCGGGCGAAGCCGGCATCCATCAGGCGCTGTAACGGCGCACGGTATTTGACCGGAAATTCCTTCAGCACGATCATCGCGCAGTTCAGGTTGCTTGCAACGCCGGGCAAAAATCGTCCGAATGCCTCGGCTGTCGCGAGGCGGGTTGCGTCATCGCCGTCGAGATGTCCTTCGCCTGCCGCACATCCGACCATCAATGTGCGTGCATACATGAAGCGAGGCCATCGACCCCGAATCCGGGCGAGCATCTGTTTGAAGCGCGGGCTCATTCCCGCAAGGAGATCCTGGTCAACGACGAAAAATGGCTGGATGGCCCGCACGGCGTGATCATCCTCGACGATCAAATAGCCGTACTTGAATTCATCCCTCAGCGTGTCTTCGACCAGTTCGTAATAGCGATGATCCTTTCGCTCATCGGCGAAAGCCGATCGCCAATGCGGCAAGGCGGAAATCTCGTCCCTGGAAGCAATTCTGAGCGTTATGCCGCCCTGTCGAGCCGATGTGAGTTCGCTGAAGCATCGATGCATGCAACGCTGCACGGCGCTGCTGTCAGGCAAAAGCGCGGTCGAATGCAATATCGTTGTAGTAAGGAAAGCCCAAGCCCACGCCCAGTTGCCTGCGGCCCGAACGCAACGCTCGCCCCGCGATGTGATGATCGATTGCGACCCGCAACAGATTGGGAAGTTGCGCCGGTTTTTGCACGACCGAGCGGAATACAGCCGGCACGTTCGGGGTGCCGTCGAGACGCAAGCCCAGCGTCGCGGCGGGCGGAAGCATTCTATGTGCGGCATCGAGGATCACGCGGCAGGCGGCAAACGGGATCCGGTGCTCCGCCGCGATTTCCGCCGCGATGTGCGATTCCATGTCGACGGCAGCCGCGCGGGTTTCATCGTAAAGCTGCCACTTTTCCCGCGGGCTCTGCACCACTTCGTTCGCCCCCGCGACATGCGCGTGAACGGCGCCGGGCAGCATTTCAAGCAGTCGTTGCGTCCAGGTCCGGTCGGTGGCGAAAACACCTTTGCCGCTGGTGACGCCGGACGCCACGACCCAGTCGCCGGCAACGAGGCCGGGCGCCAGACCCCCGGCAATTCCGAAGCTGATGATCCCGGACGCGCCGCGCGCGATGGCCGCGTCGAGCGCGGCACGCAAACCCGAGCTTTGATTGCAAATTACCGATACGCCTGGACCGCGCGCGATACCCGCTTCAAGCGCCAGGCAGGTTACGGCGACGACGCCCGCTTGTTCCGACATCCACACCCCGCTTCCCGGGCGCCTTTATCCCAAAGGCGGCCGCCACGGTCAACGTCACGACGTGCAGAAAAACCATGCAACAAGCGGGGATTCTGCAAATGGCTGGGGATGATTCGGCGTCGGGGAGCGAGCAACCAAAGTTTTGTGCTCGGCATGACACACCTGCATCTAAAAGATACCATTGTCGGGTCAGACGGGCTCGGAGACGTGAATGAGCGTTGAAATCGACCACCTCTTCGCCGAGGCGGAACCGCAGCGCTACGCGCTGCATACGCGCTATCTGAATGAACAGATGGTGCGCGTGTTGAAGACAATCGGCTTCGACCGTGCATATCAGCGTGGCAAGGGCCAGTACCTCTATGACCGGGAGGGTCTGCAATACCTTGACCTCCTCAGCGGATGGGGCGTGTTCGCCCTCGGCCGCAATCATCCGGTCATCGCAGACGCCCTGAAAAAGGTCCTCGACAGCGAACTTCCAAATCTCGTGCAAATGGATGTGTCGGCGCTCGCCGGGGTGCTTGCCGAGCGGCTGCTGCGCCAGGTGCCGTACCTGGAAAAGGTGTTTTTCGCGAATTCCGGAACCGAATCGGTCGAGGCTGCGCTGAAGTTTGCGCGGGCGGCGACCGGGCGCGCGGGAATTGTCTACTGCAGCCACGCGTTCCATGGCCTGACCTATGGGTCGCTGTCGGTGATCGGAGACGACATTTTCCGTTCCGGCTTCGGCCCGCTGTTGCCCGGCTGCGTCGAGGTGCCGTTCAACGACGTCGCTGCGCTCGAACGCGCACTCGCTTCGAAAACAGTTGCAGCCTTCATCGTCGAGCCGATCCAGGGCAAGGGCGTCACGATGCCCACGGACGATTACCTGCGCTCCGCGCTCGAGCTGTGTCGCAAATACGGCACGCTGTTTATCGCCGATGAGGTGCAGACCGGGCTCGGGCGAACCGGACGTTTCCTCGCCTGCGAGCACTGGGGCATCGAGCCAGACATGGTGCTGTTGTCAAAGTCGCTGTCCGGCGGGCATGTCCCGGTCGGCGCCGTGCTGACCCGCAAGTGGATCTTCGACAAGGTTTTCGATCGAATGGACCGTGCGGTCGTGCACGGATCCACATTTTCGAAAAACGATCTGGCCATGGCGGCCGGGATAGCCACTCTCGAGGTGATCCAATCCGAAGGATTGATGGAGAATGCAGAACGCACGGGCGCGCGCCTGCTCGCGACGTTCGAGCGAATGATAGGACGTCACGAACTGGTCAAGGACGTGCGCGGCAAGGGGCTGATGATCGGCATCGAGTTCGGCGCGCCCCGCTCGCTCAAGCTGAAGGCGTCGTGGAATCTGCTTGAGACGGCGAACAGCGGACTATTCTGCCAATTGATCGTCATTCCGCTGTTGAAGGAGCACCGGATCCTCACACAGGTTGCGGGTCATGGAAATCACACCATCAAGCTCCTGCCGCCGCTGACCATTTCTGACCAGGACTGCGACTGGATCGAGCGATCCTTTGAGACGGTCATATCCGAGGCACACCGCGTTCCGGGCGCGATCTGGTCGCTGGGAAAAACCCTGGTCGAGAATGCCGCGCGCGCGCGAGCGAGAGGCTAATCCTTATTCGCTTCCAGCACTCTGCTTCAGCGCGGCGGCAGCCAGCGCGTAGCCGCCTTGTGCCCCGTCGATGAAGTGAACGTGACTGGGGTTTGCGGGCGACGGCGTGAAGCAGGTCATCATCGCGTGATCCTGGCTGTGCGTGCCGTATCGGATTACGCCCCTGCTGGCCGCGTCCTTCAGAAAGCTTTCGATCTCGGCTGCCAGCTGCGGCGTGCAGTCGAGCACCATGCGCAGCGAATCGTCGAACTTTCGGAAGTCCGAATTCTCGACGACCTGTTTGGTATACCTCGCCGGAATGAATTTTCCGACGCGCAGACCGAACTTCATGATGAGAAAGTAGAGAAAGGTCGTGGCCAGAACCTTGGCCTTGCGCGCGCCGATCGATTCACCGGCGCGCCGGGATGCGCGGGCCTCGAGATCGTATCCTTGTGGAGGCCATTTGATCCGCAGGTCCTCGCCGGTAACGGGGCGTGACGCATCGGGCGTTTTCTCGACGATCCGGGTCACCCCCTCGACGACGCGGAGAAAGTCATCGGGACGAGCCTGCGGTGCGGGCGTCACGACAAGCGAAAGCACCTCGCCGCGCCGCGACGGGATCAATTCAAATCGGCAGGACAGGCCCGATAAGTCGGGATGCGATCCGGGTGGAGCGGGAGCTATCGCAATCTCGCCGCGTTTCATCGCGGCGTCGGCCCAGGCGAGACCGCCGCCCGAAAACATTGCGATGCTGATGTTGTCCGAAGGCGCGTAGCGGGCGACACGAACGTCGCGGCCCTGAGCGCGAATGTCAGCGACTGAAACGATGCCGATCCGCAGGATGAGATCGAGATCTTCCTTGACCCAGGTCGCAGTCTCGGCGAGCGCCTTACGTGCCAGGGCCCCATCGGCGGCAGGGACGGCAAAGCTTGCCCCGTCGCCGCCAAACACAAAAGGAAAATCGCGGTTCTGCAGCGCATTCGCCACCGAAGCGATGACGGCGGCGCCTGCCATGTTCACGGCCTTGTAGCGATTTTCGCGAATCGCTTGTGTCGACTGCTGCACGTCGGCGAGGCCGACAATCCAGTCCGCGGGAAGGGGCCGAAAGCACGCGTCATCCGCAACCTGGGTGAAATCGCGGAAGACCGGCAGCTGCTTATAGAAATCAATCGTGCTTTCGGATGAGTCCATTGAAACGATAGTAGCCGATCAATGCATGAGGTGTGGCCGGCAGAACCCGTAACCGCCCGCATACCCCGCCACCATCATGCAATAGTTGATCCGCGGCACTGACCTGCGACGGTGCTGTCGCGGATGACGCGTGCAATGGCAAATCACCGAGAATGCGATGTCCTTGTTATCCGCGGCGGCTCCGCTGGCTCGACGATTTCCGCACTCCCTCCCAGAGCGGCAAACAGACCGTCGTTCTTTCCACGTCGGCAACGGCGCACCCCAGCGCCGAGAGCCGCGTAGTAGAGCATGCGGTTTTAGTTGCGCGACGGTCGCGTTGTTACAACAAACGCCGAATTTTCACGCAGGTTAGTAACAATCAAAAGTTGTTCCAAATATTCTATACTCGTATTAGCTGTATTTCTCCAAAACGAAAATTTAGCGAAACGATCACTGGATTTTTTTACAGGATGCGCTCACCCGAAGCAGCAAATTAAGCAGCAACAAAGATCGCGATGACGATTTGCAATGCGAGCCACCTTGAGAGAAAACTCATTTTCGGTTCATGGCAGCGATCAAGCGGCAGGCCATGGGCAGTGCGGCATTGTGACTTATGAACGGAAGATACGACTCAGCCTTGGTCGTGGCTTATTTACCGGATCAATTCGCCGCTGCTGCGCGATATCTTCATGTCATCTTTCGATCTGTTTAATACACGCCATGAGCTGATCAAAATTCTGGCGGGTCTACCAGCGGCGTTCGCTGCTCTCGCCGCTCCGGCGCCTGCAGCTTGCCGCCTTTTGGTTCTCTCCAAGTTCGGCTTCCGGCTCAGCCACGGCAGCAATAGGTTTTGAGTGGCAGAGCTACCAGCCGATCGCCTTAGGAAGCCAAGTAGCAAGGCCGGGAAAGAAAAAGACAATCACCAGCGCCATGAGCTGCATCGCCACAAACGGAACGACGCCGCGATAGATGTCCCGCGTGGTGACTTCCGGGGGTGCCACACCGCGGAGGAAGAATAGCGACCAGCCGAACGGCGGAGTAAGGAATGAGGTTTGCAGGTTCACGCAGATCAGCGTCGACAGCCACACGAGGTCGGTGTTGGCGGCGATGAAGATTGGCAGAAACAGTGGCACCGCAATGTAGGAAATCTCGATCCACTCGATAAAGAACCCAAGCAAGAAGATCAGCAGCATCAGAAACCAGATGTCAGTGTTAATGCCGCCAGGGATCAGTGTGAAAGCATCTTGCACCAGCTTTTCGCCTTGGAGGCCGCGGAAGCCTAGCGAAAACACCTGTGCGCATATCAGAATGAACAGTACCATGGCCGTGATGCGCGTTGTCGACTGCACGGTCTCGCGCAAAACCTGTACGGACAGGCGTCGTCCGATGGCTGCCACCAGAATCGAGCCAAGCGCGCCCATGGCGGCAGCTTCCGACGGCGCAGCAATGCCGGCGATGATCGACCCCAGCACGGCGGCCACGAGTCCAATCGGCGGGGCGACGACGCGCACGATCTTGCCGGCAAGTTGAGCGCCCGAAATCGCGGCACGTTCCTTGGGCGGGATCGCAGGCGCCATGTCGGGCCGGATAATACCAAGCATAGCGATGTAGATGATGTAGATGAGCGATAGCAGTAAGCCGGGGATCATGGCGGCGGCAAACAGCGTGCCGACCGACTGGTTGGTGATGTCGGCGAGCAAAATCAAAATCAGGCTCGGAGGAATGATCTGCCCGAGAGTTCCTGAGGCGCAGATAATGCCGCAGGCCAGTCCGCGGTCGTAACCGCGTCTGAGCATTCCCGGCAGGGTGAGCAGGCCGAGTGTGACGACTGTAGCGCCCACAATACCGGTCGTTGCGCCCATAAGCACTCCGACCAGAATAATGCCAATGCCCAACCCGCCGCGCAGGGAGCCCGCCGCCAGGCCAATCACATCCATTAATTCTTCGGCGAGCTTGGATTTCTCCAGCATTACGCCCATGAACACAAACAGGGGAATGGCAAGCAGCGTGTAGTTCGTTACCACGCCGAAGATTCGATGCGGCAACAGGTTGAACAGCGGCATGCCAAAGCCAAGCCAACCGAAGACAAATCCTGTAGTTGCCAGCGTCAGGCCGACCGGAATCCCGACCATGAGGAGAAGAAAAAATGCCACCAGCATCAGGGTAGCGAGGACCTCAAAACTCAGCATCACTCGCTCCCCATGCTGCGGTCGATTGGATGGCTTGCGCCAACGATTGCAGGAACAGAAGCGCGAAGCCGACGGGGATCATTGCTTTCATGAGATAGAGGTTACTCATGCCGCCGGGATTGGGGGAGCTTTCGCCGATCGCCCATGACTGTTCAACGAACGCAAACGACAGCCAGATGACGAGCGCCGAGAAGGCCATTGCAATCACTGCCGAAATAGCATTGATCGCATGCTTGGTGCGTTCATTGAAGTTTGCGAACAGGACGTCGACACGTACGTGCTCGCCGTGTCGCAACGCGTAAGACATGCCTACCAAAGTGAGTGGCACCAGCAGATGCCATTCCAGTTCCTGTGCCCAGATCTCGCTGAAGGAAAATCCGTACCTTAGCAATACATTGGCGCCCATGACGATTGCGACTGCGAGCGCAAGCCACGAGATGACGCGGCCGACAAGGTCGATGAACCAATCGATCCCGTCGGCCAGCTTTTCTGCAATCGTCACGTCAGGCCTTGCCGAGGATTTTTTCGTAATAAGGGGCTTCGCTATATTTTGCCCATTGTCGATAAGTTGACATGTACGCCATGTAGGAGTCGTGCACCTTCTTGGTGATCGGATCCTTGGCCACTGCTTCGGCAAGGAGTTTTGTGTTCGCGGCGCGCAATGCTTCGACTATCGCGTCCGGCAGCGGCTGCGCATGCACACCTTCGTTCTTGATCAGGTCATCCATCGCCTCAGCATTGACTTTCTGGCACCAGGCTTCGCCGCGTTCATTGCAGGCGGCGCAGGCGTTCTCGACGATAGCTTTAAGATCGGGCGGCAGCTTCGCCCAAGCAGCTTTATTAATGGTCAGCTCGCTCGCGGTCGCCGTCTCGTGCCAGCCCGTGGTGTAGTAATATTTCGCTACCTTATGCAAACCGAGTTGTCGATCGAGATAAGGACCGACAAATTCGGCGGCGTCAATTACGCCGCGTTCAAGCGCCGGGAAAATGTCGCCAGGTGCCAGCAGTTGGGCGCTGACTCCAAGTTCGGCATAGACCCGTCCGGCGAGACCGGGGATACGCATTTTCAAGCCTTTCAGGTCTTCGGGCTTTTCTATGGGCTTTCGGAACCAGCCGGTCATTTGTACGCCGGTGTTGCCGCAAAGGAACGGCACCAGATTGAACTTGTCATAAACCTCGCGCCAGAGTTCAAGACCGCCGCCGTCATACATCCAACCGTTGAGTCCGACGAAATTCATTCCGAACGGCACGGCACAGAAGTATTGGCCGGCGAAAGTTTTGCCGGTCCAGAAATAGGAATTGGCGTAGTTCATCTCGACGGTGCCAGACGACACTGCGTCAAAGCCGGCCGCGGCCGGGATCAACTCGCCGGCACCATAAAATTGAATCTTTAATCGCCCGGCAGACATGTCATCGATGCGCTTGATCAGGTCTTTGGCACTGCCGGGGCCGGTCGAATAAAAAAACGCGTTCGGTCCGTAAAAACTCGTCATCTTCCAGGTAAAAGTGGTCTGCGCTTGGACGATCGCCGGCGCGGCGACCGAGCCGGCAGCGCCGGCCAATGCCAGGTTGGTGAAATCTCGACGTCGCATGGAAGCCTCCCAATTTGTTGTAGCAACGCGCGGGGATAGGCGAGCAAGCCACGTGCCATTCCCCGATCACGGCGCATTTTGTTTGATTTGCCAACCAACCTGTCCCCCGGGGTTGGGCCGCCGCTGCTTAAATTTTCAGCCGCTGCTAACATCGTGGTCAGCGGCCAAATTGAAGTCAATGCAATGACTGGGTCGGCTTACAACATTATTATCGAGCACCGCCGAATAGTCTGGTGCGACCAAATGCTCGCGAGATTCACCTGCTAATACTGACAGTTAAACGTTGTTACGCCCGCCAGAATGCAAACATATGGCAGGCAGCCGCAAAAGTGGCGATTGACGGAAGGAACTAGCTCACTCCACACGCGCGGTGCTGCGTGAGTGGCGCGTAACCCGATGCGGTCGCCGATACTGGTCCATAACGACGCGGCAAGCCGGGTTTAGGCGAGGCCGGTTGTCCATCAGGCAGCGAAATACCAGGTTCCGATCTGGAATGGCCGCCCAGCACACTCTGAACGCGTCGCCGATGCAGGCCTGTCGCTCTTCCTGGGTTTCCGCCATCGCGGTCGAACCGAAAAACGGTATCGTCAACATCACTGCTATCAGAGCAGGTACTTGCTTCGATCTGGCGGATTCCATGGGTTCTGTTTTCGCTCCCTGAAGCTGCCGGCAATGCGCGAGTTTTCGGGGACGAGAAACGAGAGGCTGCCGTCGTTACACTTGTGCGTCACGTTCGACCGCAGATGTTTCAGGAAGACGCCCCGCTTTGCTTGCCCGAATGACACCATAAGGCGACTGTCGCCGGCATTCCTATGGCTCGTGCGACACTGTGGATAAAATAACAGCGGACAAGGTTCCAAGCGTTGCGAGGGGCGGTGTTGCCGACGTCGATGACAATTCGGACGGGTACCAAGTCTCCGGAGAGTCAGTGCTCGACAAACGCTGCAAACGCTGCATTACCGACCATTTGATGTCGCGGCGCGCAATTCCGCTGCCCGGAATAGTGGGCTAAGCTGCGACAAAGACCAATCGACACGCTGACCGGAGCCGCCCGTCGGCGGCAACCGCAGGGGGAACGACCATGCAGAGGCAGATGAATGCTCTGGCAGGAGCTTTTTTGGCACTCATAATCGGCGGTGCCTTTGGGACGCTCCAGGCGCAGGATTGTCCGCGCGGCGATCTCGACAAGGCCTATTGCGATCGCGATGACGATCTGGTGGCGGATACACCAGCTGACGCCAAACAGCTGGTCAATCCTTCAACGCTGATCTTTTCCTACACCCCGGTTGAAGACCCCGCTGTCTACTCGAAGGTCTGGGACAGTTTCATCAGGCATCTGGAGAAAGTGACCGGCAAGAAAGTGCAATTCTTCCCGGTACAGTCAAACGCCGCCGAGATCGAAGCCATGCGTTCGGGCCGCCTGCATATCGCGGGCTTCAATACCGGCTCCAATCCGATTGCGGTCAATTGCGCCGGATTCGTCCCGTTCGCGATCATGGCGGGCAAGGACGGCACCTTCGGTTACGAAATGGAAATCATTGTGCCGGCCGACAGCGCGATCAAGACGCCGGCCGATATCAAAGGAAAGAAACTTGCTTTCACGGCGCCGACATCGAATTCGGGATTCAAGGCGCCGTCGGCGCTGCTAGAGTCGGATTTCAACCTGATTGCGAAGCGCGACTACGAACCGGTGTTCTCCGGCAAGCACGATAACTCGGTGCTTGGGGTTGCGAACAAAGACTATGACGCGGCTGCGATCGCGAACGAAGTGATGTTCCGGATGTTCGAGCGCAATGTCGTCGACAAGGCCAAGATCCGGTCGATCTACAAGTCCGAAACGTTCCCGACTACGGGGTATGGGGTGGCCCATAATCTCGACCCGGCGCTGCAGGCAAAGATCAAGGACGCCTTCTTTTCATTCCCGTGGGAAGGCTCATCGCTACAGGCTGAGTTCAAGGGTCAGGACAGGTTCGTGCCCATAACCTACAAGAAAGATTGGGCTGTCATCCGCAAGATCGACGCGGCAAGCGGCGTGAAATACACCTGCAAGTGACGATACGCAGCGGCAGGGGAATCGGATGCTGCGCATCAAGGGCCTGACCAAGCGCTATCGCACCGGAGATCTTGCGCTCAAGGGCGTCGACATCGAGGTGCCGGACGGACAGGTGATGGCCCTGATCGGTCCATCCGGCGCCGGCAAGTCGACACTAATCCGCTGCATCAACCGGCTGGTCGAGCCGACATCCGGTTCGATCGCGCTGAATGATGTCGATATCGTCAATCTGGGCGCCGCCGACCTGCGCCGCGCACGGCGCCGCATGGGCATGATCTTTCAGGAATATGCGCTAGTTGAACGGCTCTCGGTCATGGAGAACGTGCTCACCGGACGGCTTGGATATGTCGGTTTCTGGCAAAGCTGGCTGCGGCGCTTTCCGCAATCCGATATTGACGCGGCTTTCCGCCTTCTCGAGCGGGTGGGACTCGATCACATGGCTGACAAGCGAGCCGACGAACTATCCGGCGGCCAGCGGCAGCGCGTCGGCATCTGCCGCGCATTGATCCAGAATCCCG